>Ga0115012_10001309_pt1 | contig 14458 bp, 9 predicted proteins | sample TroAtlMetagenome_FD_88706 | JGI IMG/M metagenome (GOLD analysis project Ga0115012, IMG submission 88706) | Marine eukaryotic phytoplankton communities from Atlantic Ocean - Tropical Atlantic ANT10 Metagenome | ecosystem: Environmental > Aquatic > Marine > Oceanic | place: Tropical Atlantic Ocean...
CCGAAATACTAGCGAGCGCCATGGCGCGCATCCTCACCGTGGACGAGTGCACCACCGCGCTGCGCAACCACCTGCTGCGCTCGCTGCGCGGCTCCGCCGGCGACGAGGCCGTGCTGCTGCCGCAGGCCGAGCGCGGCGAGGACACCGGTCGGTACAAGAACGTCGTCTTCCGGCTCGCCGGCGCCGAGTCGAACGCGCCGATCGACATCTTCTCGCCCAACTGGTTCTCGGGCGTCTCGGCGATCAAGCTCGACACGTCCAAGGTGCGCAAGATCCTCGACGACCCGCAGGCGCGCGCCGCCGCGCTCGCGCGCCTGCGCGACGCCATCCCCTCCGAGATGGCCGACACGAACATCACCGTCGGGCCCGAGCTCGACTGCGACGACGCCGACCGCGACAAGCGCGACTGGGTGGCGGGCTTCGACTCGCCCTCGTGCTTCGTGGGGCTCTTCCTCGCCGAGCACTCGTGCGCGCCCGACCCGACGCGCCGCGGGCTCAACCGCATCCACCAGGCGGCCTGGCTCGTGTGCAAGGCCGGCGCCGGCCTCGCGGGCGCCACCTTCCACCAGCGGCTCGTCGCGTCGCTGCGCAAGGGCGCGACGCTCGAGGAGGCGCTCGAAAAGGGCGACCCGGGCCCCGTGGCGCTGCGGCGCGTCTCGCTCGCGGGCTCGCGCAACCGCGCGCGCATCCTCGAGATGGCGGGCAAGGCGCTCGGGCTGATCACGCTGGACACGGTGCCCGACCAGTCGTCGAGCGGCAAGTACCGCGCGGCGGTCACGTCGCTCGACGTCTCGGTCAACAGCATCCGGCGCGTCGAGGACGACGAGCGCGGCAAACCGCGCTACCAGTACACGACGTGCGTCGACGCGCCCTCCTCGCACGGGCTGATCAGCCTCTCCAACCCGGGCGACGGGCTCGTGCTGCTGCTCTCGCCCGAGGGCGACGTGCGCTACTCGCTCAAAAACGGGCCCGCGCTCTGCGCGCTGCCGTTTGCGACGAGGCGCATCGCGCCCGACAAGCAGGTCCTCGCCGACGCGTCCAAGGAGCACCGCGAGCGGCCGAGCGACGCGCACCCCGACGCCGAGTTTGTGCGCCGCACGTTTGCGTGGAAGAACCGGCGCTTCCCCGAACGGCCCGACGCGCCCGACATCGAGCCCCTCCCGCTGTGGGGCTCGCACGACCACGAGTACTACACGCACCAGTTCTCGCGCGAGCTCGGCGTCGCGCCGTGCCAGGTGGTGCGGCTGCGCCCGTTTGCCGTCTGCGTCGCGGGCATCGAGCCGGGGAAGCTGCGCGCCGCCGTGCGGCGCGCGGGCGCGTAGACGCAGACGTGGGTGGCGTCTTTACACGTGTATTAAACCGACGCGTTCAGGGAGCGGGGGCCACGGCCGCGACGCTTAAATCTGGTAATGGGAGCTCATGAAGTCCACCCCCGGCATGGAGTGGACCAAGTCCGCCTTCCCCTCCAGTCGCAGCGTCTTCTTGAAGTTGTCCCACATGCGGTCGAAGTGGTCGGTGAAGAACGGGAGCGGCCCGTCATCGCGGCCGGCCACGGCACACTTCTCCGTGAGCGCCCTGAGCGCCGCCCCAAATTCCAACGGGCAGGCTCTGGCGAGCATGCGGAACAGCCTGGGTTCCATCCACCGCCCATTCGGGATTTCGAACGCGACTTCGACGACGGGCGCCATCCGGAAGCGCTGAGCCATGGGGAGCTGCCCGAGTTGGGCGGCTGCACGGCCGGCCATGACGTTCCGGTCGTGTCCGACGCGGACCGTAAACTTGGCAGAGGTCCACCCCTCCCACGTGTACACGGTCGAGCCATCGTCGTGCTCGGACCGTCTGATGTAGGCGCCCATCGCGGCGACGTCGCCGCTTTCTTGGATGGCGACCAGCGCATCCCCCGCCACCGACCCCTCTTGGACGAGGAAACTGCACTCGAGAGGCTTCGCGTACTCCCAGGAACGATCGCGTTCGCTCATCGCGTTCAAGGCCTCCGCGGTGGGCATCTCCGAGGTCGACACGGATAAGTGGCATATGAACCCGTCGCGGTCGGCCACCGCCGGGTTGCTGTCGTACAGCGAGGCGAAGCACTCGTGCTTGGAGGCAAGCCTGGCGAGCCTGTTGTAGTAGACACGCTCCGTAAAGACCGCGAGCACCTCGGCGTCGGCCGATTCCTCCGAATCGCCGCGCCCTCGCTTTTTGGTGAGCCGGTCTCGCAGCTCGGCGTAGTCCGCCGCGGAGAGGGGCTGGCGGTTCATTGGATTCTGACGATTGGTTCGCGACCACTCCCAGAGGTCGCTGGGGACGAAGTAGTCGTAGTCGAAGAGCTTGTTGCGAGCCGCGCCCCCTCCGGGCTCGGGCTTGCGCACGCGAAAGTATACCTTCCCCTCCTCAAACGGTACCATGCGAACGGCCACCTCGCCGTCGTCGCGCCCTTCTTCTCCTTGGTTCAGCGTCTTGGCCTCGCCCTCCTTGAGCGTGTAAAACTCCTGCGTCGGGGCCGTCGCGTGCAGCGACAGCCCCGAAAGGTTGGGGAAGCTCATCCGTGCCCTCGCTCTCCTTTTTGGTCGTATCAACAATGACTCGACACGCAGTCACCATATCTCTACTGCGGGCTCAAGGGGGCGCCGGTAACGTCGCCTGCGCCTGCGCGTTCGCATCCTTGAGCGTGTCGGGATGTGGCGGCAGCGCCACGTAGAAGTGGACGTCCACGATCGTCTTCGGGTCGAGTTTTTGCGGCTTCACTCCCTGGTACACGAGCACGAGTCCCGGCGGGAGGACGACCTCCTGCTCGGACGCAAAGGCGGAGCTCGCCGCCCCGCCGAGCACGAGCGGCAGCACGGGCGAGCCCGCGGGCGCCGTGATGGCGTACATGCAGCATCCTTCGAACTTGTTGAAAAAACTGGCCAGCATCCCCGACGTGTACGCGTTGGGCGGCGCCTGGCTGGTCGACATGAAGGTGACGTTCAGGTAGCCCTTGCCGACCACGGGGGCGGGAAAGGGCGCCTTCTTGCCTAGGTTGTGAGGCAGACCGTTCTCGCTCTTCACCGCTCGGATGAAGACGGCCGGAAAGTCGAGGCGCGGGCAGCGGTTGATCAGCTTGTACAGCCGGTGCAGCGCGTCCGGCGGGCCAATGTCCCCCGCAAACATGGTGCCCATGGCGCCACCGGCGCCCGATCCGTGCGCCGGGATCTTGGTCGGGTCGTTGCCGACCTTGTTCGCCGGCCAGAGCAGATACCTGTTGAACTTACCCGAGCCCTGCGTGTAGCTGTAGGCGACGTTCTTGGCGCCGGGGATCTCGCTCAGCTCGTCGATGGACTGGATGAAGTCCTCGTACCCGTCCTTTAGCCGCAGCTTCTGCGCGTCGCGCCAGGAGGCGGTCCAGTAGTTCTCGGCGAACGCGATCGTGTGCATGGTCGCCTCCTTTGCAAACCCGTCTTTATTGATGTCTGCGCCTTCCAGCGCGCGCATGAACGCCCACAGCCACTGGCCGCCCGCGGCCGAAACGGCCTCGACGCCGTCTGGGAGGTACGGCACGTCTTTGGGCATGACGTCGTCCTCGAGGTACAGCGCGTCCGGCGGGCGCGGCGGGTTGGCGGGGTCGTACCCCTCCATGGTGACAACCGACTTGGCCCACTTCACGCGCTCGGCGTGCATGGCCTTCGGGACGCCGGTCTCCGCTCCGCAGCTGTCCTTGGTGTGCCACTTGCGGTTCTCGCCGCTTTTGCCTTTGCGGTTGAACCAGTGGCGCAGCAGCGCGCGAACCTTGCGGTTCAGCTTTTTGTCCGGGTAGTTCAACTCCTCGATCTGCCGTTCGCGCGTCGCCTTCTCCGTGGCCGCGAGGATGTCGGCGAGCATGGCGTCGAGCTTGGCCTGCTTCTCGCTGCGAACCGCGTCTTTGGCCGCCTTGATGAGATCGTCCTTGGTCGGCGCCGTTTGCCAGCCGGCGTGATGCGCATTGAGGTACGGCTTGACCTCATGGATGAACGAGATCTTGGGCAAGCCGTTCTCGAAGTCGGCGGCGTGGTCGTCGTAGAACTTGGCCTTTGCCGCCTCTTGCGCGTCTTGGACCGCCTTCTCGATGATCGGAGCGAACTGGAACGCGAGGGCTTTGCGCGCCTGCTGGATCTTCAGGGTTTTGTCGGCATCGCCCAAATCCCACCAGTTGGTGCCGTACTGCCCGCGCAGCCATTCGGTCTCGGCCTGGGTCGCCTTCTTGGCCTGCTTGAACGTCGAGGATTTGGGCGCTTCGTCGTCTTCGAAGGGCATCTTCGCGTACGGTTTGGGCGGAGGGCCCTTGCACTCGCCAAACTTCGGGCCGGTGTCGGGCCCGAGCGCGCGCCACGGCTCGGGCTCGAACCCGAACCCGAGCCCGAGCGCGGTCGGCTCGGGCTCGGGCCCGGGCTCGCGGAACGAGAGCGCGCCCAGGTTGGGGAGGCGCGCCATCGCCGCGTCCCGTGCTGAGGAAGCGCGCGCTTCGAGGTTATGTGCAACGAACGACGCACCCCCAACGCACGCACGCACGGTTCAGATCGACAGCGTCGACATGCTCGGCGGCAGCAGCGGCGCGCCGCCGACCGCGCGCGAGTAGCCGTAGTCGTCCTCGTCGTCCTCGATGTCCGTGCTGTCGTTGAAGAGCCCCTCGTGCGCCATCGCGCGCTCCACCACCCGCTGCGCGAGCGCGAGCTCGGTGCGCACGTCCTCGGGCGCCCAGCCCAGCGCCGTCGTCATCTCCCGGTGCGCGTTCAGCGCGCGCTGCAGCCGGATCCACGGCGTCGCGACGACGCGCCGCAGCAGCGAATCGGACGCGACGACGTCCGTGACCAAGTTTGGCGAAAACGGCGACGGCGGCGACGGCGGCGCGCCCTCCGCCCGGACCCGGTCCGGCGGATCCGGCGGGCGGTAGCTCCGCGCGCGCGGCTGGTACCGAAACCCGGGCCGCGCGCCCGCCGCGGCGCGTCCGCCGCGGTTGGCGAGCAGCGGCCGCGGCAGCCGCACCGGCGGAACGGGCGCGGTCACCACCTCCTCGCCCGGCCGCCCGATCGTCACCAGCACGTACCGGTGCCGCAGGCGCTCGAGGCAGTCCGCCTGCGCGCGGTCGACGTTCACTCCGCGCAGCGGCGTGGCGGGCAGGCCGCCGGTCGACCGCGCGCCCTTGGGCGCCTCGATGTAGCGCTCGATGTGGTCGACGTGGACGCTGCGCCAGCGCCGCTGCGACTGCTCCTGCTTGCTCAGCTTGGCGTACTCGCGCCGGCCGCCCGCGTCGACCCACGGCACCGGCCGCCCGACCACGGCCGGCAGGCCGTAGTGCATCCACACCGGGCGTCCAACGCCAACGTTTGCGTCGTCATCGGCGGGGGCGTCGGCGGGCTCGGTGATTCCGACGACCTCCGCCAGCTGCACGGCGACGCGCTCGCCCCAAGCGACGCCGTCCGGTTCGCACTCGTCGTCGCGTTCCTCGAACCCGCGCGGCGCGTGGTACGCCTCCTCGCCCGGCAGCGGGCTCGTCCCCGCCAGGTCGCTCAACACGTAGTAGGGCATGCGCACTGTATGTATAATAATGGCCACGCCGACGGTGGCGCCTACGCCTACGCCTACACGCGCACCAGACGACGCGCCTCCGCTCTTACACGGGACGCAGCACCATACCGCTGCGCATGGGCGCGCCCAGCACTTCGTCTAGCGAGTCGCGCGACGCGCGCGAACCGGCGCTCGAGGCCGCGCTCGCGAGCGACGCGGCGCTCGAGGAGACCGAACAGCCCGCCGTCTGCCAGCTCGAGCTCGCGCCGCAGCTGGTCGCGACGTCCGACGAGTCGTCGTCGTCCCGCGCGCCGTCGCCTCGCTCGTCGCCCGCGCCGGCCAGCCGGATCTCGCTCAGCGGCACCACGCGCGCCCCCGGCAGCGGCGCCACCGGCAGCGGCGGCGACGGCGGCGAGACGAGCGCCCACTCCTCCGGCGTCGCGATGGCCGACACCGTGTCGTCCTCCGCGGACCACGCCGCGACGGTGCGGCTCTCGCACCACTCGGCAAAGAGCGAGCGGTCGCGCACGCGATCGCGCAGCGCGCGGTGCGTCGTCTCGTCGACGCACTCGTGCGGAGGGTACGCCGCGCGTCGCGCCCACGCCAGCTGCAGCGCCATCCTCTGCGCCGGCCGCATCGACGCGCTCGAGCAGCGCGTCGCCTCGCGCGCGCCCTCGATGGCGCGCTCGAGCGCGCGGTGCTCCGCCGCCAGCGCGCGCCAGTGCTCGGTCCGCAGCTGCATCGAGGGCGACGACCACGCCGCGAGCGCGGCCGCCGCGCAGCGCATCGCCTTGATGAACGACTCGTCCCGCGCAATGTGCTCGCACTGCGGCGGCACCTCGCACATGACCCCAAAGATGGCGATCAGCGTCGCCGTCGTCCCGACGGCCGTCCCCGCGTGCCCGTACTTGGAGTCGATCCGCGGGCACGTCGCGTGCGCGAGCTCGGGAACGTAGTTGCGCTGCGGCGCGACCACGCGGCACGCCGCCAGCCCGCGCGCGAGGTGGTGCGTGTCGTCGCCGTCCATCGTCCCCAGCGCCCCGGCCGCGTCGGCCAGCTGCGCGTGCACGCCGCGCAGGATGCGCGCGCGCTCGCCGCGCGGGCCGCTGCGACCTTCGAGATACCCCACGATATTCCCCATCGTCGCGCCAAATGTTGCGCCGCACGAGGACACCGACGCCCGTCCGCCGGCATCCGCCAGCGGCAGCGGCGCCTTGCGCTTGCGCGTCGCGGTCGCGGTAGCGGTCGCCTGCACCGCGTGCACCGGCGGCGCTAGGATCAGGCGCCGAATCTGCACCTGCGCCATCCGACGCTGCTGGTGCGGGAAGAAGGCCGCCACCAGCTGAAACCCCTCGCGCTGCGCCGCGTCCTCGCACTCGGAGCGAGGCACTCGGTCGCGCTCGCGCTCGCGCTCGCGCTCGCGCTCGCGCGTCGCCGCCGTCGTTCCTCCCCGCAGCAGCTCGACGATGTCCGGACCCGCTCCGCACTCGGGCGGCGTCGGCGGGACGACCTTTGGCGCGCTGAGCAGCATCGGCTCCGACCTCTCCGTTAGCGTTTCCTTCAACATTGCGCGCGAGCTGCTCAGCGCCGCGCACGACGAGCAGATCAGCGAAGACGAGCTCATCGGGCTCGTGCTCGGGTTTGCCATCGTGTTCACCGCGCTCCAGTCGCGCATCTCCGGCACGCTCTCCAAGAGACGCGTCGCCGTCGTCGAGCACGCCAAAAAGAGCGCGCGCGAACGCTTCGACTCGACGTCGTCCTCGCGCTCGCTGCGCGGCGACAACCCCGAGCGCGACGCGGTCGTCCGCGACGAGCTCGCCGAAGCCGCCGGGCACGCCGCGCTCGCCAAGCTCGCCGACCGACGCTCCATGCTCGACTTTCTGCACCTGCTCGTCGGGATCTGTCAGCGGATCTGCGTCGCGATCTCGATCCAGCTCCTCGCCGCCTCGGTGCGCGCCCAGCAGCCCAGCCGCCTCGTCCGCACGGTCTCGCTCGTCGCCCTCGCCGCGTTCTTCGTGTTCGTCGAGTCGCTCACGACGCGCGTCCTCGTCTGAGCGGCGCGGGCGGACGGCCGCGCACGAGCGCTCCGTCGGCGCGCGCGCGCAAGCGCCAGGCACGCCGACCGGGGGTTTGGTATAGGCGTGGGGGGGGTGGTTGCGTACGCGTTGCGTACTGCGTACGGCGTGCGTAGTAAAAAGGGTCCCCGCGGTGTCGCGCGTGACAAGGTCGAGCGTGAGGAGCACGCCAAGGAACGCGCCGAGCCCAAGTGCGTCGAGGCCGCGCTTGAAACAAAAACTTTTACTACGCACCCCGTACGCAACCACATGCCGCGCGTTGCGTTACGCAAGATTCGTCGGATTTTGCGGGTCGCGTATCCGAAGGGGGTGCTACGCAGCGCCGAGGGGCTGCGTACCAGGTGCGTACTGCGTACGGGTTGCGTACTGCGTACGGGGTGCGTAGCACAAAAATTTCTGAGTCAGACTCACCGCGAACCAGCTCCGCGGGGACATCCCCCGGTCCCCCCTCACTACGCACCCCGTACGCAACGCGCGTTACGACTGCGTACGGGGTGCGTAGCAAGCTGCCGGCGGGCTGCCGGCTGGATGGGCGATCGCCCAAGCTGGGGTGATATTCACACAACGGAGCGCGCCGGGGTCGGCTCTGGCGCTTGCGCGCGCGCGCGTTCAAAAGGGGGGGCCAACCCGCAGGATGGGCGTGGCCGACGACCTGGCCGACTTCAAGTTTGCGCTGCGCGTGGCCGCGTGCGACGTGGTGCTCAACGCGGCCAACGACCCGCTCGTGCGCTACGGCGCGACGAGCACGCTGCCGCTGCACGACGTGACCTCGAGCGAGCTCATCGGCCCGTGGTGGTCGAGGACCTGGCCGGCGCAGCGCGTGTTTAAGCGGGTCGACCGGGACGTCGTGGGCGTGTGGATGGAGGATGTCGCGCCGTCGCACATGTGCCGGCTGGCCGAGGCGCTGTCTACGGCGCCCACGCAGCGCGTGGTGCTCCTCGGCTACGGCAACGACGGGCACGGCAATCCGTTTGCGAGCATCCCGCTCGGCCTGCACGAGCGGATCTTCCCGCCGACCAACCCGTGGCTCGCGCGCCGGTGCGCGCTGGATCTGCTCGAGCTGCCGCAGGTCGTCGCGATGCACATCGGGCACGCGGAGCACATGGAGTGGCTGCGCTCGCGGTCCGGCCTGTGGGTCAACGAGACGCACCCCAAGCTCGGCTACACGCCGTCGCTCGGCGCGCGCCTGCAGACCGTCTTCGACACGGCCCTCGACCGGTGCGTCCGCGGCTACTTCCCGAACAGCTCGCTGTCGCTGCTGTTCGTGTGCAACAACCGCGCGCACAACACGCCGCGGCCGAAGCTCACCGCCGAGCTCGGCCGCACCATGCACTTCCGCAACGCGTACCCGCTCACCGCCGAGGAGTGGGTGGCGCAGGCGGACCGCGCGGTCGCCGGGTTCAGCCCCATGGGCACGGGCCCCGACGGCTTCCGCCACTGGGAGCTGCTCGCGCTGGGCACCGTGCCCATCGTGCCGCGGCACCCGTCGATGGAGTTCCTCTTTCGCGACCTGCCCGTGCTCTTCCACGGCACCGCGGGGCCGGACGGCCGCGCCGCGGACGAGCCGCCCATCTCGCACGCGTGGCTGGTCGCGCAGCTGCGCGCGCTCCACGCGCGCTTCGAGCAGGGCGAGCTCAAGATGCGCGCGCTCACCGAGGCGTACTGGAGGTCGCGTCTGTATGTAGAGTGACGAAATGGACATGTAAAAAATGACAGCCAAAACAGCAGCTCGAAACACTTAGCTACGCACCCCGTACGCAGTACGCAACCCGTACGCAGTACGCACCCGGTACGCAGCCCCTCGGCGCTGCGTAGCACCCCCTTCGGATACGCGACCCGCGAAAATCGGTGAATATTGCGTAACGCAACCGGTCGCGTACGCAGGCCGTACGCAACCCCTACCCCCCCGCCACACGCACCAAACCCGTTCCTCATTTTCCACCCTTGCTGCTCGGCTGCTCGTTGAGCAGCGAGATCTCGCGGCTCAGCTGCTGCGTCACCTTGAGCACCTTGTCCGTGTTGCCGTGGTCGAGCGAGCGCTCGCCCGACTCCTCGTCCTCGCGGAGGAGCTGCAGCTCGAGCGTCGTGCGCATCAGCTGCAGCGTGCGCACATTCTGGAGGCGCTGCATCCGCGGGTCGATGCGGTGCAGCGTGTAGTGCGCGCGGATGTCCTTCCACGACCAGTCGGGCGACTGCACGCCCTCGGCGAGCGCCGGCTCGACGACCTTCTGGCGGTACACGAGCGCCGCCATCTTGTACAGCGCGTGCTCGGTCATCTTGTCGCACGAGGTGCGCACAAAGTCGTCGATGGCCGTGACCTTGGTCGGCATCGCGCAGCCCACGCAGCTCACGCCATGGATGGGAAAGGCGCGCCGCTGCGTCGCGCGGATCGCCGACGACGTCACCGACAGCGAGTCGTCCGTGTCCGACCGGTTGACCACCGACAGCGCCGTGCTCATCCCCCCGCCCGCGCCCGTCCCAAAGGCCGCGCCCGCCATCTCGTCGAGCCCCCCGTCGGCGCCGCACCCGTCCGCGTCCTCGGCGTCGCGGGCGCGTGCGCTTGCGCTTGCGCGCCGCCGGCGCGCCGCCGGACGCATGTCCGCGTCGTGGACGGCGTCCGAGTCCTCGTCGCCGTAGTCGTCCGCGTTCCCGTCGTCGTGGCGTGCGCGCCCGTGCCCGCGTCCGCGCGCCCGCCGCCGCTCGTCGTCGTCCGACGCGACGGTCGACGCGCCGTCGAGCTGCGTCCGCGAGCGCAGCTCGAGCTCCACCATCGAAATCGGGGCGAAGCGCGACGCCGGCGGCGCCTCGCCGGCGACGCTGCGGGAGCCGCCGCCCGCGTGCCGCCCGCGCTTGCCGCCGCCCCGCTGCGGCGACGACGACGACGGCCCGCCCCTGCCGGCCGCGCGGCGCCACAGCGGGTGCTGGTGGTGCGCCGCCGCGGGCACCGCGTCGCCCGCCGCCGAGGGCGGCGCCGAGCCCGCGCCCGATGCCGAGCCCGCGTCCGAGCCCGCGTCCATGTCGTGCGCGTTTGCGTGTGCGTGTGGGGGACCGGCGGAGTTAGCGACGGAATCGCGTCTTGTTCGCACAACGGCACGCACAACGGCACGCACACGCACACGCACAGGCACACGCACGTTCACGCCTACGGCTACGACGACGTCCGCTACGACCCCCACCAGTGCAGATCGTTGAGAACCGTGTCGAACGCCTCGTAGATGGCGTTCGCCCTCTCGGTGTGCAAGCGGGCCCACGGCGTCAGCTCCTTGCTGAGCAGCGCTTCGCGCGTGGCGGTCACGCCGAGCCTGGCGCACTCGGCGTCGACGTCCTTCATGGCGCTTTCGACGACCGCGCGCACCGGCCGCGCCCACCCGCGGCTCTTGGTCTGGCAAAGGTGCGCGAGGAACCGGAGCCCGACCGGCGGAATCCGCGCGAGCCGCCGGTCCCGCTCCGACGGCAACCCCAACTCGAGCATGCTTTCGAGCCACTCGACCCCCTCGTTGCCGCCGACGAACGAGCGGTCCCAGTACTCCTTGAACCACTCGGCGACGGCGACTCCGTAGCCGCGCATGACGCTCGGCGCCACGTTATTCGCCGCGTTGACGGTCGACGGCAGCGTGTAGCGCAGCCGCTCCACGTACGAGGGCGGCAGGAGCGCGTCGTTGGGCGCGAAGACCTTGAACGCCTCGTCGGAGGTGCAAAAGGCGAGGTGGCCCATGGAGCCGACCGCGCCGTAGTGCATGTCCCAGCGGTAGATGGTCGACCCCCTGTTGGGGGTCATCCCGTAGGCGGAGTGGATCGACGCCTGGCGCTTCAGGCTGGGCACGGCCTGCGCGATGGTGAGCAGCATCCGCTCGCGAAACGAGGCCGACTCGTACACCTTCTCCAGCGGTTCGGTCTCCGAGTTGACGCCCCGAAGCGCCCACTCGTAGAACAGCGGGGCCGCGACGTTCACGGGCTTGTACCAGAGCGGCACGAGCTTGTGCTCCCCCGACTCGTCTTGCGCCGAGTAGTAGGGGCCGGAAGGGATCAGCCCGTCGTTGGCGTAGGCCACGCCAATGAGGGACGCGATCCAGTCGAGCGGCTCGACGGACGAGCCGGACTGCGGGAACATGTCCTCGAAGAAGCCGAGGGCCGCCGGGGCGGAGCCGTCGCGCAGGAGCGACTCCTCGCAGAGCCAGCGCATCCGGTCCTCGTCGCCCACGACGCACACGACCGCGTCGAAAAACCCGAGCGACGACGAGAACAGCAGCTTCATCATCGCCGGAAGCGTCTTCAGCTTGGCGCTGTGCAGGCACAGGCGCTCCGAGCCCATGTACACCAGGCCCTCCTTGCACAGGTAGTGGAAGAGGCCCCGCAGGCTGGTCGGCCGCCACCACCGATCGACGTCGTGGTCGTCGGCGCGCGAGTCGGAGTCGAGATCGTACCCGCCGGCGAGCGGGTCGAACCGCTCGAAGGCGCCGAGCCTCGTGGCGTCGAGCGCCGGCTTGCCGATGCGCGCGAGCAGCGCGCGCCACTTGCGCATGCCCCAGCGCGCGACGCAGCCGCGGCGGACGCCGCAGCTCGAGTGCGTCTCGTGCCGCGCGCCGGTGCCGGCGACGCCGCCGGTGAGCGCCGCGACGATCATCGCGCACTGGTACCCGACGATGTGCGCGCGGAGCGCGGTCCGCAGGTCGGCGCCCGGCTTGCCCTCGCCCATCAGCCAGTACCGCATCTGGTCGGCCGCCACCTCGCTGACCGCGCGGTCGGGCGCCGTGCGCAAGTAGCACACGACGTTGCCGCGCTCGACGCTGTTGTACATCCAGTCGAGGACGCGCACCGAGCCCGACTGGACCGCCAGGATGAAGAGCGACGTGAAGTCGCTCGAACGGTACCACGAGGGGCCAAACGGCTGGCGGCCGAGCGTGGCGAGCTCGAGTCGCGTGGCGGACTCGCGCGACTTCTCCCGCCCCCAAAACGACGGGAAGGAGGTCGCCTCGTAGAGAAAGGGCGCCGTCTCGAAGTGGGTGTGCCCGCGGGAGGACCCTGCGGGCGTCTTCGAGTAGTAGCGGCGGTGGATGTCGGCGGACGCCTCGCGCAGCCACGCGAGCACCTCGGGCCGGTCGCCGAGCACGGCGGGCTCGAGCAGAAAGTCGAAGAGCGGGCCGGGGCACCGGCGCCCGACGTGAACGTTGTCGATCGTGCACAGCATGTCCATGATCCCGTGCTTCGAGTCGTAGGCGCGCGCGCGGTCGGGGTCGACGTGGACGAGGTGGTCCAGCACGTCGGTGCGCCCGTGGTACGCGGCGCCCATCACGAGGTGCAGCTCCTCGAACATCGGCACCGACCCGGTGATGCCGCCCATCGCCCGCCGACGGCCGCTGTGGCCCTCGAGGAACGTCCGGCTGGGCCCGATGATGGTGCCAAAGCACGTGCGCAGCATGCCGATCGGCGCGCTCTGGAGCATGCACTGGATCGCGGACGGCGTGAGCAGGCACCCGGCAAAGGCCATGTCGACCGGCTGGCCCGACGCGCTCGCGCTCGCGCTCGCGCCCCGCGCAAACCGGTCGGCAAAGGCCTGCAGGCGCCCGGCCGACGCCTGCCAGCGCTGCTTGTAGATCATCGACGTCGGCGAGTAGTCGTAGCCGCGCATGTGCTGCGCCGCCAAGCCCGAGGGCAGCCGCTCGGGCACGCCGAGGTGCTTGCGCGTGTACCGGAAGCGCGCCGGGCTCAGAAAGATGCCGGCGATCGACGTCACCAGCCGCGGGCGCAGCTCGAGCCCCGCGTCGGCGGGCGCAATCGAGCACCCGAGGCGCGCCAGCGCCTCCTGGTTGAGCGCGATGAGGCGATCGCGGACGCCCTTTGCAAACGCCCTGGAGACGAGCGCAAAGAAGACGGTGTCGTGCAGGCGCACGACGCGGTCGCAGTGTTCGTCGCGGCAGGAGCGCGACTCCGCGCCGGGCGCGGGGTCGGTCATCGCGGCGGTGAGGACGGAGTCGACGAGATCGTCGGGCAGGGAGCGCATCGTGCGGCGAGGGGGCGGGCGAGTGTCGCGCGTCCGCTAATAGTAGGCCGCAATCGTGCGCTCGCACTGGCGCTTGCGCACAAGCGCCAGAGCCGGGCGGCGAAGCGCACGAGCGCCGCGACCCCCCCCCTCGACGGAACGAATGGGCGTCGCGCGCTTCACCGAGGTGCCCGCCTCCCTCGAAGAGGTGGGCGGCGGCGTCCTCGCGCGCGTCGCGCAGTGGGGGACGCTGCTAGCGTCGGCCCTCCTCGAGCTGGCGCCCGACCAGCGACAGGTCGACCACGACCACGAGGAGTGGTCGGAGCTTGGCGACCGGCTCGACGCGGCGGTGTGGACGGCGCTGTCGCCGCGCGGGGCGCCGGCGCTGCTGCTCGCGCTCTCCCTCGCGGTCGGCCTCCTGCGCTACGCGTGCATCACGGCCGGCGCGATCAAGATGGTGAGCGCGTCGCTGGGGGCGATCGGCGGCGACGCGGACGGCAAGGCAAAGGAGGACTAGGGGTTCGTGGTTCGTGTGGGTGTAGAATGCAATAACGCGTTGAAACGGCGCCCACGGGTGTGGGCGATGAGCCTGCGGACGCGGCGGTCGAGCCACGACAACGCCGGCGTCTACCACGTCTCCGTCGGCTTCCTCAACGCGCCGCGCGGCGTCACGCTCGACGCCGTCGAGGGGGTGACCTCCGTCGACATCTACCGCTACGGCGAAGCGGACCGGCGGGCGTGGAGCGCCGCCGCGCGGCGGCACGGCGGCTCGGGGGACAACTGGGCGCCGCACTACTTTGTCATCGGCCGCACCGTCCACGGCCACCCGCACCCCGTGATGCTGCGGCTCGAGCGCACGGCCGGCGGCGCGCTGGTCGCGACG
>Ga0115012_10001313_pt1 | contig 14433 bp, 14 predicted proteins | sample TroAtlMetagenome_FD_88706 | JGI IMG/M metagenome (GOLD analysis project Ga0115012, IMG submission 88706) | Marine eukaryotic phytoplankton communities from Atlantic Ocean - Tropical Atlantic ANT10 Metagenome | ecosystem: Environmental > Aquatic > Marine > Oceanic | place: Tropical Atlantic...
AATTGAAATAGAAGAGCTGCGGACAAAACTCGAATCACTTCGCGAACGAAATAACAAATTATCGGAGACTAACTCCCTGGCTCCAAAGCGGATTGCGCTCCTTGAAGAAAGGCTAAGGGATTCCAAAATTCTGCTAGCTAAGGCTGCGAAAGAGAATGACAAACTAATTGCTGCTCTAAACGAAACGCGTAATCAGATTGCCTCACTTAAAGTTGAGGTGTCTAAGTTAAGCCAACCGCCAATAGGATACAGCACTTTCCTAAGAGCGAACAAAGACGGCACTGTCGACGTTGATTCTAATGGAAAAAAACTACGAGTGAACCTTCACCCTGATATTGATATCTCAAACCTCGTTGAAGGTGACGAAGTAGCATTAAACGAATCTCTAAATGTTGTACTGCATCGTGATACTCAAAATCTAGGAGAAATAGTCACTCTCATGGAAGTTCTTGCAGATGGCAATAGGGCCCTTGTGAAAGGTAGAGCCGATCAAGACATGATCATGAACTTGGCTGATGAGATTAAAGGAATTGAACTGAAGCCTGGTGCTTCTTTGCTCGCAGCAAGCAAAACGAACATGATCGTTGAGGTGGTAAATAACCCAGAAAGCCAAAAGCATCTCACATACGAAGTGCCTGAGGTCACCTATGGCGACATTGGAGGGCTAGATGAAAAGATTGAAGTAATCCGAGATGCTGTTGAATTACCTTTTCTTTATCCGGAACTTTTTACTGAGCATAAACTGCCTACGCCACGTGGAATATTGCTATATGGTCCACCTGGTTGCGGGAAAACGCTCATAGCCAAAGCAATCGCTAATTCCCTCGCCAAAAGAGCATCCAATGAACAACCAGAGAAAGGTATTAAAAGCTATTTTTTCAACATTAAGGGTCCTGAATTGCTAAATAAATATGTCGGTGAAACTGAAAGGCAGATCCGAGTTATTTTTGAAGAAGCGAGGGACAAATCTAAAGACGGATACCCTGTAGTAATTTTCTTTGACGAAATGGAATCGCTCTACCGCATAAGAGGAAGTGGCATAAGCTCGGACATGGAATCAACTATCGTTCCTCAACTGTTAGCTGAACTCGACGGTGTAGAGGAATTAAACAATGTGATAGTTATCGGAGCTTCTAATAGAGAGGACCTAATTGACCCAGCTATCTTGAGACCAGGAAGGCTAGACATAAAGATAAGAATAGATAGACCAGACCATGACTCGGCAATAGCCATTTTTGCACAATACCTGAACTCAGATATTCCTATTTCTGTTAGTTGCATTGAAGACTTAGGAGGGGGAGACATTGACAAAGCAATACGTGTAATGACTGAAAAGGTTGTTGACGAAATGTATGCCACAGAAGAACGCAACGAATTCTTGGAAGTCACATATCAAAATGGCGATAAACAAGTCATGTATTTTAAGGATTTTGCCTCAGGAGCCATGATTGAAAATATTGTCAGACGATCCAAAAAACATGCGATCAAGAGATTCATCGAGACAGATCAGAAAGGAATTATATTCGACGATTTAATGCGTTCAGTGAGAGAAGAATTCAGCGAACATGAAGATTTGCCCAACACCACCAATCCCGATGACTGGGCAAAGATTTCTGGAAAGAAAGGCGAACGAATTTCAATGATCAGACCTCTATTGAATGCTGACATAACTCCGGAAAGCACTCAAACAATTTCGGGTCAATATTTATAAATGGGCATCCCCAAGATTTGCGGCATTGAAACTGAATATGCAGTAATTCAACCAAAACTTGGCGAACAAAACCCTATACATGCGTCATCAATATTAGTAAATGCTTATGCCAAACAAGCTGAAGTATCTTCAAAATCTGGAGTGGCATACACAGTAGAATGGGATTTTAACGATGAGACGCCTGGCAACGATGTGAGGGGCTTAGCTCCAATAGGGTCGTTACCCCCAATAGTAGAAAGCCACCTTGTAAACGCGGTACTGGAGAACGGCGCAAGATTTTACGTAGACCATGCGCACCCAGAAATCTCCACTCCCGAATGCATTAACGCTTTGCAGGTAGTTAAATACGATCGAAGTGGGGAGAGAATCCTGGAAAAAGCGATGTCTCTTGCTAATGAGGCTCTTTCACCTGAAGAGGAAATTATCGTTTACAAAGACAATTCCGACGGAAAGGGCAATTCGTATGGCTGTCACGAAAATTACTTAGTGGATAGGCTTACGCCCTTTGGAGAAATTATTTGCCATGCTACAACACATTTTATTACTCGACAGATATTCACAGGATCTGGGAAAATCGGCGTTGAAGCTACTGGAGTCGATTCTGACTCAATCAAATATCAATTAACTCAACGTGCTGATTTCTTTGAAGAAGAAGTCGGGTTGGAGACAACTTTAAAGCGACCGATTATAAATACCAGAGATGAACCTCATGCAGATGCGACGAAATATAGACGCCTGCATGTTATCTGTGGCGACGCAAATATGAGTGAAACCGCAACATTCTTAAAAGTTGGTTCAACTTCCATACTGCTCGCAATGATTGAAGATAGCTATCTGACTAAAAGAATAATATTTGATAACCCAGTCCGCAGCATCAAAGAAGTTTCGCACGATACCACATTAAGAAAGCACCTAATTCTGAATGATGGGTCTACTATCACAGCGTTAGAAGCTCAATGGGAGATTCTGAATTCCGCTTCAGAATATATCTCAAGAGGTGGAGGAGAATTTACCGGAGGAGAGGTTGCCAATAAAATTATCAATACTTGGGAAAAGGTATTAACCGGCTTAGAGAATAACCCTGAAAATCTTCGTTCAGAAATAGATTGGATCGCAAAAAAATTCCTTATTGAAAGTTTTGCAGACCGACATAACTTGTCAATATTAGACCCGAGAGTACGATTACTTGCTTTGCAGTATCACGATGTGAGACAAGGAAAAAGAATATCTGAGATTATTGGGTTAAAGCAACTGATTGCCGACAGCGAAGTTAACGAGGGAGTTAATAATCCACCAGAAGAAACACGAGCTTACTTTAGAGGAATATGTTTACAAAAGTGGCCTGACTCAATAGTTTCGGCTAACTGGGATTCTCTGGTATTTCGATTAGAAGATGACTACCTTAAACGAATTCCAATTCTTGATCCGATTGAAGGGTCTTTGGTAAAAGTTAAATCTCTACTGGAGCGAGTAAATTCCCCAAATGAATTAATAGCAGAAATAGAGTTATCAAATACATGACGAGGATCTTCACAACAGCTAATGTAAAAGTCAGGAGTTAACGTGGCCGACCAAGAATATTCAAAAGAGCACATACCTAATGAGGATTCAGATACCTCACCAAACGAAGAAGAAGCTACTCAAAATCAAATAAACTCAGAACTCGCTAGCGAATTAGACGGTCTCTTAGATGAGATAGATTCGGTTTTGGAAACCAACGCAGAAGAATTTGTTAAATCATATGTGCAAAAGGGTGGGCAGTAGTTGCCACGCCTCCTTGCAGGTAGCATTAAAGAGTGACATTACCAAGCTTCTCAACCGAAAATGATCCCGGTCCCAGCTTTGCGGCTCTCATAAAGGAATACGGAATTGAACCCCTCACGTTGCAACATCCAATTGAGAACCTCGCGCATGGGACAACATGTGTTGCTATCAGATTCAAAGACGGAGTTGTTCTAGCAGGAGACCGCCGTGCCACAAGTGGTCATCACATAAGTCATAGAACGTTAGACAAAGTATTCCAGTCTGACACCTACTCTGGAGTTGCCATTTCTGGAGCTGCAGGTCCTGCCATTGAGATGGTCAAATTATTTCAGCTGCAACTAGAACATTATGAAAAAGTAGAAGGAAAATCGCTCTCACTGGAAGGAAAAGCTAACCAGCTGAGCACTATGATACGTCAGAATCTTCCGGCAGCTATGCAAGGAATGGTAGTTATTCCATTATTCGCTGGCTTTGATCTAAGGGAAAGAATTGGCCGGATATTTCAATATGACGTAACTGGGGGAAGGTACGAAGAGAAATCCTTCGCTACCACAGGTTCTGGAAGCTTACATGCGACAACGGTTATCAAATTAGGCTTCCAGTCTGAATTGTCATCTGCAGATGCAACTCAATTAGCTGCAAATGCAATATTCGAAGCATCCGAAGAAGACTCTGCCACAGGTGGTCCAGACTTGATACGAGATGTATTTCCAACAATTTCATTGATAACACAGGATGGCTACTCTGCAGTCCCTCACTCTGACGTTTCATTAATATTTAACAAGATCATTGAAAACCGTATCTCACGGAATGGTGGCACAAAATGAGCATGCCCTTTTACGTGAGCCCCGAACAAATGATGGAAGATCGTGCCGATTATGCCAGAAAAGGTATTGCTAGGGGAAGAGCCTTGATCGCCGTCTCTTTCAAAAAAGGTATATTGATCGTTGCAGAGAACCCCTCAAATACCTTGCATAAGGTTAGTGAAATTTATGACCGTATCGCTTTCGCAGGTGTTGGTAAATACAACGAATTTGACCAGTTACGAATTGCTGGAGTACGTCACGCTGATTTAAAGGGATATTCGTTCAGTCGTGATGATGTTGATGCAAGAAGTCTTGCGAATCAATATGCACAGATGCTCGGACATATTTTTACTCATGAGATGAAACCTATGGAAGTAGAAATACTTGTTGCCGAAGTTGATTTTGAAGGTGAGAATTTCCGAAATCAAATGTTTCATGTCCTCTACGATGGCACTGTCAAAGATGAACATTTATTCGCTGTCCTAGGAGGTGAAAGTGAAGCAATTTATGAAAGGTTTCAATCACTTCACAAAAATAATATGCCACTGAAGAAAGCCTTAAACGCCTGCATCGATGCTTTAACGATTGGGGAACGCGATATTGAACCAGATGACTTGGAAGTAGCAGAACTTTCAATTGAAAATGGGAGAAGAGCGTTCCGACGTATTGACGCCTCAGAAATTCAAGAACTGATCAATTAGAGATCCGTTATACAAGTTTTGAAAATTTCATCTAGCGTGTGAAATGGAGACCTGATGGAGCGTCGTATCTTTGGAATAGAAAGTGAATATGGGGTAACTTGTGTTTCCCCTAACGGTCAACGTCGTTTGAGCCCGGATGAAGTTGCACGGTATATGTTTCGAAGAGTGGTTGCTTGGGGGCGAAGCAGCAATGTGTTTTTAGAGAACGGATCTCGACTGTATCTTGATGTCGGTTCCCATCCAGAGTACGCAACACCAGAATGTGATTCAGTATACGACGTCGTAACTCATGATAAAGCAGGAGAAAGAATCCTTGAACAACTCCTTCAAAATGCTGAGAAACGCCTGCAAGATGAGGGTATAGACGGCCGTCTATATCTCTTCAAAAATAACACTGACTCTGCGGGGAATTCATATGGTTCGCATGAAAATTATTGCACAACGCGAAGCGAAGATATCTCTCATTACGATCAGGTACTGATCCCATTTTTTGTGACTAGGCAAATTTTTTCTGGCGCTGGCAAAGTGCTACAAACTGCAAGAGGTGCGACGTACTGTATCAGCCAAAGAGCAGAGCATATTTGGGAGGGAATCTCAAGTGCTACTACTAGAAGCAGGCCAATAATAAATACACGTGATGAACCTCATGCCGATGCGGATAGATATAAACGACTTCATGTAATCGTAGGGGACTCTAACATGAGTGAATATGCATCTTTTCTGAAAGTTGGGTCAGCTTCCCTCATCCTTAGAATGATTGAGGAACGAACAGTAGTAATGGGAGACCTAACGCTTGAGAATCCCATACGAGCCATACGGGAAATAAGTCAAGATATTACATGTAAGAGAAAAGTGCGTCTAGCAAATGGTCGAGAGCTAAGTGCCTTAGACATACAATCTGAATTTTTAGAAAAAGCTATGAAATTCTCCGAAAGACGCGAACTCTCCGAAGAAGAGAGGCGAACACTAACCATGTGGGAACATTGCTTAAACGGACTCAAAGTAGATCCATTTGAGCTACATCGAGAGTGCGATTGGGTTGCAAAATTTCACTTGATAGAGAGATACAAAAGTAAATATTTACTTGATTTGTCTGATCCAAAAATAGCGTTATTAGACCTGCAATACCATGATGTGGATAGATCCAGAGGACTTTTCTATTTAATGCAACAATCTGGCCTCGTAGAACGTGTGTGCAACGACAACGACATTATTCAGGCTGTAACAGATCCACCTCAAACTACTAGAGCAAAGCTAAGAGGGGACTTTATAAAGCGCGCAAAGGAAATGAATCGTGATTACACAGTTGACTGGGTTCATTTGAAGCTAAATGATCAGGCACAAAGGACTGTTTTATGTAAGGACCCTTTCGCATCTAGTGATGAAAGAGTAGAAAAATTAATTGAAAGCCTCTAACAATAGTAGATTAGAGTTACCTTAAAGTTATGGCAGCAGAAAAACTAGAACGGATCCTAAAGCTTCTCGCCGAATTGCTTAATGCATCAACGCCGCAAACCGCTGAAGAACTAAGAAGTAAAATAAATATGTATCCTGACAACCTTGTTGCCTTCAGAAAACAATTCAGTAGAGATAAAGCGGCGCTAAAGGGTATGGGTGTGCCCTTAGATGTTATTCCAGTAGGGAGTTCAGGGAAATCAGCAGAAGCATATTTTCTTGATAACAAGAAATATTATTTACCAGACCTTCACCTAACTGATGAAGAACTATCACAGCTTAATTATGCTTCTAATAGTATTCATCTATTAGGTGAAGTAAGTGAAGAAGAAGCACTCAGGAAACTAGGCGGATACTCAAAACAGCACGTTGATTATGGCGCCTCAGCGTCTTTCGGCGATCTCGATAAATTCAATATGATTTTTGAAGCTCTTTCGGAACAGAAAAAATCCACATTCTCCTATTCTTCAAAGCAGAGAATTGTTGAACCCTACCTACTTCAATTCAAAGGTGAACACTGGTACTTGACAGGAAGAGAGATTGAAACAGATTCAGTGAAATCTTTTCGGACTGATCGAATTCAAAATTTGTCTATAGGTGATACCAGTGGCGAGTATGCATTACCTGAGTCTCTCTCTGGAGCTGATTTCTCATACTTCTCCTATGGCGATGACGACGAGGTCATGGCTAAAATTTTAATTGATAAATCTCATGTTTCCTGGGTCAAAAGTAATCTTGACATATCAGTAGCAATTAATGACGACGGTGACGGGCTTGCTGAATTCGCCGTAAAGAATTACGAATCCTTTGTAAGCCGAGTTCTACTCTTATTGGATCACGCCGAAATACTTGAACCTGATTTCCTTAGAGAGAAGCTTATTGAACGCGTGAAGAATCTTCGGAATTCTCAGGAGATAAATAATGCTTAAAGCCACCGAAAGACTTGAACGCTTAGTCTCAATGGTTCCTTGGCTGATCGAGAACAACGGGGCAACTATAGACGAACTAGCAGATAGGTTTCAGTACCCCCCCGAAACTCTTATAAATGACTTAACAAAGATTTTATTCTTTGTGGGTCCTCACCCACACACACCTGACAACTTGATTGAAATCAATCTTCAAGACGACGAAGTTTGGATTAACCAAGCAAATTACCTCGCACGGCCGCTGAACCTCACTTATGCAGAAGCTTTCTCCTTACTGGCTAAAGGAAAGATGCTTCTAGAACTAACACAAGATGACTCAGCATACTCATCGCTGGCGAGTGCTTTAGACAAAGTAGCGAACTGTATCGGAACGAATCAAGACCAAGTTGTTGTAGACCCAGGTGTCAGGGATAGCGAGGTTTACTTGATAACAAATGACTCATTGCTCAATAGAAAAAAAATGGTTATCAACTATTACTCATTTAACGAAGACTACTTAAGTGTCAGAACCATTCAACCCTTAGGTTTGGGGATAAACGATAGGTATCTCTACTTGAGAGCGTATTGCGAAGTGGCAGGCGACTTAAGGACCTTTCGCATGGATAGAATTATTCATGCTGAAATCGCAGCCGAGGACATAGAGATAGAGCTTCTAAAAGGCCTAGAAGTTGAGCCTGAACGAAATCCCATTGATCTTGACTTCCAATTTTCTTCTGAAGGATGGGCAACTCTACTGATCAAGGAGTCAGATAGCTGGATTATCTCCAAGTATCCAACTAACTCTGTTGTTGAAAAGCAAAATAAAATGCTTGAGGTAACTCTCCCCGTATCTTCGGACGTATGGTTGGGGCGACTTTTATTTCAGTTAGACCCTGGCACTAAGGTGATTGAAGTAGCTTCCGGTGTAGCTATCGATGCTGGATACGACTTAGCGAAACGAATTCTTAGTAGATACGGTTTGAATGACTAGAGAAGATCAAAATTCTGAAGCTGATGGGGAAGATTGGGTAGACGATGTCGTTAGTCGTGCGTTGACCAGTTCCTATGGCTCGATCGAAGAACCTGAAGATAGGCATAGCTTCAGCGAAGAAGATGAAGACGAACATACTCTGATAAAACCTGAAGAAACCTATGAACATTACCCTTACCCAGATGAAGATGGAAGCAGCAATACTTTTGAATCACCCGAAGAAAATAGCCGAGGTGATTCAGGAAACTCGGCCAGAAAAGCAATTGAATGGCTTGCAGTAATTGTTGGAGCGCTGCTGGTTGCCTTCTTGATCAAAACGTTTTTAATGCAGGCATATTACATACCCTCCTCATCCATGACGCCAGCGCTACAGGTAGGAGATCGGGTTCTCGTCAACAAACTGAGCTATGAATTTGGCGAAGTTGGTAGGGGAGACCTTGTCGTTTTCAAACGAATTGAAGTTGCCACCGGTGACAAAACAGACCTGATAAAACGAGTCATTGCTACAGAAGGAGAGTTACTTGAACTATCTGATGGCAAGGTATTTATAACTGAAAGAGGGGAAAAGGTTCGAAAATTGCTTGTTGAACCCTATTTAGCTGAGGGTGTTACCACCGACGGGTTTGCATTTGATAACCTTTGCCCGCAATCTGAGCCCAATACTTGCCTTGTTCCTGAAAATTTTATTTTCGTTATGGGTGATAACCGGTCTGGGTCTCGGGACTCGAGATATTTTGGACCAGTCGATACAGGTGATATTGTCGGGCGAGCATTTATAAGAATTTGGCCATTGGGCAGTCTTAAACTTTTGTAAGATTGTTGAGAAATAATTAGATTTGGGTACTCTTTAAATGTGTTCAACGTAGGTGGCGGAGAGCTTCTGATCATTATTCTGGTCGTTGTAATTTTTATTGGCCCTTCAAAACTTCCCGAGGTAGCGAATACTTTGGGAAGACTATCATCAACGATTCGTCGCTTTAATCAAAGCTTTCAAGACGAGATACGAAATTCCTTTGACGACCCAATCGAAGAAGCGGCTCGTGAAAGGGGCAAAGAACTTATGCGAGAGGAATCAAAAGAGGATGGCAACGGTTCCAATGCTGATTCACTTCCTGGGCTAACTGATGGAGATAGAAATCTTGACGAAGAAAGGTAACCCTGAGGGGCGAATGAGAATCCTTGAGCACCTTGGTGAGCTTCGAACAAGGATAATTCGTACTCTTATATCTATAACGTTCGCTGGAGTTGCCGGTTGGATTCTTTACCCTTTGATATTAGATTTTATTTTGCAACCCTATTGCGACACACTAAATAGAGATTGCACGCTTCGCGTTGATGAACCTTTAGAAGGGTTAAACACTCGCTTTATGGTTGCCGCATATTCAGGGATAATACTCGCCTTCCCCATAATACTTTGGCAATTTTGGAGGTTCGTAAGTCCAGGTTTGCATCGCACTGAAAAGCGTCAAGGCATCATAATGGTCACTTTCGGTGCAACTCTATTTGCGTTGGGTTGCTATCTGGCCTTTGCAACGCTTCCTAGAGCCCTAGACTTTCTGGTAACAATCGGTGGAACTGACCTGGTTACCGAATTTAGAGCGAAGGCTTACATTACCTTCATAATAAAAATGATGTTAGCTTTCGGCATAGGATTTCAACTTCCCATCGTCCTAATCACATTGCAACGTTTGAATCTGCTTCAATATGAAACCCTTAGACGTCAGTGGCGCTATGCAGTTGTCATTATAGTTATAGTCGTAGCCGTCATAACCCCGAGTGGCGATCCAATCTCGTTACTCGCTTTAGCAATACCGATGTATGCACTCTACGAACTCTCAATACTTTACGGTTGGTTAAGAAAACGAAAACTCACAAAAGCTGAATCTTATGCCTGAACACAAGGACAAAGTTGACTACCTAGGCAAGTGGCAATTCGCGACCAAATCAACAGCTGAGTTAAAGATTGCTTCGAGTGATAGGGACATAGTTGCACTCTATGAAGAGGGCGAAAGTCTAATCGCTCTACAGGGAGGTGACTTGTATGAGTCCCTTGGGGGCAGGGGAGTCGCTAAACGAGAAAGCGAGAAAGATACTGTCGCTTTAAAACTAGACCTCGGGCGACTTAACATTGGACAATCAAGCTATCTGTTTGCTAGCTATTGTAAGGTATCAAAACCAATAAAACCTTGGTGCACGCTTTGGGCAGTCAATTCGCCAATCATAGGTCATAGACGCATCTCACCGAAGAGCCATCCAGCAGATGGTTTGCTAGACATTGTGGAATTCTCTCTTCCATTTAGGGAATTCCTGACGGCATACAAACGTTCCTCAAGTGGAGACCACATTCCACATCCGCAAATTAAAACCTCAAAGAAAAGTAGCTACACGGTAAATTCAAGAAACAAAAGAAGAGTTGTTATCGACGGAAAAAAAGTAGCATATGTAAAGCAACTCTCTATCTCAGTTATCCCTCACGCAATCTCAGTGGTACTGCATTGAGAATAATTTCGCCCCCTCCACATATTTGATCTAGAAAAAGCCTAATCTCAGAAGTCATGAGTGTTTACATTGCGGAAGATTGGACTAAAGAAGAATCCGACGTTCTTCGGAGATACTTCACTAATCTGGACCAACCAGTTTTTGCTCTTGTCAACCTACCAGAGGTCGTCAAAGGAGCTTTATTTGCTCGATACAGTCGTTCGGCAAAAAGTCTACGACGTTTATTTCTGGATGAATTTTTAGGAGATTTAGATATCTCTGGAGATGCCTCTATCGATGCCACAATTGGGCTTGAGCATGCTGAAAAACTTTATCACAGGATATTTTTTGAATACGGCGATGATTCCGTAGCACAGTTAGGTGGCGTCCACCTAGCGTGTGAACAAGCTTCAAATCTCCTCACTAAAGTACTCGAATGGGGACGATTAATGAGTTATCTAGAGCAATCAACCCGCTACATTTCCTATGACTCTCGTTTCGGTGGCAGATATAGATATTATCGAGACCCCGAAATTATGGAATCCAGCTTTGGAGCTAGGTACATAGGTGACATGGACAGAATATTTGATACTTATGCCCATCTCGTACCCCAAATGCAGGATTTCGTTCGAGAACAATTTCCTAAACACCCTGATGACGGCGACTTTGTTTATCGTCAAGCAGTAAAGGCAAAAGCTTTTGATGCACTTCGAGGACTATTACCTGCTGCTTCACTATCGAATGTAGGGATTTATGGAACCGGACAAGCATACGAAGCCTTACTTCTCAGAATGAGATCTCATCCTTTACCTGAGTCAAGATACTATGCAGACCTAATGCTCCGTGAGCTAAGGAAAGTCATACCATCATTTCTTGAAAGAGTAGATAGAGAGGATAGAGGTGTAGTTTGGAGCGAATACTTGCAAGAGACACGTGAAGATACTGCGGACGTAGTTGCAGCATTATTCCCTGAAGGATCAATTGTTGACCCTTCGCCAACTGTCAGACTTGTCGATTTTGATCCAGAAGGCGAAGTGAAAATGATTGCTTCTATGATGTATCCCCATTCAACAATGTCAGAAGATCAACTCGAAAGGCGAGTAGCTGGAATGAACCACGAAGATCGAATGGCTGTTGCTAGGGCATATGTGGGCGATAGACGTAACAGGCGACATAAACCAGGTCGCGCTCTTGAACGCCCATTTTACAGATTTGACGTTCTAGTAGATTATGGTGCTTTTAGGGACCTCCAACGGCATCGAATGTTATCAATGGACTGGCAGAACCTCAGCCCTCATCACGGCTACATCTCTTCACCACTCGTTAATGCAGCAGGTATGGAGTCTGTTTACGAGGAGGCTATGGAACGTTCTGCAGCGCTATATGACTTGCTCGTTGATGATTTCCCTGATCAGGCCTCGTATGCCATAAACTTGGCATATAAAATACGATTCAATATGAACATAAACGCTAGGTCTGCCATGCACTTAATTGAACTTAGGACAACACCTCAGGGACACCCTTCCTATCGCGAAGTCGGACAGGAAATGCATAGGCTAATAGCCGAAGAAGCTGGTCATACGGTAATTTCCGAAATGATGAAATTCGTTGACCACACAGATGAAACTGACCTTGAGAGGCTTCAAAGTGAGCGAAGAGCGCAAGAAAAGCGACAGTCAACAAAATAAATGATGAAATTAACACCCTATTGGCGATAAAGGCTCTATAGTCCTCGTTAAATAGCCTATTTATAAGGAAGTAAGGTGGCCGAAGAAAAATCTGAACTTGAAGAAGAATACGAAGACGCTGAAGCAGATCTTGATGGGGTAGACCCAGAAGATGATGCCATTGAGGACGTTGAAGACGGTGAGATATTTGATGATGACGACGAAGATTTTGAAGAAGATGCTTCTCTAGAAGAAGTTGCGGAATCAGAAGAGGACGACGAGGACGACGAAGTAGAGGCCGACCTCTCGGCAATTCTGCAGGAGAGGATCTCAGCCGATGACGACGAAGATGATGAAGAGAATAAAGAATCCCCAACTAACTCAAACGAAAATTCAGATTCGGATGAACCTGTGTCGGCCAAAGATGATGAAGTCCTATGCCAAAGTTGCTTCACCCTAGTCTCTCAAAAGGCAATAGATAAAGAAGGAGCTTGCCCAAACTGCGGTGCAGAAATGTAATGCAGGAGAAGGAATCTATACATGTCTGTATTTGAGTCGGCTCGGTTTGCAACCAAAGAGGACTATGGAGACTTTGAAAATCTTTTTATAGCATCTCGGAACGAAGCTTCTACATATAAGGCTGCAGATATCTGGCTTGCACTCGAGGCTTTAGAAGGTAAACCTCACCAAATCTTCAGTGACTACCTAGAGTCCAACGATAAAACTATTCTGATCGGTGAATTTGATAACATTCCGGTCGGATTCATGCTTATCCACCTATTCTCTCTAGACAACGCTCTTGCTGCGCGTGTTGACGAAGTATTTGTACATCGCGATGTACGTGAGGTAGGGGTAGGGGAGCACTTAATGAATGCTGCTGTTGACTGGGCAAAAGTTAACGAAGCTAAGCAATTATTGGGAAGAACATTTCCGGGGGATAGACACATGAAGAACTTTTATGAACGGTTTAAAGTAACTGCTAGATTAATTGAAGTTTCCAAAAAGCTTGATTAAGTCAACGAAAAAAGCTTTGAAATCTGAGGTATCCGGTCTCCGTGTTTTTTGATGCTCTGCTTAAGCTCTTCAGAGATCTCTGTCGGTAGGCCCTCTGGAACAACCTTCTGGCGAACTGGTGAGAATGCGACAGCTTCTGCAACGATTGACCATCGATAAGCAGTAGTTTCCTCATTCATAGCTTTATTGGCTTGCTCTACAAGATTACTTGTTATAGCTTCAGGAAGTTGCGCACCAGCTTTAGGTGAGCGAGAGCTTAGATTGAGAGCTCGAACTGTCTTTTCTTCTTTGAGCGCTTCATCAATAGCGTTAAGCCATTTCTTGTGATCTTGATCAATTCGTTCGTTGAGTTTTAATTCAAGTCTCTCTTTAACTGTTATTGACTCTGTTGACTTAGCCCATCGTCCTGATGAGGCGACAACAGACCTGAAGTCTTGAAGGTCAATACTTTCAATATTATTTTCAATTGCTGTGGCTTTATCCATCCATTCAGCCATCTTTAGTTGTTGATTTAAATCCTCGGCATAATCAAGTAAAGCCTCAGGAAAGCCTTCCGGTAATTCCATCTTTTCAATAGTTTTTCGTAAATTTGGAATAGTGCCACCAGAAAGCTCCTTGGCTAAAGGTTTATGCAATTCGGGGAGAGATTCAATGTATTCATTTCGATACTTCTTGGAAGGCTTAAGCCGCTTACCTCTAGGGCTTCGATAAGGCTTTCTACCTTTACCTGCAGGTTTAGATTTAAAGCTTCTTTGCTGTTTTTTCTCGCCAGTTTGTTTGTTTCTTGATCCAGCCCTCGCATCTTTTCGGCGTTTACGTTTACCTCCCTTTTTGACTAAGGAGGTCGTTACACCTGCGGCTTCTTTTCCTGTACCAAATAGTTCTAAAAGTTCCGGTCCGTCTTTCTTAGTCTTCTGGGGAAGAACAGCTGTTATTTCAAT
>Ga0115012_10001314_pt1 | contig 14431 bp, 5 predicted proteins | sample TroAtlMetagenome_FD_88706 | JGI IMG/M metagenome (GOLD analysis project Ga0115012, IMG submission 88706) | Marine eukaryotic phytoplankton communities from Atlantic Ocean - Tropical Atlantic ANT10 Metagenome | ecosystem: Environmental > Aquatic > Marine > Oceanic | place: Tropical Atlantic Ocean...
AAAGAAAAGAAAGAAGATAAAAAAGAAGAGAAAAAAGAAGTTAAACCAGATTTAAGCCAAGATGCTTTATATAATAATTTTGGAATAGTATATTATAATGGTAAAAACTACATGCCAGAAGATCCTGGTTACGAAGAGGCAGAAAAAAATTATTTAGCTAGTAAAAACACAGAACTACCTACAACAACAGTATATGAGCAGTTAACTAAAGGCAAGTATAGATGGTCTGATGGTACATACCATAATGAAAGAGAATCTATTATATCTCCAGGTGCTAAAATTGACGCTACTCACGTAGCTTCAATAGGCGCGATGGCTGCAGATACAAAATACATGTTTGAGCAAGACGATTGGAAAAAGAAAAAAGATAAAGAAGATTTAGTTAAAGTTCAATCATATTTTGATAATAAAAAGCAAAATCCCTTTTTATTCAATCCAAATAAAAGTAGATTAAACGTAGCTCAAGCAGTAAAACCTGCTAATGCTGCGGGACGAACTTCGACTACTATTAACAGACTTGCTTATCCCAATTTAGATATAGAAAACGCTTCTTTAAATCAAGACTTTTGGAATCCTCAAACTATAGAATGGTTGCAAGCAAACTTTGGAGCGTTTAGAGATGCAAGTAAATGGAATAATTATTTAAAACAAAAAGAAGCTAGAGATTGGAGAGTTGCTAATGGATATACAGGTGAAGCTGGAACAAGAAACGCGATTAGTCAGCAGTATTTTCCACCTGAATATCCAGAAAAATTTACACCAGGTGCAGCGCGACCTGGTTGGCAATATGCTGGTGAGGAGGTAATGTTTAATTACGGTAAAGAAGTAATGACAGATGCTACTTATATGGCTACTATGGAAACTATGGTATACGACTGGTTAAATAGTGATCCTGTAGGGCAGCAGTTTTATCAAACTTGGATGAGTCAATCTGCTGATATATTACAAAATGAGTATAAAGAAAATGTATATAATGATTATCTAAATGGCACTAAAGATATAACAGGTTATGGATTCGCTGGGATTAACGACGCGCCTGACTTTAGCCAAGTTGATGTGGAAACAGGTGAAGTAGATCCTATTACTGGTATAAAACTAAAAGAAATCCAAGGTGCTCAAGATAATCCTTTGGTTGCGCAAGTGGCAACTAAACAATGGCTGAGTTGGAATTCATGGAACAATGTTACAAATCAAATAAGCGCAGGTGAAAGATTTAATAAAACTGATGCAAAAGAAGCTTTAACTATACAACAAGAAGGTTGGGGATTATATAATGAATATAAAACAGAGTTAACTAATCTTGCTACCAAGTTATATAAAGATACCGGTATTCAATCAGAAAAAGCTTTCCAAGCGGCTACATTAGAAGCTGCCAGACAAATGCCTGCTAATAAGTGGAGAGAAGGAGTTTTAATTAAGCACAATGAAGTATATCAAAGATTTCTTAAATCTAAACTTAAAGATGGTGCTGTTGATGTACCTGTAATGATTTGGGGTTTTGATCAAGACACTGGAGAGAAAAAGTTAATAGGAGAAAACACTGAAAACATTAGCGCGGCACAACGAAAAGAGATTCAACAGATACAAGAGCTTTATAATAGTGTTACTAATGGTATGTTTACTACAGATAATGTAGAAAAAACCATTCAAAATTTAGAATACGAGTTGTTGTATTCACTAGCAGAAATAGGAGCACAAGGAGGTCGGTCCGCTAATCCTTTTAAAAGCGAACAAGGTAGACCATTATATGGAGGAGCTACTTTATACGAAGAAGGATATGATATTGATGGAGTAAACGATACCGGATTTTTTAGTTACCTTGTTAAAGAAATGGCGGACTCTGAAGATATAGCAGATTTTATAGCAAAAGCTAATAATTCTAAAATGTTAGGTTCATTAGAACCTCTTGATAATCCTACTGACAATCCATTAATAAACTTTTATAACTCCAAATTAAATACATATAGAGCATTAGGAGAAGCGTACGTAATGAACTATAATCCGGTTGAAACACTAGTGACTGGAGAAGGTGAAGATGTTGACTTCCTAACAAATCCTTCATCATGGTTATGGGAAACAATGAAGAGTTTAGGCTATGGAATTTCAACTTCTAAAGAAACGTTTTTCAATATTGAAGAATATGATCAAGAAGATCTTAATTATGAATTTGTACAATCTTTAGAAAGTCAACCTGAATTAACTCCATACACAGAAAAAGAAATTAAAGAAATAAAATCTACATACACAGAAAAGTATGTAAATGTTGGCACAGCAGTTAAAATTGGAAGAAGTTTACCTACGTTTGCAGCAATGGCAGTTGAGATTGCTGCTATAGAATTAGCAACAATGGGTACTGGTTCTGGTGCAGTAGCCGCTAGAGCCCCAATGTATTTACAAAGATTATATAGAGCGTTTGGTGCAGGTAGAAAGACAGCTAAAATAATGTCAGGAATAAGTAAACAATACATGAAAGAGGTTGTTAATCTTCATGGATCTAATTACTTAGGAGCGCAATTATGGGGAAGAGAAGAAATGCCCGTATATACTTTTGCAGCTGGTTCTACTTTTGCACACTTTGGAATGGCAAGTTTAGGTAGAGGTTGGAAATTGTTTGATAGAACAATGAAACGTAATACTACACCAGCGGGAGCTTTATGGAGAACTGCTGGTAATGCATTTGCAGTCACTCCTTCTTTTGTAAAAAATCCTATATTATATCCTACTAAAAAGTTTGCTCAAGCAGGTATGGGTGTTACAGCTATTAAAGCTGGGGAACTTACTTCAGGATTATATGATGTTGCAACAGGAGAGTTAACTATGCAAGAGATGTGGAAACATGTTTCAGATACTGATTCACTTATTGAATTATTTGGTACTATGTAGCGATGGGTGGTAGATCTGGTTTAAAAGATACTGCTAATGGAATTAAAGGTGCTTTTGCGGATTTCAAAAAACTATCTAGTCCTTACACCACTAAGACTTTAAACAACTCTGTAATGAAAAGATGGAGTGATGGTGATTATGGATTAGGAAAAAAGAAAAAATTTAACAAAAACATTTTTGATAGAGATTGGAAAAACAGTGGAGAAGGAGAATTTGGTGGAGAAAGTTTTTGGGGTAAACTAGAAATAGAAGCAAAACAAAACGAATTAATATTAGAATTAGATGGTCTTTCTTCAAAAGAAATTCAAAAGAAATATGGTGTTAAAACATATGAAGAAGCTGTCGAAGTAATTAAATCCGAAGGTAATGCATTAAAAGTTAATCAACAAATTCAGTTTTATAGGGCTAATCAAACTAAGATGGAAAGCATGTTGTTTGGTAAAGGAAGCTTTTTTGGGGACTTTAATGGTATAATGAATAGATTTACAAACAACAAAGGAGCTTTAGATGTAACTGATAGATTAAGATTAGGAGAAATAGCAAGTAGTTCTGATTTTAATAATGTTGTACTTGAAGTTATGCAAAAGACTGGAACGACTGAAGGCCAAGCTATAGCGTTGGTTAATAACTCAAAAGCATTAGCTACAGCTGTAGAAGGACGTCAATTTAAAAGAGGCGGAAAACTAGAAAGAAGATTTTTAGATAACACTCAAAAAATGTTAGATATAAGTTCTCAAAAACAAGTTTTAAAAGTACAATTAGAAAAGAAACTAATAAGTGAAGCTCAATATAAAAGTAAATTAGAAGAATTAAAAGAGTTAGACAACGAATATCTTGAAGCTGAAAAAACAATTTCAAAAGAAAATGAACTAGAAATTGATGCTGAAATAGAACGCCGAGCTAAAGAAGATGGAGCTTCTGAGGTTTTTATAGCAAAAGAAGGACAAAATGTTGCTGAACTTGCTAAGGAATTAGGTATTGAAAGAACAGACATTTCAGAAAATGAGTATGGAGGAGAATATACTAAAGATGGTAAATCAGTTATATTAATAGATAAAGCTTTAGCTTCAAAAGCTCAAACAAGATTTTTTAGTTCTGTAAAAGCTAAACAATATAGACAGGCTCTAAATAAGTTAAATGAAAGATTTGAAGCTGGAAAAATAAGTAAAGAAAAATACGAAGAACGAAAACGAAAACTAGCTGAAAATTTAGAGAAATCCGAGATTAAACAAAATCAAGGACTAGTTCAAGCTATAATGAAAGGTGAAGGTGGAATATCTAGACCAGCAAATAGAGAAGTTATATTTCATGAAAAAGTACATCCTCTAGTTGAAAGATTATTTAGCTCTAAAAATCCAAAAATAAGAGCTGAAGGAAAGAAAATAGTAGAAGATTTTATAGATATCTTAAAGCAAAAGGGGGAATATGAAATTGTTTGGAATAAACTAAAGGATCATACTGACGTTAAAGGAAATAAAAATTATCGAGGAGCAGAATGGTTTACTGTATTTGGGGAATTAGTTAAAGGAGGAAGACTAGACGCTTTAGTAGAATCTACTCCTAGTATAAGTAGATCATGGAAAAACTTAGCTTCACGTATTACTAAACTTATTAAAGGAGAATCAGCATTTAAAGATTATAAATTAAGCGATGGCGCTTCAGCTAGAGAGTTTATTAAAAACTTTGCTAAAGGAGAATCTAAAGCTGTTAAACAAGCTAAGGCAGAATCTAAAAAATGGATCGAAGGAGAAGCAGCTGAGTTAGATCTAGAATTAAACAAATCTTCTATAAGAGATGCTGAGGTTGAAATGCTAGACATCTACGAAAGAAACAAAGAAGACTGGAATGAGGGTGGTGGACAGAGAGCATTAGAACAAATGATGCCAGAATACAATGAAGCTGGAGAAATCGTATATGAAGGTGTATTAGATAAATTAATAGGATCATATATACCTTATCCTAGACCTAAAGGTTGGACAGATAAAGTTAACGATGCTTTTGTGAAAGATGTATATGCTGACGCTACACAACTAATAACTGGGTTTGATTCTTCTCTTCAAACTAAAAGTGGAGCTAAAGGATTTTTTGCTTATGTAAATAGTTTTTTAAGATTTAAAACTTTAAATGTTCTTAAAGAAATAGATGCTTTTACAGGTGGTAATAAAAAATCTTTAGACTCTATGAAAGAAGAAATAGGTTTTGACTTAGAAGCTCCAGAAGCTTCTACGGAAGTATACAAACCTAAAACATCTACAGAGGTAGCAAAAGATATTAAGCTATCAGAAACAGCAATCAAAGAATTAGATTCTCAATTATCAGAATTAGACTCACCTGCTTTAATAGAAGCCTTTGATACTCCTGCTGGACGTAATCAAACTATATCGCCTTTTATAAGAGAATTTAGAAAAGACTTTGGTAAAAAAGGTCAAAAGGCTGTCGCTAAATCCATGGGTAAAGGTCAAGCATATAAGGATTATTTATACGAAAACATGGGAGATATTATTAATAACGTTCCAATTGGTTATGTGTCTAGAAATTTCCCTTACTTAGTTACTAAGGGAGAAACTGGAACTGTAGGTACAACAGGTAGAGATCTTAGATGGACATCAGGACCTAAAGGTATGAAAATAAAAGAAGGTTTAACTGAAGCTGATAGAAAACAATTTGTATATGATCTAACAGAAGTTGGAAGATTGTCTACCAAGAAGAACGCTTTAGCATACCAATTAGCTGATAGTTATGGTGTCAAGAAATTTACTGAAACTTTAGACGCTCAAAGAAATAATGCTGCTGAAATATTAAAACTTGAAGGTGACTTTGAATTAACTCAAAATGAATATAGAGAAAACAAAATATCTAAAGAAGATTTCCAAGAAAGAAGATCTGAATACGTAAGCGAAATGAGTAGGTTATTAAAGGAGTCAAATATGATGGATAACTTTAATAAAAACTTAAGTCCAGAAAGTGTTATTACTCCAGAGACAATAGCTCAAAAATTATCTCAACAAATTGAGGTTAGTAATTTTAGAAAATCAGCTACATTAAATAAAGAGTTTAGAAAGTTTGCTGAGGAAATGGCAGAATCTACTGGTGAACTTCCAGATAACTTTTATTTAGAAGCTCAAGAAAATTTCCAATCTAAAAAAGCGTTATTAGTTGAAGATCTTTTAAGTCGTAAAAAAGATATAATACTATCTAGAAAAGATTTTAGAGAAGCGTTTAAAAAAGTATATGGTGAAGTTGAGTTTGTTAAAGGTAAAAAATTAAGTAAAGAAAATATAACCAAGATAGCTCACGAAATGTTTGATCAATCAGCATACGTAGAGAAACATTATGAAGTAGCTAGACAACGAAGACTAGAAGACGTAAAGAACAATAAACAATCTAGGGAAGAGTTAATGTTTAACTTAGAAAGACAGTTTGATAAAGCTTTTGAAAACACCCAAGAAAACGTAAGAGTAAAACAACAGTTAGGAGTTGCAGGAACTGCTAAAGAGTTAATGAGAAAAGCGGGTCAACTTGTAAAAAATATATTACATGAAGAAAATTATTGGATCAAAAGATTAAATAATTCTACTAATAAAGTAAATGAAGTAGTTACTATATTAAAAGGTAATTTAGGTCATTATGCTAGTGCAGGTGGACCACGTGGACATAGGCAACAATTCTTTTCTGGAAAGCCGGATGTTTATGCTGAGATGAATAAAACTTTTAAAGATCTAGGGTTGGATTTAGAAATTGATTGGAGAACAAATGAAGATGGAAGTTTAAAAGCTAAATCAACTCGTATATTAAAAAACGGAAAAGAAGTTATATCAGGTGCGGAACTTGCAGATAGATTATTTCAACCGAGTCAGAAAGCAGAAGGTAAATGGTTAGAACTTACTAATCAAGAATGGATAAATAAAAATCCTGAAGAATTTGAAGCACTTAGAAAAGAATTTGTAGAAAGAGGAGAGGCTGCAGGTGAAAATAAACAAGCTATTATTGATAAGATAGAATATGACTTTGCATCGTTTAAACTAGGACAAATAGATGCTAATACTCTGTTTCTCTCTATAGATCAACTGAATACTAACATGATAGGAGCGTTAAGAGCTGGAGCACCGTTACATTCGGTAATGAAACCTTTCAAAGGAGACATTGTAGAGGTGTTAACTTTAGAACACATGAGAGCAGCACAGGTTTTAGTTGACGGTTTAGTTAGTATTAGTAGAAGAGCGGATTCATGGAAAGGAATAAATGAAAAAGGTTTAGAAACTAACAATCTAAAAGAAACAGTAGATTATAAATTTAGTGATTCAGCTTTAGATATGATTAATAAGCTTTATGAAAAATATAATACTGCTATAATTACTCAAGAAAAATTAGGTGTCACCGCAGGAGAATCTGTCGATGCTTTAATCACAAGTGTAGGAAATAAAACTAAAGAACCTCTCGTAGCAAGAGGATATGATGGAGAACTTATTTACCCTAGATTAATTAATGAAGCTACCGCTGGATCACCATTTTTTAGATCAATGATTGATCTGCAGAAGTTATTTGCAACAGGAAAAGTATCTGAAGCAGAGTACGGTAAAACGCTTGTGGAATTAGCTAAAATGAACAATAAAAAGCCAGTTGTTGAAGCAGATAAAGTAGAATTAGAAGGCTCTGGTATATATAATAAATCTTCTTTAAAAGGAAAGACTGTTCCTGAAATGGTGGAGAGTACTAGTAAGATGGACAAAGCTTTAGATAATAGTAGAAAAATAAATCCTAAAATTAAAAAAGCTAGAGTATTTGACTTTGATGATACTGTTGCTCGTACTAGTAGTAAAGTATTCTATGATAAACCTAATCTTACGGGTAAACCTACACCAAAACGAAAAGCTATTTTTATGATTGGTGGACCCGGTTCAGGTAAAACTAATATAGGAAAAGGCTTACAGTTGGGAAGAGAAGGATGGAAGGTAGTTAATCAAGATATATTTGTAGAATCAGCTAAGAAAGAAGCTGGACTACCTGAGTCAGAAAGAGATTATACTTCAGAACAAAAAAGTGAAAGAGCTAAAATTGGAGCTCAAGGAATCAAAGCAGCAAAAGCTAAGTTAAAGCAATACACAGATGCTGGAGAAGGAATGGTGATAGATGGTACAGGGGCTTCATACAAGGCTACAATGAAAAAGATAAATGACCTTAAAGCACAAGGTTATGAAGTACACATGATCCATGCTAAGACATCTTCTGAAGCTGCGAAGGAAAGAAATAGAAATAGACCTGAAAGAAGTCTTCCAACTTGGATTGTAGGTAAGACTCAAAAAAGTGTAGAAAAAAATATTGAGCAATACAAAAAAGACTTTGGTGATAAGTTCATGGAGATAGATACTGAACAAATTGAATACGGAAACCATTACCAAAAGAATTTGTAGATATGGTTAAATCTAATATTTACAAAAATGAAAGAGGTATTTTAAATGCTGAACAGTTTGCTAAGCAAGGAGATAAGTTAACTAGTGAAGGTGCTAAAATGGATTTTTCTGATTTTAATAGAGTTGTTGATGGTAAAAAAGGACCGTTGTTTGACTTAATGAAAAAGATGAAAGAAGCCGAAGGTGATAGAGACATGTTTATATTAACTGCTAGATCTCAAGAGTCAGCAACAGCTATACATGAATTTTTAAAAGCAAACGGTATTGACATACCTTTAGATCATATAAAAGGATTAGGTAATTCTACTGGCGAAGCAAAAGCAGAGTGGTTAGTAGAGAAAGCAGCTGAAGGTTATAATGATTTTTATTTTGCAGACGATGCTATAGCCAACGTAGAGGCTGTTAGGAAAGCTCTAGAACCAATAGATGTTAAATCTCAAGTTCAACAAGCCAGAATGAATAAGAGCTCAATAGATATGAACGAAACGTTTAATAAATATTTAGAAGCTAAAACTGGTATTGAATGGCAAAAAGAATTCTCACCTGCAAAAGCAGCTGTTAGAGGAGCTAAAAAAGGAAGGTTTAAATTCTGGATCCCACCATCTGCTTCAGATTTTTCTGGGTTAATGGACGCTACATTAGGTAAGGGTAAAGAAGGTGAGGCTCAAAGAAAATGGTATGATGAAGTACTTTATAAGCCTTATTCTAGAGCGCAACGAAGTGTAGCTAGAGACAGAACTCAGTTGATGGCTGATTTTAAAGCTTTGAAAAAAGAATTAAATGTTCCCAAGGATTTACGTAAAATAACTGAAAGTGGTTTTAGTAAAGAACAAGCAGTTAGAGTTCATTTATGGAATAAATTAGGAATGGAAATACCTGGTTTATCTAAAACTGATCTAGCTGAATTAAATAAAATAGTTACTGAAGACGCTAAACTCATGGCTTTTGCAGAACAAATACTATCTATAACTAAAGGTGATGGTTATGCTAAACCAGGTAAACATTGGTTAGCTGGAACTATTACTTCAGATTTTATGAATCTTTTAAGTACAACTAAAAGAAGTAAGTATTTACAGGAGTGGCAAGCTAATGTAGATGTTTTGTTTTCTAAGGCAAACCTAAATAAACTTGAAGCAGCCTATGGGCCAAAATATAGAGAAGCTTTAGAAAATACATTAGCTAGAATGAAAGCTGGTAAAAACAGAATTCAAGGAGGAAATAGATTAAGTGATAGAGTTTTAGATTATATTAATAATGCTCAAGGAACTATCATGTTCTTCAACATGCAATATGCTGTATTACAATCTTTATCTTCGACTAACTTTTTATATTTTGGTTTTAATAACTCTTTTTTATCTGAAAAAGCTTTTGCTAATCAACCACAGTATTGGAAGGATTTTATGGAGATAATGAATTCTAATTATCTTATGGATAGGAGAAATGGCTTGAAGATAAATATAGCTGAAAATGAAATAGCAGATGCAGCTGCTACCGGTAAAAACAAAGCTAAAGCTGTTATTAACTATATATTAGAAAAAGGATATTTACCTACTAAGTTTATGGATAGTTTTGCTATTGCTTCTGGTGGTGCAACATGGTATAGAAATAGAATAAAAGATTTAGTTAAGAACGGAAAAAGTGAGGCAGAAGCTAAAGAAATAGCTATGGAAGAATTCATAGAGATATCTGAGAAGTCTCAACAATCTTCAGATCCTAGTAAAATATCTCAACAGCAATCTAGCGATATGGGTAGGATATTATTACAGTTTGTTAATACCCCTATGCAGTATGCTAGACTACAAAAAGCTGAAGCTTTAGATATTGCAAATAGAAGAGGTAATCCTTTAAAGAAAGCAGCTAAAATAATGTATTATGGAGCTGTTCAAAATATGTGGTTTAATCTTATGCAACAAGGTTTATTTGCGTTAGGTTTTGATGATGATATGGGTGATGCGGATATTGAAAACAAAGTTGCTGATGGAGTTAATGGTATGGCAGATAGTATATTAAGAGGATTAGGTTTTGGAGGAATGACGGTATCTGTTTTGAAAAACTTTTTAATAGACGTATATGAAAGATCAGGAAAGAAAAATCCTAAATATAAAGAATCTTTATTTAAGTTATTAGAATTTTCTCCTGCTATTAAAAGTAAGTTTTCTAAATTATCAAGTGTTGCTTGGATGATGGAAGATAAGGTAACTCTGGACAAAATGAAAACCGAAGGTTTCTCTTTAGACAACCCAGCTTGGAAAGCTGCTGCTAAAATACTTTCAGCTACTGTGAATCTTCCATTAGATAGAGCTTATCAAAAGATGGAAAATATTCAGTTTGCTATGGACGAAGAAACAGAAGCATGGCAATCAGTGTTTGCATGGTTAGGTTGGCCAGAGTATCAGTTAACTAACATGCAAGATAAAGCAGCTAAAAGACAAAAAGAAAAAGATGACCTACATTACAGAACAGCTCTAGAAGATCCTTCTAAGTACACTAAAGAAGAACAAGTTGATATACTTAAACAACATGGTTACAGTGAAGAGGATATAAAGAAGATGAAAAATGAAGGGACTAGAGTAGCTACAATTAAGAAAGCAGAACAAGACAATAATGTTATATATACTAGTGAGAAAAGCAGAGGAAAAGAAGCAGTAGAGAAAAAAGAGAAAACATATAGTCCTTATTTGAAAGAAGAAGAAGCATCTAAATTGTCAGGTGAATCTGATGAAGATAGAAGAACAACTTTGAATGTTAAGAAATATAGAGACATGAACAAGGATGAGCAAGAGGAAAAACTATGGAATTTAGGATATTCAAAGAAATATATTAGGTCTTTAAACACAGAAGATAAAAGAGTAGATGTATTGTTAAGAAAGATTGAAAACGATAGTATACCTGCTAGGTTGAAAAAATCTTCTCCTATACCTAAATCAGAAAGAACAAAACAACAACATAGATTATATGATCTAAACAAACAAGCACAAGTTGATACACTATTATCTTTAGGTTTATCTGATTCTTTAGTTAATGCTTTAACATATGAAGCCGATAGAGTTAAAAAGATAGAAGAATTATACGAAGAAAGAAACAAGTAAGTTATGAATGGTAAAAAAAGGAAATTAAAAAAAGAAGGTAAATATAATGAAGCCGCGGGATTATATACCGGAGACTTCAGAAGTGCTTCTTGGACAGATGAAGCTGGTAATGAAAGGTCTTGGAAAGAAGGACCTTTTAGAAATAGAGCTGTAGAAACTTGGAATGGTGATAAAACAGTTTACAAAAGCCGTAAAGGTAGTATACCTGGTCAACGAATTTGGGATAAAAAGAAAACTACAGAACATGGTGGATGGGGTTTTGGGATTGATGGTGAAGAAAAGATAGTAGAAGGAACAATGAAAAAGAAGTACGATAAAAGTGGAAACGTTGTAAAAGAGAAGTTCAGAGCTGATAGTAGGAAAGACAGAAAAATGTTTAGACAAATAGATAGAAACGAAAGAAAATGAAAAAATTATTAACTTTAATATTTACTTTACTTATCATATTGGGTTATTCTCAATGTAATAATGGTACTAATTATTATCCTAGTAGCGCTTATACTCCAAGTGATAATGTTTGGAGTTCAGCTACTTCTGCTAATTGGGCTGGGGAAGTTATTAGAGTTAATATAGTTTCTGGAGACGACTATGAATTTTCTACATGTTCAGGTTATGGTGGAGTAAACGCTTCATATGATACGCAGTTAACCTTAATAAATGAATTAGGAGCTGTTGTTGATTTTAATGATGATTTTAGTGGATGTTCAGGATATACTTCTTATATAAAATATACAGCTACTTACACAGGTGTTTTATACGTTCATTTGAACGAGTACAATTGTGCTACTAACTCTACTTCTACTGAAGTAATGATATACAAAACACCCGCACCAAACAGTGGTGGTGGAGGAAATTCTAATGAAGTTAGTATAGGAGATCCTAATTCTACTCTACAAAACGGTAGAGTTCCAGCATATGGATATTATGATTATAGCTGGAGTGCCTCTATATATACAGCTGCAGAACTTGGTGATGTTCCTTTAAATGTGGAAAAGATCAGCTGGAATGTAGCTAACAGTAGTTCAATAACCTTGAACAATCAGGAGATATGGATGGCGATGACACCAGAAGAAATATTTAACGATGGTACTAAACCTGAACCTGGAAATGGTCCATGGGATGGGTGGAAAAAAGTATATGATGGAACTTTAAATTTTGTACCTGGTTGGAATGAAATAACCTTACAAGGACTTTATGGTTACGATGGTGTTCAAAACTTATTAGTTGCAGTTGTTAACAATCATGGATCATGGGCTTCTAGTTATCCAGAGTTTCAATATACAGCTAAATCAAATTCAGTTGTATATAACTATGAAGATGGTGCACCTCCATCTCCTATTGGTTATAGAAATTCTTATAGACCTAATACTATATTTGGACATCAAGGTGGAGGATCAGCTTTACCTATAGATCTTATTTCTTTTAATGCAGAACATTTAGGAGGAGAGTTTCATCCCATTGTTTTAATAGAGTGGATTATTTTATCTCAAGTTAATAACGATTACTTTGAAGTACAACGAAGTGTTAATGTAGAAGACTGGTACACCATAGGGACTGTGACAGGAGCTGGGAATAGTAATAGCCAAATGTCATATAGTGTAGTAGATGACAGTCCATTATATGGAGTTTCTTATTATCGTCTGAAACAAACTGATTATGATGGACAATACGAATCGTTTCATCCTGTGTCAGTCTCAATCAGTTCAGAAGAAAAACCTATAGAAAAAATAATAAACTTAATGGGTCAAGAGGTAAAAGAACCTTATAAGGGACTGGTATTAGAAGTATATCAAGATGGAACGTATGTAAAAAAATATTATAAATAAGGAACAAAAGAAATGGGCACCATACCCAAAGTTCCTGTAACCAAAAAAGGGGATCTCAAAACGAGGTCCCCTTTTTAATTTTAATATGTATATCATGTGGAGCAGGTTCGTCTCCTCCAAAATATGGATATAATAAGTATCTCCGTTTATCATAAACACAATTTCGTGGTACATAAACGTAAGTGCCATCTACTCCTAACATATAATCCCATCTAAATATAGTTAGTTCATAATAATGTTCTTCACATAAACTAACTCTTTTTATAAGATCAAAACTAAATTCTCCATGTTCATGCTTGAACCAATGTATTTCTAAACTATCGTTTAACCATCTCCATCCAAATCTTATGGAATTTTCAGTATGATTATCTCCACAGTCACTCCACCCTATTAGCTTATTTATATCATATTGATTAAGGCTATCCACTGTAGAGTAGATAGCACTTGAATCAAATGTAATGCTCCAACCGAACATTGTATCTTTACTATAATTTAAAGCATATGTCGACCTATGTTGACCTTCTTTTATAGTAAATGTTTTATAGTTGTCTGTTATTTTTCTACAACTATTTAATTTCGCAAGCACCACCAGCGCAAGCAAGCTCACCAGAAAGATCTGTATTGTCTTCATTTTCTGTTATGTTTGATAAGTCAACTTCTTTTAAGAAATGCATTAACTCTTGATACTTATGCCACGTTATATCCTCAAACGGAGCTTGAGTATATGTTCCACCATCATAAGGTAATACAGATAAACCATTATAGTATTCTCTATTATTCCACATCCATTCACCAGCATCGTCCCACTCTTCAGCTTTCAAACTAACTGTTGCAGAAACATTGTGAGTGTTAGATCCTTTCCTATGACCTGGTTTAACCCATTCAGTTGCTATCTTTTTAACTCTATTTAAAAGATCAAATGGAGATTCAGTTCTAAGTATTGAACCTTCAGGAGCTTTTTGTGGTATAGATATTACAGCAGTATCATGAGGTCTGAAATACTCATCTTCAATTAACTCAGGGTGATGTTCAGCTAAGTATTTATACATTGATTCGTTTTTTCCAACCCTGATCCTACGGATGTAATAATCATTATGCCACGCATGAATACCAGATGAGGTTCCTAATGCCAGAGATGTCGTCCCTGCCGGCTTCACGGTTGTACATCGTGCAGCTTTATTAATTCCAATCAGCTTCGCGACTCTTGTGTTTTCTCTTTTTA
>Ga0115012_10001316_pt1 | contig 14427 bp, 11 predicted proteins | sample TroAtlMetagenome_FD_88706 | JGI IMG/M metagenome (GOLD analysis project Ga0115012, IMG submission 88706) | Marine eukaryotic phytoplankton communities from Atlantic Ocean - Tropical Atlantic ANT10 Metagenome | ecosystem: Environmental > Aquatic > Marine > Oceanic | place: Tropical Atlantic...
CAACTCTTCTTCCAACGACCGGGCGTCCATGGCGTCTTGAATCCGACGGATGTGACGTTCGATTTCGCCCAACTTGTCGGGCTCTGCAATCGCTTTCCAGCGGTAAAATGCACCGAGTGCTTCCTCGAAGCGATCCAACTTTTCGTAGCAGTACCCAATCGACCGCAGCAAGGTGGGTCGCCCGCTCCAGCGGTACGCAATTTCAAACGCCACCAAGGCGTCGGCGTAGCGGCCTTCCTGATAAAAGGTCTTTCCGCTTTCATAGAATTCCTTGGCCTTGTCATCGCTGGGAGCCGGTGCGGGCTGCGCTCGAACCGAGATCGGTAAGAACAAGCCAACCAACATGAATGCAGCGAAAGGCCTCAGTCCCAAGACGAGCCCCCGGCTTCCAGGTCTTCATCCGCCCAATCCGAGTCGCTTTTCGGGGCAGCGGGCGGTGGGCTTTCGGGCGCAGGGGGTTGAGCGGCTGCCGGTTCGGGTGCCGGACGAACCGAGGCCGGCGACGGCCGCACCGGAGTCCGGGGAGTGACCGATGGCCGCCGCACCGGTGCCGGCCGGACCGCTGGCTTCGCGGCAGGTGCAGGCTGCGCAGCGGGCTCAACTTTCGCCGCGGGCAAAGGATCAGGCACCGCCTCGGATGCAGGCGAAACGGCCGCTTCCGGCTCCGCGGGCGAGGCCACATCACCGTCCGACGACCGCATGGAATAGCCCAAATACGCGGTCGCCAGCATCAACGAAATCAACACGGCAATCACCCCGCCCACCACCAAGCCGGCCATCACTGTGGTCCAGTCTCGTTTGGGCTTCACCGCCGGCATTGCGGTGAGGGTGTTGAACTCTCCAGTGACGCCCTCCACGGCGATGCCTGAATGGTACGGAAGCAGTTCTGCCACCAACGCATCCATGCTCGGGTACCGTCGAGCGGGCTTTTTTTCCAAGCAACGGCGGACGACCGTCTCCAGTCCTTCCGGAATGCGAACATTTGGCGCCATGGAGCCGAATGTGGGGACGTCTCGGGTGACGTGAGCGGTGATGATGGCGGTCGCATGCGGACCATCAAAGGGGTATTTTCCGGTCAATCCGCAGTACAGCAAGACGCCCGTGGCATAGATGTCGGCGCGGTGATCCACGTTTTGACCAGTGGCTTGTTCGGGTGCCATGAAGTGCGGCGATCCCAAAATCATGCCAGTCTGCGTCAGACCTGAATCGGTCTTGGACAACTTCACCAAGCCAAAATCCACAACCTTGGCCTGCTCTTCGCCATTGTCGAGCGTTCGCACCAAGACATTGGAGTTTTTGACGTCCCGATGAACGACGCCGCGCTTGTGCGCGTACCGAAGCGCTTGGGCGACCTGCAGGGTCAAGTTGACCGCTCGACCAGTGGGCAAATGCCCTTCCTTGAGCAAATCGAGAAAACGACCTCCGCGAATGTACTCCATCGCCAAGTAGTACCGGCCATCATCGGTTTCGCCGTAATCGTACACGGTCACAATGTTGGGGTGATCCAAAGCGGCCAAGGTCCGGGCTTCCAACAAAAATCGTTGTTCGAACGCTTCCCGCTCTTCGTCTGTGGCCTCGAAACTTGGGGGCGACAGGATCTTGAGCGCGACCTCGCGCTCCAAGGGTTCTTGCTTTGCCAGGTACACAGATGCCTGACCGCCGCGGGCAATCCGATTTTCAATGCGGAACTTTCCGCCGATCAAAGTTCCGGGCGCAAGTATGGGCCCCTTGGCCGAACTCACGTTCGCCACCCGATCATCGGCCCTGCCCTGTCCGTCACGTCTGCTCACCCGTTTCGCGTTCCTCTTCAGTGACCATCCTACAGGGATTTTGGCCGATCAATCCACCGTTGTGCACGATCAATCTTCCGTGGTCGCCACCGTGGCCATGAGACCGCCGTCCGCAACCTTCACACCATCAACGGTTGCGCGGACCCGAAACTTCCATATTCCACGAACTTCCGACTCCTTTTCTGCCGTGATCTCCACCCGGTCGCCGGGTCGTACGGGCTTCCGAAACCGGACCTTATCCAGCCCGACCAAGTACACGGTTTGCCCCGAAAGATCGCCGTTCGCCGTCATCGCCACGATGCCCGCCGTTTGCGCAAACGCTTCGCACAGAAGCACCCCGGGCATCACTGGAGCGTGGGGAAAGTGACCTTGAAAATGAGGCTCGTTGATCGATACGCATTTGATGGCGGTGGCCGAAACACCGGGTTCCACCGCGACGACCCGGTCGATCATCAAAAACGGGTACCGATGGGGCAGCATGCTCATAATTTCGTCGATGTCCATCATGATGACTCCTCCAACTCTTGAATTCGCGCTTCCAAGTCGCGCACGGTTTTGCTGAGTTCCGACAGCCGTTCCAACTCTTTGACGGCGCGCAACCATCGCCGGTGCTCAATCGCGGGCACCCCAGTGACCTTGGCGCCCGCCGGCTGATCGGAGACCACCGCACTGGCCACACCCACCTGGACGCCTTCTCCGATGTCCAGGTGCCCCAGCACCGCGGCTTTGGCGGCCAACACAACCCCGTTGCCGAGCGTGCTGCTGCCCGCGACACCGGAATACGCGACCATCAAGGCACGTTCTCCCACATCCGCTGCGTGCCCCACTTGCACCAAATTGTCCAGCTTGGCTCCGGACCGAACGTGCGTGGTGCCCATCGCAGCGCGATCAATGCAACTGTTGGCGCCGACCTCCACGTCATCCCCCAACTCAACGCCCCCCACCTGCGGAATCTTTGCGTGACCGGTTGGGCCGGGAGCGAACCCAAAACCTTCCCCGCCAACGACAGCGCCCGGGTTCAACCACACGCGGTCGCCGACAATGCACCCGTCCATCACCACGGATTTGGGCATCAATCGGCAATCGGCGCCGATGGACGCACCGGCGCCCACCACCGCTCCGGTTTCGACCCAGGTACCCGGCCCCACAATGGCATCCGGGCCAACCCAAGCAAACGCTTCGATTCGCGCACCGGACACTCGGGCCGTGGGCGCCACCCAAGCCGATGGATCAACGCCGGGAGCGGGGGCTTCATAGGGATGAAGCGCCTGCATCACGAGGGCAAACCCACGGTAGGGGTCGTCCACCTCGACCGTGCAACGGTCTCCCAAATCCACGCCCCTCGCCACCAAGATGGCGGCGGCCTCACTGCTGCGGGCCAAGGCCAAGTAGCGCGGGTTCGACAGAAAACTCAAGTGGTCCGGTCCGGCCGAATGCAACGGGCGCACACCTTGTATGCTCCGGTTCGGATCGCCACGCACCGTGCCGCCAACCAGAGCAGCGACCTCACTCAAGCGGAGTGAGGCGCCCATCGATCACTTGCCCGCGTCGAAGCGGGTCACAAGCTCTGCGGTGATGTCATCGGATGAACCGCTGTACACAACTCCGCCTTGCGACACTTCCAACACCAGGTCGTAGCCCTTTTCTTTTCCAATGAGTTCGCACGTGGTCCGCATCCGCTCAAACAGGCCCGCGGCTTTGGTTTCGTACGCCGCAGCCATTTCTTGCTGGGCGGCCACGACGGCCTGCTGGAACTGCTGCTGAGCCGCCATGATCTCAGTCTCTTTTTGCTTGCGGGTGTCTTCGCTCAAAATCATCGCTTGCTTCTCGTAGTCCGCCCGCATGCTCATGATCTGCGATTCCATGCCCTTGATTTGCTTCTCACGCTCGGCCTGCAGAGCCTTGAGTTCGGACTGAATCTTGGTGCCTTCTTTGACCAACGAACCCGCCTTGTTGAAGTCAACAATGGCGATGCCACCGGCGTGGGCCACGTTGGCGCTCAAAAGGGCGCCGAGGAAAAGGGTCTTGAACATGATGTCGCTCCTGCTGGGTGGGGGCGGGGCCGGCGTTAGAACAACGAGCCCATGGAAAAATCAAAGACGACGTTTCGTTCGTCGTTTCGGGGATTGATGGGAAAGCCCCACTCGAAGCGGAGCGGGCCCATCGGTGAAATCCAACGCAGTCCGAAACCGTAGGCGGTGCGCAAACCCATTGGGTCAATGCTTCCGTCCCCGTAAATGTCTCCGAACGCATTTCCTGCATCGAAAAACACCACGGTGGAGATTCCTGCCGCCCGCACAATCGGGGACTCGATCTCGAAGTTGTTGATCCAGGTCTTCGTGCCGCCAATGACCAATCGGTCATCGGGGGAAGTCGGATCATCCGAGCCAATCCAGTACGTGCTCTGCTGGCCGGGACGCTGGCCGGTCCCGCGAACCGATGGCCCCAACGAGTACCAGTCGTACCCGCGAACCGAGTTGATTCCCCCGGCACGGTACCGGTGGATGTACGGGATGATTTGACCGTCGGTGCTGCCCAAATGACCCAAGGTTCCGTTGTACTTGAAAATCAGCGCCTCGGATTTCACCAAGGGGTAAAATCCGCGAAAGTTGGCCTTGAGTTCGTAAAAGTTGAACTCGCCACCGAAGACGCTGAGGACCTGGTCTTCGTCGGTTCGCCAGCCACCGGTCAGTGTACCGCTGAGCGATGAGTAGATGCCCTTGGTGGCTTGAATCCGGTTGTTGCGCTTGTCGACGTTGAACGACAGCCCACCCGAACTCGCCAGGCCGTTCTTGTACAACTGCCCGCCAAACAAACGCGACTTGTACGCATCAATGCTGGTCAGGCCGGTGTCCTCAAGGGTGTAGATGACCTCGAGGCGTATGTCGTCTCGGGCGTCCAAGTAGCGCCCAATCGCAAAGGAGCCGCCGCGCTGGTACTCGTCCTCGATGAACTGCCGACTGATGCTGTACGCGTCAAGCCGAAGCGAGAACCGCGAATCCAGCAAATACGGATCGAAGATTTGAAAGTTGCCCTGCTGACGTTTCCCGCTGACGTTTGCGGCGGCCGCCAAGGTGTAGCCCAAGCCCAAGAAGTTGTTCTTCTGCACATTGGCGGTGAAGACGAAATTTTCGAGATTGGAAAATCCGGCCCCAACCGAAAAGCTTCCCGTGGGCTTTTCGACCACATCCACCTTCATATCGAGGGTTTTTTCCTCGGTGGCCATGGGGGTCGAAATGTTCACCGTCTCAAAGAATCCCAACCGGTTCAGACGGTACCGGGCTTCGTTGATTTTCGAGGTCGAGTACAACTCGCCTTCGTTCAGCGGAATCTCGCGCCGAACCACCTTGTCGAAGGTCGGGTCGTTTCCAGTGATGTCGATTTGCCCAATCCACATCTTTTCGCCCTTGGAAATGTCAAAGCGAATGTCCACAACCCCTTCGTCGGGGTGCGTGTCGGTGTTCGGGATCACATTGGTGAACGCGTAGCCTTCGTCGCCGTACATGTCGGAGAGTTGGCTCATCACCGCTTGCATGCTGGTGAACTTGAACACTTCGCCCGTTTCCATGGGCGCGGTCGATTTGAAATTGAACCACCCGTTTTTCTTGGGCGCGTCCCACCCTTCCGGTGCCGGGGCATTTTCGTCCTTGGAAACCCGCGCGGCCTTCGCTTTTGCGGCGGTGTACCGCAACCGCATGTCCTTCGCGGTTTCGCCTTCAATGACTCGTCTTGCGGCGGCCCGACTCAACCCTTCCTCGGGCGTGAAGTCTCCGTCCACTGACACCCGACCGAGCTTGTACTTGGGCCCTTCGGTGACGTGCATTGTGATGTAAATGAACCGCTTGTCCGGCGACAAATACGTCGTTGGTGGTTCGACCTGGACATCCACAAATCCCTCTTCAAGCAGCACTTGGCGGACGATTTGAACGTCGGCTTCCAAAGCGGCTTCATTGAAGACGCCGTTGTTGGACAGCCAAGGCATGATGCCGGCTTGTTTGGTTTGCAAGAACTTGCGGATCTTCTTGTCCGGAACCTGCTCGTTGCCCACGATGTCGATGCGTTGGACGCGAACTTTCTTGTTCTCTTTGACGACAAATTCCAACTCGACCACGTCCGCTTCCACGTTGTGGATTTCGGGAACGATCTCGACCAAGTAAAAGCCCTTTTCAAGGTACTTTTCGCGCATCCGAGCGATGTTGTCGTTGATGTCGGTCTGGTTCAACACCGCGAAGGCCGGAATGTCGATGACTTCCCGCAAACTGTCTTCGTCCAGCTTTTTGTTGCCCGAAATCAGCACTTCACGGATGGCGGGTTTTTCGTCGACTTCAAAGGTGACGATGACCGAAGGTTGCTCGCCCTCGGCAATCGGTGCGGGGCTGACGTCCACGCGCACATCTTCGACAAACCCGGTTTCATAAATGGCCACCAAGTCGCGCCGAACCTTCCAACCCGTCACCATTTCACCGGGGGCCAAATCAATCGCGGCCAACAAAGCGGCTTCTTCCACGCGACGCAAACCAGCGATCCGCACGGCTGCGACCCGACCATCCAACTCTGCGGGAACGGGGGCCATGGTGACCGTCGGTGCGGTCTCGACCTCCGTCGCTTCTTGGGCAAACGCGGGTGCGGTGAACCCAAGGAACAGCCAGCAAAGACGATTCACGTGCCCTCCACAAATCGACCCTGGTCGAGGTCGAGTCGGCGGGGAAAGTGCGCGGCCAATGACTGCGAATGAGTCACAACCATCAACGTCGTGTCCGCTTCTTCGTTCAATTCCAACATCAAGTCCAGCATCTCGGCCGCGGTGGACGGATCCAGGTTCCCGGTGGGCTCATCGGCCAACAGCAACTTGGGGCTTCGCACCATGGCTCTGGCCAGGGCAACCCGCTGCTGCTCGCCTCCCGAAAGCTCTCCGGGACGGTGTCGCAATCGATCACCCAGGCCGACGCGCGCCAACAACCCTTCGGCCCGTTCCCGGGCTTCCGCAGGCGCGGTTCCGCCGATCAATGCCGGAATCATGACGTTCTGCACGGCGTCCTGGTCAGGAAGAAGGTGGTGAAACTGGAATACAAAGCCAATGTGGCGGTTGCGGAGCGTATCCAGTTGAGAGGCCGAATGCGCGAAAGCATCCACACCCTGCAACCAAACCTGTCCGGCCGTGGGCCGATCAAGGGTGCCCACCAGGTGCAAAAACGTGCTCTTGCCCGATCCTGACTGGCCAACAATCGCGATCCGTTCGCCCACTGCGACGTCCAAATCAATGCCGCGGAGCACCGGCAACACCGTTCCGCCCATCTCAAATGACTTCTCCAGTCCGCGCACTTTCAAGGCCAACTCACTCATTCGTACCTCAATCCATCGACCGGACGGATGCGCGCGGCGATGGTCGCCGGGTACAAGGTGGCCAAAAAGCAAATCAGGACCGCCACCACAGCGACCACGCCCACGGTTTCGTAGTGCACGACCACGGGGAGCGTGTCCACGTAGTAGACGTCGGTGTCGAGGGGAAACTCGTAATGGCGAAGCGCTTCGCAACCAGCCAGGCCCAAAACGGTGCCAATGGTGGTGCCCACCAAACCAATCAACAGACCTTCAAGCATGAAGATTTGCCGGACCCTCATCGCCGATGCGCCCATGGCGCGAAGAATCGATATTTCCCGTGTTCGGGTCACCACCACCAGCACCAGCATTCCGACAATGTTGAGGCTGGCGACCATCACAATCAGGCTCAAAATCAAGCCCATGACGACCTTTTCGAGGGCCAAGGCTTCAAACAGGGACTGATTGAGCTTCTTCCAATGGTTGGTGTAGAAGGGGTAGCCGATCAACGAATCAATCCGGTCCTTGATTCGACCGGCTTCCTCGATGTCATGGCCCCGAATTTCGTACCCCGTGACCACATCTTCGACGGCGAGGAAGGACTGCAAATCTTGCATCGCCACGTAGGTCCATCCGGTGTCGTACTCGTACATTCCGGACTCAAAAATGGCCGCGAGTCGAAAGGGCTTCACCTTTGGAATCGGCCGACCAAACGGCCCCATGCCACCGCCAGCGGGGTTGATCAGGTGAACCCGGTCGCCCGGAAACAAACTCATGCTTTCCGCAAGCTTCGTTCCAATGATGATGCCCGGAAGCATCTCTTGGTCTTCCGCCGGCTGAGCAATCGCACGTTTGGGGGACCGCAAAGCCGCGAAAACCTCGCGTCGCTCCTCTTCAGAGGTCAAGGCACCCATGGGGCCAACCGTCAAGATGTCGCGGACATTGGTGACGCCTTGCGTGCGCTCCAAATCCAAACCCTTCACCACAACGCCGTCGTGACCAAATCGGCCCTGAATCATCGCCTTGGTGTAGATGAATGGCGCCGCAGCAGCGACCCCTTCGACTTGCTCCAACGACGCTTGAGTGGCCTCGTAGTCATCAAAATAGCCATCAAAATGGAGCACCACTACGTGGGCGTTCGATCCCAGAATCTTCTCGCGAAGATCGACCTCAAAGCCCTCCATGACCGCCAGCACCATGATGAGAGCGGTGACGCCCACGGTCACGCCAATGACGGCAACCAAACCAATGGCACTGACCCCCGCCGTTCGACGGCGGCCTTTGAGGTGCGACCAGGCAATTTGGAGGGCGAAACGCATCAGTCGGCGGCGTCCTCTTCGGATTCGACGGCGCGGCCAATGTTCTGCTCGGGCCGAAGCGTGGGGAACAAAATCACTTCTCGAATGCTTTGGCGATTGGTCAACAACATCACCAACCTGTCGATGCCGATGCCTTCACCGGCGGTCGGCGGCAACCCGTAGGTCAACGCACGGATGTAGTCAGCATCGAAGTACATCGCCTCGTCGTCTCCGGCTTCGCGGCTTGTGGCTTGCGCCTCAAAGCGCTGGGCCTGGTCAACGGGATCGTTGAGCTCGTTGAACCCGTTGGCGATCTCTCGCCCAGCGATGAACAACTCAAACCGTTCCGCGATTCCATCTTCGGACTCGGAACGACGGGACAACGGAGAAATTTCGACCGGGAAATGCGTGATGAACGTGGGCTGAACCAGGTTCTCTTCCACGTAGGCGTCCATGAACCACTCGTACCATTTGCCCACAGTCGTCGGCAGTTTCGGGTCCTTGGCATCCTTGGGGTGGTCGCGAAGCCACCGTTCCCGAAGCGCATCCGGGCTCAACACATCTTCTGCACTCATCGCGGCGTACTCGGAGATGGCATCGGCCATTTTCAGTCGGCGCCAGGGCTTGGCGAAGTTCAGGGTGATGTCGCCGTATTCGACCGCATGGTTGCCCGTGACCGTTTCCGCCATCCCGCTCACCAAATCCTCGGTCAGCTCCATGAGCCCGTGCCAAGTCTGGTAGGCCTCGTAAAACTCGAGCATGGTGAACTCAGGGTTGTGCTTGGTGCTCACGCCTTCGTTCCGGAAGTTTCGATTGATCTCAAACACGCGGTCAAAACCGCCCACCACCAATCGCTTCAAATACAACTCGGGCGCCACCCGCATGTACAACTCCATGTCGAGGGCGTTGTGATGAGTGACAAACGGACGGGCCGTGGCGCCTCCGGGGATGACATGCATCATCGGAGTTTCCACTTCGAGGTAATCGCGATCGGCAAAGAACTGGCGGGTGTACCGCACGATCTCAGAGCGACGCCGGAAGGTTTCGGCGCTGTCGGGATCCATGAACAAATCCACGTAGCGCTGCCGGCTCTTGAACTCGATGTCGTTGATGCCTTTGTGCTTGTCCGGCATGGATGCAATGCACTTGCCCGACAATGCCAACGTTTGGGCCGCAATCGTGGCCTCTCCGGTGCGGGTGCGCATGAAACGGCCCGTCACGTGAATGTGGTCACCGACATCCAATCGCTTCCAGATGGCAAACGCTTCTTCGCCAATCGTGTTTTTCCGGATGTACACCTGGACGCGTCCGGTGCGGTCTTGGATCCGCGCAAATCCGGCTTTTCCCATTAGATTTCGGAACATCAACCGACCGGCGACGGTGACCTCGGTTTCATCTTCCGCCAACGCATCGTTGTCCCGTTCGCCCATCAACTCGATGGCTTCCGCGGCCGTGTGCGTCACGACAAAGTTGTGGGGGTACGGCTCCACGCCCTCCTCACGGAGTGACGCGAGTTTCTCCAACCGGCTCTCATCAAATTCGTACATGGCACAATCCCCTTGCGTGCGCGCGAGGCGCAGGCAGCGGGGGTTAACCGGTCTAGGCGTGGTGCGCGGGCGCAATTGCCGCCTTCAAAGTCACAAGACGGTGGCGTTTGCCAGCTCTCCGCACCAAGCGGCGTTCAACGTGCCCGAGATATCCCCCGAACCGGCGATCTCATCGTGGTTATCCGAATACAAAAAACCACCGTCGTATCGGCTCATTTCGACGTTCAATTCGAACCCGTCGGAACCTCCGGAAAAGTCCCACTCGAACGCATCGGGAATTCCTTGCCACACCGTACCGGACCAGTAGTAATCCTCGTACCCTTCGCCTCGCTCTTCAAGCACCCATTCGCCGTCGCCAAAGTCGCATCGAATGTTGGAGTCAATGCTGGGAGGGTAGGACGCGTCCGGATCTGGATAGTGGGCCGACCATCCGCCGTCCCATTCTTCCGTCTTCACAAGCATGGTGCAGGAACCGGCATCCAAAACGTCGTCCTTCGGCAACGCTCCGGAATTGGGTCCCAGGTACGCCGCAACCGATTGGCAAGTTGCGTCGGGCGAACCGGTCAGAAAAGCGATCATGCGATTTCCATCGACAAAGCCGAAGCCCTTGTTCCAGAGGATGTCCGCACGTTCTCCGTGTTCGGGCAACGACAACGAACCGCCAATGGATGAGTTCGCCTCTTCTTTGGCGCACCCAACCAAAACCAACAAGGTCATCAACCGGATCATTTGGTCATGTCCGCGGTGCTTTGCTGCACCAGCCAGGCTTCCATAAAACCCATCAAATCTCCGTCGAGAACTTTGTCGGTGTTGCCCATTTCAACCCCCGTTCGAAGGTCTTTGACCAACCGATAGGGGTGCATGACGTAGGAGCGAATCTGGGATCCCCACTCAATGGCCTTTTTGTTCGCGTTCACCGCATCGGCTTCGGCTTGCCGTTTTTCCATTTCATGCTGGTACAACTTTGAGCGCAACATCTTCATGGCCGTGGCCTTGTTTTTGTGCTGACTGCGTTCGTTTTGGCACTGCACCACAATGTTTGTGGGGGTGTGCGTGATCCGAACCGCAGAATCGGTGGTGTTGACGTGCTGGCCGCCCGCGCCCGAAGCTCGGTAAGTATCAATCCGCAAATCAGACTCAATGATGTCGATCTCGATGTTGTCATCGATTTGAGGGTAGGCCGCCACCGATGCGAACGCCGTGTGGCGACGGGCATTGGAATCAAACGGCGAAATCCGCACCAATCGGTGCACGCCGATTTCCGCCTTCAGGTAGCCATAGGCGTATTGACCAAAAATCTCGATGGTGCAGCTTTTTATGCCGGCTTCTTCGTGGGCGGCTTCATCGACCACCTTCGCCTTAAAGCCCATGCTGGATGCCCACTGCAAATACATGCGCTTGAGTATTTCGGCCCAATCGCTGGCGTCGGTACCACCGGCTCCAGAGTTGATTTCCAAAATGGCATCGCAATCGTCGGCTTCGCCCGACAGCATCTGTTCCAACTCAAACTGCCGAACCCTCGGGGCCAGCTGATTCAACATGCCTTCGCCCTCGGTCATGCTCTCGTCATCGCCCATTTCCTTGGCGAGTTCAAGCATGGTTTCGGCGTCCTCAAACTCGGTCACCAGGGTCGTGAAACTGTCGACAGCTCGGGTCAGTTTGGCCTTTTCTTTGAGCACGACCGCGGAATTCGCGGCGTCGGCCCAAAATTCAGGATCTTCGCCCAATTCTTCGAGTTCTGCGATCTTTCGATTCAGACCGTCGACGTCAAAGATGCCCCCGGAGCGTCGCGATTCGACCGCTCAGGTTCTTGTACAATTCTTGGGTGTCGTGGTTCATTCATCCGCCTGCACGTTCGATTAGCCCAGAGCTTGTAGGCCACTCCGGAACGGACGGCAAGCAACCGAGCAGCGCGTCTTCGGCTGCCGCCATTTCATTTCGTTCACCGGGCTCAATGTGGTCGTGCCCCAGCAAATGAAGCACACCATGAACCATCAAAATGCGCACTTCCGCCGCCAACGGGTGCCCCATGGCATCCGCTTGCCGTTGAGCGGTTTCCAAGCTGATGACCAAGTCACCGAGCATGGGTATGGGCGACGCGAACGGCTCGCCTTCCATTTGCCCAAACGACAGCACGTCGGTCGGCGCATCTTTTCCTCGATACTCGGAATTCAGCGCCTGAATTCGTTCATCGTCGGTCAACAGGATGGACAATTCATGATCGGATTTGCCCAAGGCAGCCAAACAGTTGATGGCCAACGCTTCGACGTCGCCCGCATCCACCAGCCACCGGTCCACTCCCGGCTCCGAAGCAAGATCGACCGACACCTCAGGCCTCGGGCGTTGGGTTCAACGCCACCTCTTCGTCCGCCGGCTGGGCCGCAACGTCCAAAGTGATGATCGATGCGGCCATGCCTTGATCGCCCTTGGGCGGCATCACGGGCATGCCCGGATACTCGATTCGGTGATGGTAAATCCCAAGCAATGTCTCGGTAAAGGTGTCGATGACGGTGTACAACTCGCTGATGGTCAACGGGCATTCGACCAGTTGGCCGTCGGTGACCGCCGAGTTCACGAGTTTCTCAATCATGGCCGAAATGGCTTCTCGGGTGGGGTCGGGCAATGTCCGGCACGCCGCCTCCACGCGGTCGGCCAAAAAGATGATCCCCGTCTCGCGCGTGTTTGGCAACGCTCCCGGGTACCGAAAGTCATCCACGTCGACCACTTGACCCTCTTCGGCCGCTTCCACCGCTTTGGCGTAAAAGTATTGAATCACACCGGTGCCGTGGTGGGTCCAAATGCCATCAACGATCGGCTTGGGCAGCTTGTACTGCCGAGCCAAGGCGGCTCCGTCAATCACGTGGTTGATGATGATCCGGGCAGATTGATGCGGCTGCAATCGGTCGTGCGGGTTGGGGGCGTCCCGCAGGTTTTCGATGAAGTGGTTGGGTTTGACCGCCTTCCCAATGTCGTGGAAATAGCAACTCACCCGGGTCAGCAACGCATTGCACCCGATGGCTTCGGCTGCGCCTTCGGCCAATGAGCCAACAATCACAGAGTGGTGGTACGTGCCGGGCGCCCGAAGCATCAACTGCCGCAACAGCGGGTGGTTGAGGTTGGCCAACTCCAGCAGCTTGTAATCGGTGACAAACCCAAACAGTTCGAACATGGGCACCATGCCCAGAACCATGATGGCCGACAGGTTTCCGGCCAAAAACGCAAACCCCATGTCCCACAACGGTTGGGCCGCACTGGCGTACCCGACCTCACCCAACTGAACTTGCAACAAGCTGATCAGCAAGGCCAAGGCCGCGTTGACAAGTCCCGTCATCAACCCCGCACGAAGCACGTTGACCCGCTCTTTGGTGTGGGCAATGCCGCCCGCAGCCACCAAGCCGGAGCACATGAAGAAGATGGTGTAGATGGCTTGCTGATCCATCATCATGCCGCCCATCAAACTCATGCCGGTCACCCAGACCAGGGCCGTCTCGCTGTTGACCAAAATGCGAACCAACATCGCACCGCCTGCGATGGGCGCGAGGTACCACATGCTGGACGCAGGTATTCCGCTGCCCAACGCCGCCGCCATCGGCTCCGAAAGGTCCAAAATCAGCCGGGACAGGCCCAACACAACCAAGCCCAAAAAGGCGGACGCTTCGACATCACGGGCCCGCATCGAGAACTTTTTGATGAAGCCGGATGCGAACACGTACAAACTGAGGAACACCAAGGCCGAAAAGAAACTGATGGCGAAAAACAAGCTGGCGGCGCTGGTTCCGCCGCGAGTCGCCTTCATGGCATTGAGCGTTTCCACCTGCGACTGCGTGACGACTTCACCCTCCCGCACAATGGTGGTGCCTCGCTGCACTTGGATGACCACATCCAAGACTTGCTCGCGGGCATCCCGCCGTCGTTCTTCGGTCAACAATTGGTTGTTCGAAAAGTTCGGCCGGACCGCCGCCTGGGCGATGGCCACGGCCGCCAGCCGAGCCTCTGCCGGCATGACCCCGTCGTCGGAATCGAAGGCCGCCATTTTGATGTTGCGGCGCACCTCGTCCGGCACCACCAATTTGGTGAAACCATCCAAAACGATTTCGTCTCGGCTGTTTTGCAGGATGCGCACGACCGCGATCGGGCGTTCGGTTTCGGGCAGCAGGGACCGATCGGCAATGATGAACCGACCCAACTCCCCAGACACCAAGTTCGATGCCAGCGTCTCAATGTCCGTGGAAAACCCCTGCGCCACCAACCGATCCATCGTGGTTGGGTCCAAACTCAAGTTGAGTGCGCTTAAAAAGTCGCTCTTGAGAAGCGCCTCGGCGCCGGCGTCCTCCGTTTCTTGGTTGCCCAAACGGTGCCGCGCCATTTCGAATGCTTCCGACACCCGATTGCGCGTCTTGCCGGACTGGGTCGAGTCGAAATCAAACACCGGCTGCTCGCGGGCTTCAGCGGCGCGTTGACGCTCCAAGGTGG
>Ga0115012_10001318_pt1 | contig 14422 bp, 20 predicted proteins | sample TroAtlMetagenome_FD_88706 | JGI IMG/M metagenome (GOLD analysis project Ga0115012, IMG submission 88706) | Marine eukaryotic phytoplankton communities from Atlantic Ocean - Tropical Atlantic ANT10 Metagenome | ecosystem: Environmental > Aquatic > Marine > Oceanic | place: Tropical Atlantic...
ATTAGGAGTTTCAGTATCTCCTTCAGTATTACTATTAGTATCTCCACCGTTTAATTTAACTTCTGCATCTAATGCATGTTTCTTTAAGGTCAGTCGTGACCCTGTATAACCTAATGCTACTAACGTAGCTGTAATAAGGCCTACAATTTTGGTCGCAAACTCACTGCTTTCTACTAGTCCTGAACTTGCTACTGCTCCTACTAGAACAGCAACGAGACTTAACCAGAACTCAGTAGATTTATACCCTGCTTTTTTTTCTATTTGTTGACTCATGATAAATTGCCTGACATTGCTAAACGTTTCTCAACCATTGCGTGGAAGTTTCTGTCACCTGCTTGGTATCTAGGGTCTTTCATGTCTTCTTTCATTTCATACAGAGACCCGTAGCCTCCCACACTAGAAGGTCTTCCTCCTTGCACTAAAGAAGGTTCTCTAGATTCTCCTCCTGCTGCTGCAAACTGAGCGTACATTCCTTTTATAGCCATACGTGCTACTCCTGCATCACCCTCAACTGCACTATTAAAAGCATCTAGCTCACTTTGATCGAGTGATTCAGCCATCCAGTTAGTCATAGCATTGTAGTTCTCTTCACCACCTGCTATGCCATACATGTCTTGAATTTCAGCTTCGTTTACTTGGTTAACACCTCTGATGTAGTTATCTACTAAATCTTTAGACAACCCTTTCTTAGCAAGTGCGTCATAAGTTTCATCTGTTAACCCTCCGTTTTCATTATATTCATTTGCATAATTCTGGAAATCATCTTCCGTAAGGAGGCCTTTCTCTTCCGCTTGCCTTGAAGTAAACTTCTTTTCAAGACTGCTGTACGCTTTAGCGAGTTCTTCTGCATCCGAAAACTTATCTGGCAACCACTCTGGCCTGTCAGTTTGTTGGATTTCTTCTTGTTCGTTAACTTCTTCTGCAGGATTCTCAAGTTGAGGGTCATCTGCAGGAGTTTCTTGGTCTGTGAATGTTACTCTCTCCATAAATTATTTCTTTTTCTTTGAGAACGGATTTTTATCTTTAATTGGTTTACGCTTTGTTCCATCTTGCAACCCTTGAATTATCCTTTTCTGTTCCTCTTTACTTTTGAATGGCAGGGTAGCTGCATCTGCAATCGATTTAATATATCTTTTGTGGCCTTCTATGACGTATGACGGGGACAATTGTTTCTTCAGGTGCGTTACGCCTTTTTTTACATGACCTTTTACGTCATATCTTGAGAGGTATTTGTCATAAACTTTACCTTCCTTACGTAATCCTTTTTGTTTTTGTACAAGTAAGGCCTTACGTCTAGCTCTTTGTTTTTCTTTAGTGGCCATAAATTATTTCTTTTTCGTTTTCTTACCAACCTTATATACATTTCCAAAACCTGTTTGCTCTGCAACCCAATTCATAAATTCGGCATCTGCTTCTTCAAATGCTTTGTTGTCACGACGATCTATTTCACGTTCTGCTGCTTTTTTTCGGTCGGCTTTTTTGGCAGCTCTTACTAATCTTGGTTTGGGTTTTTTTGCCTTACTTGCAGCAAGTTTAGCAGCAGCAGTTTTCGCAGCTTTAGCGGCAGCAGCTTTGGCAGCAGTTTTAGCAACAGCAGTGCCTGTAGCTACACCTATTGCGGTGTCAACTGCTACAATACCTTTAGCTGCAAGTTCTTTTCGGCGTAATTTTTTTGTAGCGTCTTCATATACTTTACCTTCTTTCTTAAGGCCTTCTTTGCGAAGAGCCAGTAAAGCTTTACGCCTTTGGTTTTTAGTCTTTAAGTGACTAGTTCTAGATTTAGTAGCCATTTTATCTGTAATATTTGTTATGTTTTTTTCTTACAGGTGCAACTTTTTTACCAGCTTCGTTTTTAGCATGATCTCTTATAGCTTGTTTCCTGCTTGGAGGAGCTTTTAAAGCTTCTTTACGCTGAAACTCTTTAGCGTCTGCTTGAGCAGCAGCCATGTATGCTCTTCTGCGTTTCTCAGGCCATCCAGCTATTTCTTTTTTAGAGATTTTGCGTGGGTCTTTTTTATAATCGTTGTATTTTCCTTTTGCTGGCATCTTATTTAGATTTCTTTTTACACCCGCCTTTACAGCAGTCGTCAAAACAGTCTTTATTAGTACACATTATTGTTGCATCTGTTGGGCTTGTTGAGCCATCGCTTGTAATTGTTCTGGGTTCTCACTAGCCATTTTACCTGCAGCGTTGGCTATGTTAGGTGCTACTTGTTGAGCCATCGCTTGTTGTGCCGCCTGTTGTTGTTCCATTTGTATTTCTTCTTCAGATTTAATCAGGCCCTCAACATCAATACCCAACGAAGTAGCTCTGCGTTTTAAGTAGTCACTCATGTTTACATACGTAGCAAACCCATCTCCTAACAACTGAGCAGCTCCTTGAATAAAGCTGTCTAGTTTATTGAGATCGTGACCTCTTCCTAAAGCTTCTAGGCCTGTTACAATAGTAGTTTTAACTATTTTCTTAGGTAATTTAGGTAGCCTACCTGCTTTAGCCATGCGATCCATCAGTCGATTAACTAATGGCATTTGAAATTCTTGTGATAAAATAGAATACACTCCACCTAGAACATCTTCTAGCTCTTGAGCCATAAAGCGTATTTCTTCTGCAGTGACTCTTTCACCTTGTCTTTGAATAGAAGAGTTCATTAAGAATGCAGCTCCAAGTCTGTCTCTAATTTGTTCTACAGTTTCTTGAGCCACTCTGAAGTCGGCAAACTTTTCCATCTGCAAGCACGACACATCTTGTGCATTGCCTTGCACGATAGCACCGTTAGGAGAATTAGCCAGAATGCGTGGGCGTGTGGTTCCATTTGGATTTACTAGAAATAATACTTTAGCTGCAGCAGCAGAGCCTTCGACAATAGCTTGAGTCAGTCCTTCAAGAGACTGCAGATCACCGATGTATTCTTCAATGAATCCCCTCCCATAATCTTCATTTTCAATTCTGGTATATCTCAAGGGCATCCAAGGATTTTTATCTAAAGGATACTCACCAAAAGATTCAGGTATATCAATGTCGGCAACCTCCTGACGTACTACCCATTTCCCTTTGTTTCTGTAAATTCCTGTGTATACATCTACACTTTTATCTTTTTGATGTCCCGAAGACTCTACTGCTGGGTTTCCTGCTTCTTCTAATTGAGCTTTTACACTCTCAGGAAGTACGTCTGGGTTAATAGATTCTTTAACAACCATAGACTGCACGTTGCCCATAGGGTCACGATTGCAGACGTATCTATCTAAATTAAAAACACGTAGTCCTCCTTTATCAGGGACGTAAAGTAGTACATTTCCAGCAACAATAAGTTGTTTCAGTGCTTCAAAGACACCTACTCTAATAGCTGATGTCTCTACCTCACTTTGTACTGCTCGTTCAATCTCAGCTAAAGCTTTTTCTAATTCAGTTTTAAGAGCAGGATCAGCTTGGCCTTCACTAGCTTTTTCATACTCAAACTTATCAATTATTAATCTAAAGAAAGGAGAGTTAGGAGGCAGTAGTGCTAACAGTAGTTTTGATGAAAGGTTATTTACTCCTCTGGCTCCCACGCCTTGGAAGGGTGTAGGGTAACTAGTGTGAGGGCCATTGCTATCGGGAGGCACAAGATAAGGAATAGTAAGACTCGAAGAATCCCTAGCCCTCCGTAAAAAAGAGTCCCGACTATTTTCACAGGCTTGGTAATAGCTTTTTAAACTTCCCGTTTGCATTATGAATAAGTACCGACACCTGATGATGAAGGATTGACTCCAGCAGGACTGCTTATAACAAGACGTTTTCTTGCTGTTCCTCTTCTTTGTTTTTTACCTGCTTTAGTGACAGTAGATTTAGGCCCTCTGTCTACTTCAGCTTGTTTATTAGTTTGTATTGGGGGTAACGCAGGGGCTGGGGGTTTCACCACTTTAGGTGCTTTCATTCCTAAACACATTATCTTTTAATTCCTCGTATATACTTTCAAGTGTCTTAACTACAGCGACTTGACCTTGTTTTAAACGTATAGTTTGTAGGTCGTCATCTATTTCAGGCATCCTATCGGGATACACGCCTTTGAGCCAAAGAATAAGCTCCTTTGATACTGGAGGCAACTTCTCATTACCATAGTTTAGGGGAAGGTCAAGCGGCATTTTTAATAATTTTCAAAGTGTCGATCATTTTCCCAATAGATTCACGTAATTCATCTTGGGTCTTATCGTTGTTCAAGACATAATCAAACTCACTGTAATCATTCATATCATGTTCAGATATATGCCGTTCACTTGTGTCGCTCTCAGGGTAAGAGTTAAAGCTTCGTCGTTCTACTCTAACTACATATCCTCCTGCATCTTTAACAAAGTCAGCTTCATTTTTAAAACGCAAATCTGTGATAAACATTACATCAAAAAACTCAGTTGATTTCTTAATGATTTCATCCATTTTGTTTATCCAGTAGTCATTGCCGAAGAATTGGCGGCGAAAATCAGTACCCCACACTTGAAGTAATGTCCTGAATCCTTGTTTGTGTTCTTCAATAAAATCAGTTCTAAATCCTGTAGCAACTGACACTTCATGTTTCAGAGGGTCAGCAAAACCTACTCTTCCGCATCTTATTTTTTGATCTTCTAATTCAGAGAAGTACTGACAAGCTTCTAGGTAAACTGTGTCTTTACCGCTTTGTTTCTTTCCGCTTAACGCTATTATTTTCATCTGGTATCCAGTGGTTTATGGTTTTGTCTTCCCAGTTATAATTTTCGTTCCTGAGAATTTTAGCTAGACGAGCCTGTTGCAGTGCGTCTTCTTCTTTCAACCCTTGTTGTTCAAACGCTGCCACTACAGTTTTCCAACTGCAGTCTTCATCTAAAAGTCTACTTGCACGTGTCGGCCCTATTGTAGGGCAACCTGCATACCCATCAGTTGAGTCTCCGACTAACGTCTGGTAAAGATGATAGTAGTCTGCTTTTTCTAAGGTTACTTTGACTACACCTAGTTCTGTATGATTAGGATTCCAAAGATCACAAGGCAGTGTCTTCATGTCTTTGTCTGAGCTTATTATTATTTTCCTATAACCTTTACAGTACTCAGGGTCAGTAGCCCAGATGCCTAAAATGTCATCAGCTTCTAGTTCATTAACAATGACTGCATTAAATTCTTTTTCTAAATGTTCTTTTAAAGAAGGCAACCCTATGGGTTTACGTGATTTCTTGCGTGAGGCTTTGTAAGTTTCGTCTATTCTTCGCCTAAAATTTTCTTTTGATGAAAGAGCAATTATAGTTTTGTCTGCTTTTAATATTGATACCCATTCCTTGAGGTTAATTTCCATCTGCTGTATGGCCTGTCTAACATCAGTGTGTAATGTCCAGATGTCATCTCCCCAATCTGTAGCTACTTCGCTACCTGCTGCGTGTTTGTATGCGAGTATATCGCCATCTACTAAAAGTGCTGTTTTCATTTAAGTTGTTTATGTAGCCATTCAAAGACTTTTGGATTGTGTTTCCACACGGTGCATAATCCAGTTGCTAAACGTGTGGTTGCCTGTTCTTCAGTTGTTTTATCGTTAACATCCATTACATGGTTAACGGCGTGGATCATTTCATGTAACAGTGTGTCTGCTGTAGTTTCTTTAGGGTAGCCTTTAGCTATCTGTATAACACATTTGTTTAAGTCTACAAATCCGTGATCATCAGCAGCTTCTACCCACTCAATTTTAAAGGTTTGATTAAGTATGATTACTTTAGTGGGTCGTCTTAAGTATTTCATAGTTTTCTTTGTACTTGTCATATTTGCAGCGGCCTTCAGTGGGTATGCTGATTGTATGTGATTGTCTGACAACGTCCCAAGGAATAAAATACATAGTGTCTTTAGGTATTATGTAAGCAACAAGTACAGTATAATTGCCTATTCGTCCTCCTGTCTTAAGCCTATAATATGATCGCCTGTTTCGTTCGCCTTTTTGTGTACTTAGCGTTGATCGGCATTGAAGGCGGTTGATCACTCCATCCCAATCACACATAAGGTCATAGCCTGTAGTTATAGAAGGTTGAGATATTACGCAACCTTTAGCTATTAACCTTGCTTGTATTAAATGTTCAGCAGCTATTCCCATAACTTCATATCTAGTGAGTTTCGGCCCAGTTTTTTCCAGCCCTAGCTTCGCCGTCAAGAGGGCATCTAAACTGAAGGGTGATTCCTGCTTGCTTGATTGCTTCGACTGCAGCAGCTCGTACAACCTCAGTATGTTGAGGCCTGACTTCCATTTGAAACTCGTCATGCACATGTGCTACAAAGGCCCAATCTGAACCGTGTTTAAGACCTAACTTAGTCAAGCTATCGTAAAGCTCAACCGTGGCTTGCTTCATGATCACTGCACCTGCTGATTGTAACAATGTGTTTAATGCAGAGTGTTCACTTCGGATATATAAGTGCCTACCATCTAGTCCTTTGAGAAAGTCCCTATCAGCTAATGCACTAGTTATACAAGCTTTTAATTTTGCTAATGCAGGTAAAGAGCTTAAGAAAGTTTCTTTAATAGACCGTCCTGCTGCTCTGCCTTTTCCAATGACTTCTCCAATTTTTGCGTCTCCCGCTCCATAGAGGAAGGCGTAAATAAATCGTTTAGCAGCGTCTCTAGTTGGTAGACCAGCAGCTTTCTGGTTTTCCACGTGTATATCACTTTCGAGAAGTTTTTTTGTATAATCTCCTTCATCATAGGGTGCTAAAAAATGAGCCAGACATCTTAACTCTAGTCCTGCTGCATCACAGCCGATAAGAGTATACCCTTCTGAGGCTTTGAAAAGCTCTCTACAATCTGTTCCATAAGGCGATCCGCAACGAGGCACTTGGGCTACATTAGGATTAGAATGTGTGCAACGTCCTGTTACTGCACCATTAGTGTTTACTTTACCGTGTATTCTTCCTTTTTGCTCCAACTTCATCCACGCTTGTTTACCTTCTGCTAGTTGGCCCATTCGTTTAACTAAAGTCAGATATTCATTAAGTAATTCTACTGATTCCTGTCCTTTTTCTAGTCTAACTTTAGATAGAATTGTTTCATCTACTTTTGGTTTACCCTCATTAGTCATCTCTACAGGTTTCCATCCAAGGCGTTGAAGTCGATCTGCTATGTGGTCACGTGATCCAGCATTGAAAGGGATTAGCTTTATCTTTGCTGGCCCTTTTTCTATTTCAGCATCTTTGAAACCTGCAGCTTTAGCAGATTTTTTTGTTTCATAAAGATCACCATCTGAAGTCCTCCACAATGTGGATTTCATCTGCTGTTTATCATCAGGAAACATAACTTTAAGCTGCTCTTGTAGCTCTAACTTGCGGCATGAAAGGCGAACATATAAGTCTCTGGCTTTGTATACATCAAAACTAAAACCATGATTAGACATGTCGTTTATGATAGTAGCGAATCTATGTTCTAGGTCGATGCACTGCTGGCTCCATCCTTCTGCTATTAAGTCTCTATATAATCGGTAGGTAACTTCAGTGTCTTGTACACAGTATACCAGCATCCCTTCTGAATAATGGTCATAGCCATGCTCCTCAATGTAATTACCTTTGTGACACTCCAGACGATACCCCCACGCTTTCAAGGAATGTGATCCTATTAAACGTGGAGGGATTACTTCGCCTTTAAGATTTCTTATACGATCTGAATCACCTAAGTTGGTATGCATTAAACGTGATAGTACAAGTGTGTCTGTCAGCTTCGGAAAAGAATCAATTCTATATCCTAACTTTGCTAAAGCAGGTACGTCATAATTTATTATGTTGTGACCTATAAGCTCATCACTGTCTATTAAGTGCTGTACACCTTCATGAACTTTATCAGGGCCATAAGTAGTCACTTCTCCTGTGTCAGCATCACGACATACGATGCACCAAAGGTTCTGAACTTCATCGAGAAGACCGTCAGTTTCTATATCAAAAATCGTTCTTCTCATCTGGTTCCTCTTCTTCTACATATTCAGTTTCAGCTAACCTTCCTGTGTCCTCATCAAACTCTAGTATGGTTGCTATGCCGTTCTTTCCGCACCATCTGTTTTTCAAGATACGGATAGTGGTTCTCTTGCTGGTCTCAACATCTTGCTGGTCACGTTCCATTCCAATCACCATGTCTGACAATTGTGCAATACCTGCTGACCCACGTAACTGTGCAAGTGAAGTCCTTGCTCCATCTTCGTGTCCTTTACCTTCGGGCCTCTTCAAATGTGACACAAGAATTAGTCCAAACTTAAGTTCTTCTACAAGTGATCTTAACTTGGTCATCACATTGTCAATCATGCGGCGTTCATCTCCACCTTCCATTCCTGATACAACTATAGATAAGTGATCCAAGAATATTACTTTGCAACCAACTGCAGTAACTAAGTACCGTATTTTGCTAAGTAAGTTTCCTTCATCTAATGATCCCCAATGGTCGTAAGTGAAGTAATTTCCTGAACCCACTGTAGCGTCAAAAGCTTCCTTAAGTTCCTCCTCTTTAGCCTCTGCAGGATTCAGGTAAATTGGTTTATTAATATGAAGACCCATGATACCTAAAGCAGTTCTCTTGGTGCTTTCTTCAAGTGCAATGTAACCAGTTGTAACGCCTGATGATAGTAGATGGTATGCAATCTCTTTACACACACTGGACTTACCGATTCCTGATCCAGCACACATGGTTACAATCTCTCCTTCTCTGATACCCATAGTCATGTCGTTAAGACTAGGCCAAGGGTACATGTGTGAGATGCATTGTTCTTCTTTATTTATAGATTCCCAAAGGTCTTCACCTGCGACTATACCGTCAGGTCTCCACGCCTTTGCATTCCATAAAGATTGAATGAGTTCTGCACCACGCTTGTTGACCAACATGTCGTTGGCATCTTTGAGAGGAAGTGATGCTATTCTAGCTTTACCTACTGTAAGCAACTGACTGCACTTCTCTGCAGCTTCTTTCCCAACCTTATCGTTATCAAAAAGTAGAACTACTGTTTCAAACCTTTCGAGAAACTCTAGGTTATCTTTGAACGCTTTAACTGCACCTGCAGCACCGTTAGGTATAGATACTACTGGCCATTTGTGTTCTTGAAGCTGAGACACTGACATGGCATCTATTTCGCCTTCAGTGACTGTAAGCATCTTACCTTCTTTACGTTCCCATAACCACTGACCGTATAATGGTAGTTTACCTTTTCCTATCTGTAAGAAGTCCTTGTTCTGGAATCTTACTTTAGTGATTGGTGTATCAGATCCATTCAGGTAGTTAGCTATCTGCACTGGCCTACCATTATAAGAGCCAACTTGGTATTGCCACTTTCGACATGTTTCCAAGTTGAGTCCACGCTTTGGTAAAGCAGTGTATTCTACATTAGTTAGTCCTGCATGAGTTGTTGTTTGTGTGGCAGGTTTAGGAGTTTCTCCTTTTCCATCATATTCCTTGTGGAAGGTTGAACAGGAGAAGCACCATCCATGTCCATCGTCATATATCCCTACAGCGTCAGACGAGCCACATGAAGCACACGGGCCGTGACCTATAAGGTTACTTTCTTTTGATTCGTTTTTTTCGGTAGTCATTTTGTATATCTTCTATTTTTCCATCAAATTTAGTTGATCCTAAAATCTCACGTGATTTATTAGTCAACCTCATCCATTGTATTGTGCCTTCAGTTCCATTAAGACAATCTAGATCAGCGATCTCTACTAATGCTTTCTTGTTGTCAGCACTTGTCAGTAGAGCATGTGTCGCTTTATGTGGTCTTATGAGAACCATGACGCAGGGACTTTCTTACCGCACCATTTGAATTCATGCCTGTCACACCATTCACCGTAAGTTGTCTGACTTTTCTTTGACAACTTGGCGTTAGGATTCTGAAAGGCGAATCGAATATCTATGTGTGGTTGTTGCTTCTTAATCAGTAAATGTTTTTTACGATCTACTGGAAGGAAGCGTCCTTTGGTCTCAATATAGAAACCATACTCCTCCACGAAGAAGTCAGGTAAATACTGATGCTCCTTCGTGAAGGGAATACGGTGAGGCTCGAAGTCAAATGAGATTCCTAACTGAGTCAGGAAATGACCCATTTGTTTTTCTAACCTACTTCTGTATTGATGATGCGGCACTACTAGTACAACGTCTGAGATTGACTACCATCGACTCAGAAATCGCTACCAGAAGCAGCCGATTCTTCTTTGATATCCGCTGCACCAGAGGTCGCTTCTTCTGGCGTTTCAGTGGACGCAGGTGAGCCTTCGCTAACAAACCCCTCTTCCATAGAGAAATCACTTTCTCCACTAGACTGTTTACTAGCTACGCTTACCAAATCAATTACCTGTACTGCTGACAATCTTAACGCTACTCCAACTCCCATTGGGCATGTGTACTTATCAGCTATGAACGCGACCTTCACCTTTGATCCTGAACCAACAAGTTCAGTCATAGGTTTAAGTTGTGTATCAAACACTTTAGGCCGCTGTTCTACAGTTTCACCTGTTAGTGAATTTTTGTAGGAAGGCTTCATCTTAAAACGGAAGTCTAAAACTTCTTGTCCATCATCAGTGATGTTTTCCTTGATGGGTATGGACATCTTGTTAGGAGTCTTGCCGTTATCTTTCTCCAACTTAACTTGCTCATCCTGCATCTTATGGATTTGCTTTTGGAGTGCAACGCCTTCGGCTTTCGGAACACGAAGAGTTACAGTGTAAACACCTTCGTCTGAAAACTTGGTGTCTGGTTTATCAAGGTATGCATAAAGTGCAGTTCCTTGAGGGGTAGTGATGCGTATACCTTTAGCTTTTTTTTGCTTGGTCGTCATTTTGATTATCTCTTTTTAAATGACGCTTTGTTGCTGGAAGAAGTCCGAGCGAACGCAACGTCAAGAAGCTGTATATCGAAGGGTGTTCGGCATGTCAACATTAAATATATCATTGATTGTTTTTGGCAGTATTTTTATAAAAGTTTCACAATCACTTGGTGTAATACAGTAGCAATCATGAAGAGTTTGTATGACTTTCCATTCATGATTATTTATAACTTGATGCATCAGTGCTGAATCATATGAGTGAACCCTGTTAGCTGCAATGGCGTTACGTGCTGCTCTTACAGACAATCTAGATGAATCCATTACTCTTGCTATTCCACAAATTTTTTCGCCGCTTACAGTGGCTTTAACAATGTGCTTAGAAGTTGGATGGTATAAATTTTCTACAGGAAAACCTGAAGGTGATTTCCATGATAGTAGTTCTGTTTGTTGTTCTTCTTTGCATTCATTTATGAAGTCAATAGGTGCAGTTGAAATGTTGTTTAAAGCTGTTCTATAAGAAGCTAAAAGTTGATTGATTTCTTTATAGATGTCTTTTCCGAATATGTCGTTATTCTTTTTAATATACCAATCAACAACTGTTTTTTCTAATCCATACTGTGTACCTCCGTACATAAAAGATACTGTAATGTTTTTGATTAATTTTCTATCGATCCCAAGTGATACCCAAGCGTGACTTTCGGGCCTACCTGAAGTTATTAAAATGTTTTTTATATCGTCAGTCAGTAGTTGATAAACATCAATCGGAGTTGTTGCATCTGATATGTTAGTTAACTCTTGTAGTTTCTTATCGTTTTTAAGTAGCGACACTATTTGTAAACCACTTGCAGTGTGATCTAATCTGACAGGCAATCGTGTTTTAAAAGTTAACCTATTTTTTAGCCACTCTTTAAACTCAAAGGCCCACGCAACGAAGACTAAAGGATTATCACATTGTTCCCAAAAGTTACGATTAGCGAGAGGGTCATCTGCAACCTTTATGATTTCTTTTTCATGTTTAAGAATCCATTTTTGTCGTTCTTCATATGTACCTTTAATTCCATAGTTGTTTGCACCTCCTACAAGAAACCAATCTTCACTTCTTTGAACACTTAAAGGGGTTTCAAATTGAAGTAAACTTTTAGCCATGTCGCATCCTTGTGGATTCAACAACTTAGGTACGTAGTAGAGTCTACCTCTGAAGTCAGCTTGAATTGGGAAGAAAATAGTTTTTCCATTGAACCGAGAAGCCAATGATAGTATGTTGTACGTCCTGATGTAATCAGGCATCATTCTTATTCTGTCTAAGTGCGATTGTGCTTGACACGTGTTTCTTCTCTCACTATACTGACCACTTAAAGAGGTCACTTGATTTGTTGTTCCACCTACATTAACTCTTTCTTCCTGACACTTTAAGAGAAACTTAAGTATCTTAGGGTTGACTCTGTGAGGGACACTTTGGAGGGTATTAGCTGCAGAAAAAACTAACTCTAAGTTTGCCTCTTTGAGATACTTTAAGTTATTTAATTGTCTATTTTTCGTCTTAACAAAACTCCAGTTTAATTCTTCAGGAAACTCATAACCTCCTGTATTGATATCAGTCCAGTTTGTGGGTAGGGATAAGCAGGGCAAGTGATAAGGCATCAGAGAGGACACCCCAGCGTTAAACGACTGTATCCACTGAAGGGTTTTAAGAGTAGGGACAACATAATAAGAATACTTACCTTTACCTACTCTTCGTTTGTCATACTGAATTAAACCTGTAGAAGTTCTTAAAAGTTCAATTAAAGTTAACCCTACGTGTATACGTGTGGCTGAACCCCAATCTATCTTCCAGTTTTTTAACTCTTCGTTGGCTGCTTTTACAGCTAAAGTGCGTTTATAGCGGTATCCTCTTCGTTTTTTAATCTTAGTTTCTAGGCGTTTCCACCATTTTGGGTGGTTATTCTTCAGATTCCTAAAGTTTAGTTCGTCTTGAAGCTTTAACCCTATCTTTCCTGCTAGTGAATTACGCAGACAAGGTTTACTCAGGGGGTCTATGATAGTTTTTAAAACAAAATGGGCTACAAGTTGTACTTTTATCTGACAGATTAAGTCATATGCGTGTGCAAAGTAACCTGATTTACCTTTTTTAGTTTTAGTTAGGTGTTTTTGGAGGGCTTTAAGGTAACCTTTGATTAGTTTTTTGTAGATTACCTTTCCATGAAGAGCTTCTGATTCACGGTTTTTAGTGATCAGGTTGTCGGTCTTTTTAAGAAATCTCTTTTTACCCTCAGTGAGGGAAGCTACTGAATCCATAAGGTAAACGCCGCACCTCTAGTGAAGAGAGAAGGAAGCAGAAGCGACCAAACTAACTGATTCCCGTAGAAACACTAAAAGATGCGACTGAGAGCAATTTGAGTGCTTTACGAGGTGATGTCAACCATTGCGGCTACGGTTTTTGGATCGGGATTGAACTCTTAAGTTACTTCTTGAGTTGTTTAGTTGGTTGCGGTCAATGTGGTCAACGTCATTGCCATCACCTTTTTTGATGAGGCCTTTTTTCTTCATTATACCGTTAGCTTTGTTGTTGGCAGCACGTTTCTTTTTGGCTGCTTCAGAGCTACCTTGCAATTCGTATTCTCTTTTATAGTTTCTTTTAGGTTCTTTTACTTTAGGCATTTCCATTAGTTAAAATGGATTTTGTTTTGATTTACAACTAAAAACTGACAGATAAGTCAGGTATGATAGTATATTATATGTTGTAGGGTGTGTAGGTTTTGTGAGTGTTGGTGTAGTGAAGGAAGAGATATATAAGTGGCTATGAGAGGTAATTACCAACAACCTCACCAACGTCTTAATAGCTGGACTACTTATATATCTAATTGTTTATATTAATGTGGAAGATTATATTCGTTTATTTTTTCAGTAGAAAATTCATAATTCATTATGGTTTCTCTTGATAAGGACAGTGAAGGGTATTTAGAGTTTATTTTGTCACTGTCTCTTAATTTCCACAAGTCTATATAGAAGAATCTTCTGGGGAATAAGTTAGTGCAGAATATAATGTAATCTAAATGAGAGGTAGCTAGGTAGTTAGCACCATCTTTACCTCCTGCTTTAGATATTAGTTGTAATTCACAACGATCTCTATTGTTCCATGATCTGTATTTAACGTTAACAGTTTTGTAATCATTTTTGTGGACGATTACATAGTCTTCTATGGATTGGTTTTGAACAGGACTGTATATAGGAATATTTCTTTCTATGCAGAATATTTCAAAACGTTTTTCGTAGAGATTACCTAGTTGAACACGTGTTGGTTTATTCATGGTCAGTTATTATTATTGCTAAAAACATGATAGTAAAAAATAGTGAAACACATGCTATGATTAGTATTGGATCAGGCATTGTTTTTTCTTTCTACAAGTTTCCTATGTGCTTCTAACATTTCACGTTCTCTTGGAGTAGTAGGCGGCATACGTCCTTGTAGAATCATCCTGTGTATAGCGTTAGTAGCTGCTTTTCTAATATCTATGCTTTTACCTGTGTCTATTTCACCGTGACCTGCGTCTCCTACTTTAGTGTTATGTACTCTTTCAGTGTTCATATTATTTCCATTCTTTAGGGTTGGCAATAGAACGTGCAGCACATTTAAGTATGCAATTTTTAATACTTAGTGATA
>Ga0115012_10001319_pt1 | contig 14412 bp, 8 predicted proteins | sample TroAtlMetagenome_FD_88706 | JGI IMG/M metagenome (GOLD analysis project Ga0115012, IMG submission 88706) | Marine eukaryotic phytoplankton communities from Atlantic Ocean - Tropical Atlantic ANT10 Metagenome | ecosystem: Environmental > Aquatic > Marine > Oceanic | place: Tropical Atlantic Ocean...
ATTATGGAGTTTTGCAAAGATTTCAATGCAAGAACTCAGGCTCAAGCTGGTGATGTATTGCCTGTTGTTATAACTGTTTATAAAGATAAAAGTTTCAGTTTTGTTTGTAAGCAGCCACCTGCATCAGCATTATTAAAAAAAGCAGCAAAAATAGCATCAGGATCTGGAGAGCCGCACAAAGAAAAAGTAGCAACCATTACTAAGAGCCAAGTCATGGACATTGTTAAGATTAAGAAGCCCGACCTTAATACCGAAGATGATGAGGCTGCAGCAAGAATTATTGCAGGTAGCGCTCGGCAGATGGGTATTGAGATTGAGGGTATGTAAATAACTATTTAATAACAAATAAACCAGCAGGAGGGCATAAATAGTCCGCAAGCACTGCAAAAAATATAATGGCAAAACAAAGAAGTAAAAGATACCGTCAAGCAGCGGAGTTAGTTGAAGAGGACAAAGTATATACTTTATCTGATGCAATTGATACTTTGAAAAAATTTCCTCCTGCGAAATATGATGAAACAGTTTCGATATCATTTAAACTAGGAGTTGACCCTAAACAATCAGATCAAATGGTTCGTGGTACTTGTCCATTGCCTCACGGTTCAGGCAAAAAAGTACGTGTTTTGGTATTTGCTCAGGGTGAAGCAGCTACGGCCGCAAAGAATGCAGGAGCAGATTTTGTTGGTTATGATGATATGATAACCAAAATACAAGGTGGGTTTCAGGATTTTGATGTTGCTGTAGCCACTCCAGAAGCAATGGCTGAAGTTAGAAAATTGGGAAGGTTTCTTGGACCTCGCGGTTTAATGCCTAACCCAAAGACTGGTACAGTAACTGATGATACGGCTTCAGCTGTTAATGCCGTAAAAGCAGGTAGAATTGATTTTAAACTGGATAGGAGTGGAAACCTATCTGCGCCTATTGGAAAGGTTTCATTTTCACCCGATAAATTGAGTGAAAATGGAGATGCCGTGATTAAAGCAATCAGGCAAGTCAAGCCAGCTTCAGCAAAAGGGGTTTATTTTCGTGTAGCAACTTTATCGGCGACAGTTTCACCAGGAATACCAATTGATACTGCCGGTTACGAGAAATAGTCAGTACTGAAATTAATTATTTAAAAACTAAGATTACTAATGAAAGCAATCAAAGAAAATATTATCAATGACCTTATCGAGAAGCTAAATGCTTCGCCATTTATGATTGTCATTGATTACAAAGAATTGACAGTTGCTCAGCTTGAAGAATTAAGACGTCGTTTAGGAGAAACTAGTGCGGCTGCATATGTAACTAAGAACTCATACGCTAAGAGAGCATCAGGAGCTGCAAATTATCCAGAAGAGTTAAATGAATATTTGTCAGGTCAAACTGCTTTAGTGACAGGAGACCAGGATGTTTGTGCTGTAGCGAAAATATTAAAAGAGTTTAAGAAAGAAAATGAAAAGCCTGAAATGAGGGCTGGTGTTATGGATGGTAAATTGCTTGGCACAGAGGAACTTAATGCTCTGGCTTCTTTACCACCAATGGATGTATTAAGAGCTCAATTACTTGGCACCTTACAGTCACCTGCTGGAACTTTTGTAAGGATACTGAATGAGCCTGCTTCATCGTTAGCAAGAATACTAAAAGCAAAAGAAGAAAAAGGCTAAACTAAACAAATCACCCTTAGTTACTTTTAATAGGACTAAGGAATAATAACTAAACATAAAAAACTAAACAATATAACCACGGTTCCTTGTCGTAACAGTAGCTGCTGTAATTAAATGGTTTGGGGCTCCAATCCGCGACGACACCGTAAAACAAGATGGCCGATATTGAGAAATTAACCGAAGACCTAAGTGGACTAACCGTCCTTGAAGTTGCTGACCTAGTCAAAGCACTAGAAGATAAATGGGGAGTTAGCGCTGCTGCTCCAGTTGCTGCTGTAGCTGCCGCACCTGCTGGTGATGGTGGAGACGCTGCCGAAGAAAAGAGTGAATTTGATGTTATTCTTACTGGTGCAGGTGGTAATAAGATTGCTGTTATTAAAGAGGTCCGAGCCGCAGTTAGTGGTCTTGGTCTAGCTGATGCAAAGAAAATTGTTGATGGCGCTCCAGCACCTATTAAAGAAGGTTGTGCCAAAGAAGAGGCCGAAGAAATCAAGAGTAAACTGGAAGCTGCGGGAGCAGAAGTTGAGCTTAAATAGATTAAATTTTGATTTTTTTGAAAAAATTTAAAAAAAGCACAGCTGAGAGCGAAATTGTTCTTAGCTGTGCTAGCTTAATCCAACTTAGCCCTAAAGATAAAATCCAGGACCCGATTATAAACCAATCCTAGTTTATTTTGCTATATAATTCATTTGGGAACGGACATATCCGCCCAACATATCCAACCATAAATCAAAGCCGGAAAAATTGTAACACAATTTCGGCTTATTGTTGTGTCAACAATTCACAACAAAATAGTTACCAATTTTATATCACTAATTTGTGTGATCTTAATTTGCCCAAAAAACTTACCCTGTAAAAAGGAAAATCATCAAAACTATGTCTAATAGAATACGCGAACATTTCGGAAACATTGACGAGGTCGTTGAGGCTCCGAACCTCATTGGCATACAGATTCAGTCTTACGCTGACTTTCTGCAGCAAGATGTAGCTCCGAGCAAGCGAAAGCAAATAGGTCTTCAGGCTGTTTTCAAAGAAGTTTTTCCAATAGATTCATATGATGACAAGGTCACATTAGATTTTGTTTCTTATGATGTTGGCAAACCAAAGCTTACGGCTTTAGAGGCAATTCGTGATAGTGAGACTTACAGTGCTCCTCTTTATGTAACATTTCGCTTGAAGGATGAAGCAGGCACAAAAGAGGAAAAGGTATATATGGGAGAGCTTCCTCTAATGACAGCAAGGGGTACTTTTGTAATTAATGGTGCAGAAAGGGTTGTGGTATCCCAATTACATAGGTCACCCGGGGTTTGTTTTGAAACTAGTTTGCACCTCAATGGAAAAACGTTACACAGTTTTAGAATTATACCTGACAGGGGTTCATGGTTAGAAGTGCAATTTGACACTAATGACCTTTTGTATGTTTACCTTGATCGCAGGCGCCGTAGAAGAAAATTCTTAGCAACGACTTTCCTCCGTACTATCGGTTTTGAAAAAGATTCAGATATATGTAAGCTTTTTTATGACGTCAAAAAGTTAAAGCTCGCAGCTAAAATGGATGAAGAAGAGCTTTCTACAAAAACTCCGATGGAAGACGTCGTTGATGGGGAGGTAATAATTGCTAAAGCTTATGAGCCGCTAACCATTGGTGTTGTTCATCAGCTTATGGAATTAGGTTATAAGAATTTAGAAGTGATCGATACCAAGGATGATGATATTCTTATCAAATCTTTGAGAAAAGATCCTTCGAATGATGAAGAGGAAGCATTGAAGGATATATACCGTAGATTGCGTCCTGGTGATCCACCGACGACTGCCAATTCAAAGGCTCTTCTTAAAAGATTGTTTTTTGATAATAAGAAATACGATCTTACCAGAGTGGGAAGATATAAGATTAATCAGAAGCTGCATCTTAAAGTAGACGAAGGTGAAAGAATTCTTACTTCTGAAGATTTTGTGGCTGCTATGAGGTATTTGCTTAACTTAAAAAGTGGAGAAGGCATTACAGATGATATAGATCACTTAGGATCTAGACGAGTGAGAGCAGTTGGCGAATTGTTGTCAAATCAATGTAGAGTTGGACTTGCACGTACTGAGCGACTAGTCAAAGAAAGGATGACTTTATTTGATGTCAATCTTGATGGAATGACACCCCAAAAATTAATAAACCCTAAAGCTCTGTCGGCAGTAGTTAGGGATTTCTTTGGGCGTTCTCAATTAAGTCAATTCATGGACCAAACGAATCCTCTGGCTGAGCTTACTCATAAGAGAAGGTTATCGGCTTTAGGTCCTGGGGGACTAAATAGAGATAGAGCTGGTTTTGAAGTCCGAGATGTCCATCCTTCTCATTACGGTAGAATTTGTCCAATTGAAACGCCTGAGGGTCCTAACATTGGTCTTATAAACTCGATGAGTACTTATGCTAGAATTAATGAGTTTGGATTTATTGAAACTCCTTATAGAAAAATTAAGAATGGAAAGGTAACGAAAGAAATTGCTTACCTTACTGCTGATCAAGAGGAGAACGAAGTCATCGCTCAAGCGAATAATCCGTTAGATGGAAGTGGTAAGTTCACTTCTGAAAGAATTACTGCAAGGTTTCGTGGTGACTTCCTTGAGATTGATCCTAAAGAGGCCTCATTGATGGATGTCTCTCCTAAACAGTTAGTATCTATTGCCGCTTCTTTGATTCCATTTTTAGAGCATGATGATGCTAACCGAGCTCTCATGGGTTCTAACATGCAACGACAGGGAGTTCCGTTGCTATGCGCTGAGTCTCCATTAGTTGGTACAGGGATGGAGGGTAAAGCGGCTCGAGACTCTAGAGCTGTAGTTGTTTCAGAAGGACCTGGAAAGGTAGCTGCAGCGACTGCCGAATTGATTGTGGTTACACCCAATGGTGAGCTTCATGTTTCTGATCAAAAGTTTTTATCTGATCCAAGAAAGCTTAAAAGTGAACCGGGTAAAGGAATTTATGTCTATCCTTTGAGGAAGTTCATGCGTTCGAATTCAGGAACATGTATCAACCAAAGACCAATCGTTTCAAAAGGCCAAGAAGTTAAAGAGGGCGATGTTCTTGCAGATGGCCCTTGCACTGAACAGGGAGAGCTTGCTCTTGGTAAGAACGTTCTCGTTGCCTTCATGCCTTGGAATGGATATAACTTTGAGGATGCTATTACGATTTCAGAGAGAGTTGTCAAAGACGACGTTTACACATCAATTCACATTTCGAATTTTGATGTTGGGGCAAGGGATACAAAACTAGGACCAGAAGAAATAACGCGAGATATTCCAAATGTTGGAGAAGAAGCCCTAGCTGATCTTGGTCCAGATGGTGTTATCCGAATAGGTGCAGAAGTTAAGCCTGGTGATATTCTTGTTGGTAAAATTACACCAAAGAGCGAAACAGAATTAGCTCCAGAAGAACGTCTTTTGAGAGCAATATTTGGTGAAAAAGCTGCTGATGTTAAAGATACTTCGCTCCGTGTCCCATCAGGGTGCACTGGAATAGTTATGGACGTAAGAGTTTCTTCCAGAAACGTTGCTGAGAAAGAGCAAATGTCAGAAGCTGAAATGAAAAAACAGCTTAAGAGTATTGACTCAGACCATAAGAAAAAGCGAGATGAGCTTACCGATCAACTGACCGAGAAGCTTTCAGATATTCTTCTTGGAGAAAAAATACCTTTAGATGTTGTTGATAGTAAATCAGGTGAATTAATTATTCCTGCGAATCGAAAGATAACCAAAACCTTGCTACGTAAGTTGGCGGCTTCCCACGGTTCTATTGAAATTGATCCATCACCTATCAGAAATAAAATAATGGATATTATTTCTAGTTTTGCTCCTAAATTTGGTGATGTGGATTCTGAACGTGAGAGATCATTAGACCGCATGGAGAGCGGTGATGAAGTTGATCCAGGTATAATAAAATCTGTAAGAGTCTATGTCGCAAGTAAGCGTAAACTTTCGGTAGGGGATAAGATGGCTGGTAGGCATGGAAACAAAGGTGTTGTGGCTAAGATTGTTCCAGAAGAAGACATGCCTTTCCTTGATGACGGAACACCAGTTGACATTTGTTTAAATCCTCTTGGAGTACCATCAAGGATGAACGTTGGTCAGGTTCTTGAAACTCACTTAGGTGTCGCAGCTAAAGCCCTTGGTTTTAAAGTTGCTACTCCAATTTTTGATGGCATTCCAGAAACTAAAATTCTTGATTACCTAAAAGAAGCAAAGGAGACAGAAGGATTTAATTGGATTGGTCTTAACGGAAAGTCTCAATTATATGATGGCCTGACTGGAGATCCTTTTTATCAGGAGGTTGTTGTAGGTTATATTTATATGTTGAAACTAGGGCACCTTGTTGCTGATAAGATTCATGCAAGGGCAGTTGGTCCATATTCACTCGTTACTCAGCAACCACTTGGTGGAAAAGCTCAATATGGAGGTCAGAGATTTGGAGAGATGGAGGTATGGGCATTAGAGGCTTATGGTGCAGCTTATACTTTGCAGGAATTATTGACGGTGAAATCTGATGATGTTCAAGGCCGAACAAGAATTTATGAATCCATTGTTAAAGGAGATAATAGTCTTGATGCAGGAACTCCTGAATCATTCAATGTTTTGATTAAAGAAATGAGAAGTCTCTGCTTAGATGTGAAAGTTGGAGAAGGCTCAAGTCCTACCGTAGATGAGGATAGAAGCACTGCATAAACATATAAAAAATAATAATTTAGAGATTTAAGACTGATTAAAATCATGAGCGTTGAGTCAAATATCCAAGAGCTTTTTGGAGCTGATAATAAAGAATCTGGTTTCGATCAGGTTAACATCACTGTTGCTGCTGCCGATACAATTCGGAGCTGGAGTTTCGGTGAAGTAAAGAATCCAGAAACCATCAACTATAGAACATTCAAGCCAGAAAAAGGGGGGCTTTTTTGTGAGCGAATCTTTGGTCCAACTAAGGATTGGGAATGTGCGTGTGGAAAGTACAAAAGAATTAAGCACAAGGGAGTAATATGCGATCGGTGTGGAGTTGAAGTGACATTGTCTAGAGTTCGTCGGGAGAGGCAGGGGCACATTGAACTTGCCGTGCCAGTTAGTCATATTTGGTTTTACAAGTGTATGCCTTCGCGCATAGGGCTCATGCTAGATATGAGCGCAAGAATGCTCGAGAGAGTCATATATTATGAGGACTATATTGTTACTGATCCAGGAAATACACCTTTAGAATTAGGTCAATTGCTTACCGAGCAAGAATTGCGTGAAGCTGAAGAGGAATTTGGAGAGGATAGTTTCCGTGCAGGGATGGGAGCAGAAGCGGTTCGAGATCTTCTTGCTGGGATAGATCTCATTTCCCTAGTTGCAGAACTTGAGGACGCGATGACTAAAACTCGCTCAAAACAGGTTCGAAAGAAACTTTCAAAAAGACTTAAATTAGCTCAAGGTTTTGCTGGTAGTCATACCAGACCTGAATGGATGATTCTTGAGGTTCTTCCTGTAATACCTCCTGACCTTAGACCTTTGGTTCCATTAGAAGGCGGAAGATTTGCTACTTCTGATCTTAATGATTTATATAGACGTGTTATCAATAGAAATAATCGTCTTAAAAATTTGCTTCTGCTTAAGACTCCTGAAGTTATCATTAGAAATGAGAAAAGGATGCTCCAGGAAGCTGTCGATGCTCTTTTTGATAATGGTCGACATGGTAGAGCTGTAACGGGTGCGGGTAATAGAGCTCTAAAATCTTTATCTGATATGTTGAAGGGTAAGGGTGGAAGATTCCGTCAGAACTTACTCGGTAAAAGAGTCGATTATTCGGGTCGTTCAGTCATTGTTATTGGTCCTGAACTCAAATTACATCAATGTGGCCTTCCAAAGAAAATGGCGCTTGTTCTTTTTGAGCCTTTTATAATACGGAGGCTAAAGGAACTTGGTTATGTTCACACTGTAAGGTCTGCAAAGAAGATGATTGAAAGGAAAACTCCTGAAGTTTGGGATATCCTTGAGGAGGTTACTAAAGGGCACCCTGTACTATTAAATCGTGCCCCTACGCTTCACAGATTGTCTATTCAAGCATTTGAGCCCGTCTTGATTGAGGGTTCTGCTATACGTTTGCATCCACTAACTTGTTCAGCTTACAATGCGGACTTTGACGGTGATCAGATGGCTGTTCACGTACCGTTATCTGTTGAAGCTCAGATGGAAGCAAGATTGCTGATGTTAGCGCCAAATAACATTTTCTCTCCTTCTAGTGGGCGACCAATTACAACACCATCCCAAGACATTACACTTGGAAGTTATTTCCTAACGCATCATAGGCATCATATTACCTATAAGGATAATGATGATAAGAGAATCCCTTTATTTGAATCGACTACAGAAGTAGAATATGCGGTGGCTGAGCGAGCTCTTTCTCTCCATTGTAAGATTCGTTTAGCTAATCCAGATCGTGGTAAAGATACCATTTATGGTGACCCTAAGTCTGTAACAATAGAAACCACTCCAGGGCGAGTTAGGTTTAATGAAATATGGCCCAAAGTTGAAAATGAAAGTGGTAAATCTTTGGGTTTTATTAATGAAACTATCGCAAAGAAACAACTTTCTGATATCATATGGAGAACTTTCCAAGTCTCAGGTCCTAAAGGTACGGTTAAAACTTTAGACCTTCTTAAGCAGCTAGGATTTAAAGAGGCAACTAGAGCAGGTGTTTCAATTGGAATCACAGATATGGTGATTCCTAATGAAAAACAAGTTGAGCTCAAGAATGCTTATAAGCAATTGGATATTGTTCAAAAGCAGTACACTAAAGGTATTATTACGGATGGTGAGCGTTACAATAAGGTCATTGATATATGGACAGCTGCTGGAGATAAAATTGCTAGTGCCTTGTATCGAACCTTAGAGTATAATGATGGTAATGAGATAGCTAACCCGCTTTACATGATGGTTGATTCTGGTGCTCGTGGTAATAAGCAGCAGATTAAACAGCTTTCAGGAATGCGAGGGTTGATGGCAAAGCCATCTGGAGAAATTATTGAAAGACCAATTACATCTAATTTCCGTGAAGGGTTGTCAGTTCTTGAATATTTTGTTTCTACGCACGGTGCACGTAAGGGTCTTGCAGATACGGCTTTAAAAACTGCCGATTCTGGTTACCTAACTAGAAAACTCGTAGATGTTTCTCAGGACGTCATAATTACTGAATCTAATTGTGGTACTACTCAGGGTATCACTGTTGCTTCTGTTTATGAGGGAGACGAAGAGGTCGTTGAACTCTCTACTAGGGTCTATGGACGTACAAGTTGTGAAAAAATTACAGACCCTGTTTCCCAGGAAGTTATTGTAGAAGTTGATCAATTAATTGATGAACCTATATCTTTGAAGTTACAGGACATCGGGGTTGAGAAAATGCGTATTCGTTCAGTTCTGACATGTGAATCTCCTAGAGGTTGTTGTGCATTGTGTTATGGGTTGAATCTTGCAAACGGAGAACCTGTAGAAATTGGGCAAGCTGTTGGAATTATTGCTGCTCAATCAATTGGTGAGCCTGGTACGCAGCTTACAATGCGTACTTTCCACATTGGTGGTGTTGCTCAGCAGGCCCTTAAGCAACCAGTTATCAATATTGGTCATAATGGAACAGTTCGTTATAAAGATTTGAGAACCGTTGAATCACTTGATAGTAAATTTATTGTACTTAATAAGAGTGGTTCAATAGCTATTCTCGATGATAAAGGTATGGAGCTTGAATCCCATCCTTTAGTTATAGGAACAGTTATTGATCCTGCAGATGGTTCAAAAGTTTCCCGTGGAGACCAAATTGCTACTTGGGACCCTCACAATGTGCCTATCATTACTGAGAAAGGTGGTAAGATTGAATTCCGTGATATGATTTCCGGAATTACTGTAAAGAAAGAAAAAGATGATGCTACGGGTGTGGAGGGTATGGTTGTAATTGAGCACAAGGAGGATTTGCACCCACAGATTGTAATTACTGACCCGGAAACGAGTGAAATTCTTGCCAGTTACTCAGTACCTACCGGAGCTCACTTATCTGTCAAAGACAAGGAGAAGGTTCAAGGAGGAACATTATTAGCCAGGACACCACGAAAGGTTGCTAAGACAAAAGACATTACAGGTGGTCTTCCTAGAGTGGCCGAGTTGTTTGAGGCTAGAAAGCCAAAAGATAATGCTGAAATTGCAAAAATCGATGGTGTGGTTGGCTTTGATGGAATGTCACGTGGTAAGCGAAAGTTAATTATTACGGACCCTGAAACAGGAGAAATAGCTGAACATTTAATTCCTAGAAATAAGCATATTACTGTTTATGAAGATGATGTTGTTAAGAGGGCTGACTTGCTTACAGATGGCCCTGTAGTTCCTCACGAGATTCTCGAAATACTTGGTACTCATGCATTGATGGAGCACCTTGTCTTTGAGGTACAGGAAGTGTACAGACTTCAAGGCGTTGAAATAAATGATAAACACATAGAAATTATCGTTAGGCAAATGCTCAGAAAAGTTCGCATTTCGGATCCTGGTGACACTTTGTTTTTATGGGGTGATCAAGTTGAAAGAACAGAATTCATTAGAGTTAATGAGGAGATTGAGGAACAGGGAGGTAAACCTGCGGAGGGTGAACCTGTTTTGCTCGGAATCACTAAAGCGTCTCTAGAAACGGAAAGTTTCATCTCAGCTGCTAGCTTCCAAGATACAACGCGTGTTTTAACTGATGCGGCAACTTTAGGAAAGAGTGATCTTCTCAAAGGGTTTAAAGAAAATGTTATTATGGGGCATCTTATTCCTGCAGGTTCTGGATTTGGTACCAAGAAAAGGATTCAGCCTCTTGAAACAGTTGAACCTCCTGAGCTTGATGATAGTGCTTCAGAAGAGAATTCTGAAAATTCTGAGAGCGAAGAAGAGATTCAGCCTATAGAGGCATAGAATTTTGTTTATCATAACTTTGCTGGGCTTTCACTTTCAGGTGGAAGCCCAGCTTTTTGTTTACACCTGAAACGTCATTTTCTATATTTTTAATATTGATCAAGGCTTTTTAAAGTGAATCTATCTGACAAAGACAAGGCATATATCTGGCATCCTTTTACTGAGATGTCAGACTGGTGTGCTGATCATCATGATCCTTTGGTAATTGATAAAGGTGAGGGTGTTTACGTTTTTGATAAATCTGGTAGAAAATATATTGATGGAAATTCTTCCATATGGACGAATTTGCATGGGCACAATGATCGGCGGATTAACCAAGCTATTATTGAGCAATTGAACAAAATAGCTCATGCCTCATTTTTAGGGACAACAAACCAGCCAGCAATATTACTCGCAGAGATGCTTGTTAATATGTTTCCTAATAAAATATTACAGAGAGTTTTCTATAGTGATGATGGATCGACTGCTATCGAATGTGCTATGAAAGTAGCAATACAATATTTCCAAATTATTGGTCAGCCTCAGAAGAAACGTTTCGTTGCTTTTGATAATGCTTATCATGGTGATACTTTTGGAGCCTCATCGATTGGCGGTATTGATAAATTTTTTTCTAGATTTAACGATTTCATTTTTCCAACTGTACGATTGAATTGTATTGATGAGTTAAAGGCTGTTGATGCAAAAGAAATTGCTGCAGTGGTGATTGAACCTAAAGTTCAGGGAGCAGCAGGAATTCGATTGTGGCCTGATGGAATGTTACAGGAGATTCGTCAGTGGTGTGATTTAAATAATGTGTTACTCGTTTTGGATGAAGTGATGACTGGCTTTGGTAGAACAGGAAAAATGTTTGCTTGTGAGCATGAGGGCGTAACTCCTGATCTTATGTGTCTAGCTAAAGGTTTATCTGGAGGCTACTTACCTTTAGCTGTCACTATGACTACAGAATCAATTTTTAAAGCTTTTCTCGGAAGCAAAGAGAATACTTTTTATTATGGTCATAGTTATTCAGGTAATCCACTTGGCAGTGCAGCAGCATTGGCAAGTTTAAGAATTTTCGAAGAAGATAGGGTTCTCAATAAAATGGGAAAAAAAATAGAGTGCCTTAAAGTTGGCTTAAAAAATCTAAAAATAAAAAATCATGCAATTTCTGATGTCAGGCAATGCGGTTTAATTTCTGGAATTGAGATTTCACAAGAATTCGAAAATATAGGTTCAGAGGTTTGTTATGCTGCTAGAGCTTATGGATTATTAACTAGGTCAATTGGGAATGTTATTGTTTTCATGCCTCCATTAGCTATTAATGAGGAACAAATTCATCATTCATTAGATGCTATAGACGAAGCAATTAATGTTGTTGTTTCATGATCACAGAAATGATTTACTGAGAAGACACCAATGAAACGCGTATTTTATTTATTATTACCTATTGCTTTTTTGGTGACTTCGGTACCGTGGTTTTTTGTTAAAAATAATGAAAATAGGCTATTTGGAATGCCTGATTGGGTGATATATTCATTGATTGGAGCTGCATCTTTCGCGATTCTCATGACGATTCTTATTGGATTTTTCTGGAATATTTCCTCTGGTGAAAGTGATGATGATTTTAGCAAATAGTTCCAATGGCTACGCCTTAGGGAATGGGGGCCTTGCATTCATTGGTCTATACATATTGACCTTAATTGTTATTGGTTGGCTTGGACATAGGGCAAAAAAAGAAGACTCTCTTGAAGATCATTATTTAGGAGGTCGAGCATTTGGTTTTAGCGTTCTTTTCCTTACTCTGTATGCAACTCAGTATAGTGGTAACAGTTTTATGGGATTTGTAGGTAAAGCATACCGTGGGGGATTTCCGGTTCTTTATACTGTTGTGGCGATGATGGCTGTTATAGGTGGTTATTTTATTTATGCTCCTCGCCTATACCGTCTTTCGAGAAGAAAGAAATACGTAACCCTTGGTGATTATGTCCAAGACAGATTTTCATTTAGGCCCTTAACCATTCTTCTTGTGTTAATTGGAATTTTTGGTTTAGGTAATTATGTACTTACCAATTTGCTTGCTCTCGGAAAATTAGCTGAGATTGTTAGTGGGAACCGAATAGATTTCAACTATGCGGTAATTGCTCTTGCAGTAGTGATGCTTGTTTATGAAACTATGGGAGGCATGCGAAGTGTTGCTTGGACTGATGTGACACAAGGAGTTATATTATTAATAAGCCTTGGGTTCATTGCTTTTGCATTATTTTTTCATTTTGGTGGTCCGGGTGGAGTTGCAGAGAGCCTTGAATCTGTTAGGCCAGATATTTGGGATCCGCCTAGCATTAAGCAAAAAATTACTTGGTTAAGCTCGGTCTTATTATTTTTCTTTGGTATCTCGATGTACCCTCATGCCATTCAACGTATCTATGCTGCGAAGGATGAGAAAACTTTACGGCGATCACTTCAAGTAATGTCATTCATGCCTTTGTTTACTACATTTTTTTTAGTGCTACTTGGCATTATGGCAATTTCTATTTTTCCCAGTTTAGAGCGCGTTGAATCCGATAGAACTACATTATTAATGCTGGGTAAATTAATGAATGAACTACCTGCTCTTGCCATAATGGGACCATTACTTGTTGCGGCAGTTATTGCTGCAACCATGTCTACTATAGATTCTGCCTTGTTAGCAATTTCATCAATGGTTACTAACGACTTTTATCGAACCAAATATCCAAATTCTAACAGCAAAACTCTAACAAGAGTTGGAAAAATGACGTCCATCATAGTTATGTTGTGTGTAGTATTGCTAACGATCAAATTGCAAGACAAGACCATTTGGAGGCTATTAGAAATCAAGCTTGAAGTTTTAGCTCAAATTGCTCCTGCTGTTATGTTGGGCACACAAATCAGAAAAATTGGAGCTATACCGTTTTTCATTGGCGCGCTTTTTGGAACTATTTTAGCTGTCTATTTAACAATGACACCTAACAGTAAGCCTCTTGGTGTTCATGCTGGATTATGGGGGCTTGGATTGAATTTAATATTAGTGTTTACAATTCACATTTTTTCGAATGTGCGACGAACTGGCAGCCCCTCTCTTGCCAAGTAATCTTTAACATCTGATACGGTGTATTCGCCAAAATGAAAAATACTAGCTGCAAGTACAGCGTCAGCTTTACCTTTATTTAATACTTCAGCCATATGCTCAAGTTTACCTGCACCTCCACTGGCTATCACAGGAATGTTTAAAGATTGACTAACTTTAGCATTTAATTCGATATCATAACCGTCTTTCGTTCCGTCAGCATCCATACTAGTTAAAAGGATTTCTCCAGCACCAAGCGCTTCAACTTTTTTAGCCCAATCAATAGCATCTAGATTTATTGGGGTTCGGCCACCATGCGTATAGACCTGCCAAGAGTTAGTTTCAGGATTTTTTTTAGCATCTATTGCAACAACAATACATTGTGATCCAAATGCGGCAGCTCCTTCAGAAATAATTTTTGGATTCTTAACCGCTGCAGTGTTAATACCCACCTTATCAGCACCTGCGCGTAGCATTACTCTCATGTCATCTACTTTACGAATGCCTCCTCCTACAGTAAGAGGCATGAAACATTGTTCAGCAGTTCTTTCAACGACATCGACCATTGTTTTTCTTTCATCAGAAGAAGCTGTAATATCTAGAAAAACAAGTTCGTCTGCTCCCTGTGCGTCATAAGCGATAGCGCATTCAACAGGATCTCCCGCATCACGAAGTTCTAAAAACTTTGTGCCTTTCACAACGCGTCCGTTCGTTACGTCAAGGCATGGTATAATTCGCTTTGTTAATCCTGAATTTGACACA
>Ga0115012_10001320_pt1 | contig 14387 bp, 14 predicted proteins | sample TroAtlMetagenome_FD_88706 | JGI IMG/M metagenome (GOLD analysis project Ga0115012, IMG submission 88706) | Marine eukaryotic phytoplankton communities from Atlantic Ocean - Tropical Atlantic ANT10 Metagenome | ecosystem: Environmental > Aquatic > Marine > Oceanic | place: Tropical Atlantic...
CGTGTCTTCTTGTACAAGTATGGTAAGAAGATCCATGACAAGTTGGTAGAAGCAATGAAACCTCAGTTTGAGGATGAAGAACCCATCAACCCATTCGATTTCTGGAAGGGTGCTGACTTTAAACTTAAGATTGTTAAGCAAGATGGATACTGGAACTATGATCGTTCCGAGTTCGCTTCCCCATCAACATTAGGTGACTATGAAGATAGTAAACTGGAAGAGATTTACAACCAAGAATATTCCTTGGTAGAGTTCACAAGTCCTAAGAACTTTAAGTCCTATGAGGATCTTGAGAAGCGTCTCAACCTTGTTCTTGGTAAAGGAAAAGCGAGAGTACAATCTCGTGTAGAGGAGGAAGAACTAGAACTTCCTGTGACAGTTGCAGAAGAGACCACAACCCCTAGCAAAGGGTTTGGATCTGCGGTAGAATCATTAAAGACAGACGAGGATCCAGACCTCGCATATTTCTCTCGATTAGCAGAGGAGGATTAATGAAACTAGCACTAGCAGCACTTTTATTTGCTAGTCCTGTGGCAGTCTCAGCAGAGTCCTATTACGACGCATCAACTGGTCGTATCTGGGACTCTCAGAGACCCCATACTTGGACAGATTATTCACAACGACCTGCACCTCACAGAGGACCTGATAGTTCTCAAGGTGGACACAGTGTCGATAGAACGTGTTTCCGAGAGGAATATCGTGAAGAGTATACACCTGGTACAGCAGATCAACCAGGATTTATTAGATCATGGCATGAACAAGTCGAAGTACCATGTAAGAATGACTCAGGGTACACAAGACGGACTACTATAGAGTACGATAACAATGATTGTACCGATGGTAAGATTGCAGGTGGTATCTTAGGTGGTGCAGCAGGTGCAGCACTATCAAGAGGAGACGGAAGATGGTGGGCAATACCACTCGGTGTGGTGACTGGTGCTACCATTGGATGTGATATAGACGGAGGGTGATATATTATTCGCCTTTAGAAACTAAAAAACCCCGATAAAAAATTCGGGGTATTTTTTTGTCTGTAGGGTCGATATAAGTATTAATACCTAGTACTGACTACCTGATTGAGTTGATGATGAATCGGTAGTACCTACTGTAACTCCACTAGAGTTAGTACCAGTATTTGTAGTATCTACTGTTCTGACCTGTGCACCAGATTCTGTAGTTTCGATAGTAACGGTTCTATTGACCAATTCCTGTGAGGACGCAAATTCGATAGTTGGTACTGCACCGTAACGAGTAGTATATGTCTCTTTCTGTGTATTAAAGATTTCCTCTACTGCGTTCCATGTCATCTTAACGTCATCATCGCCAACTTCGTCATTTGGAGCATATTTGACTAATCGGTGATATTCTGATCTAAAGTCATTTACGAAAGTTGGCTTTAATAACCAAATCTGCGATTTTTTGTCATTTTCGCTTTTTTCGTATTCATAGTTAGAAACAGGATATGTCATATTTGCGACAATACTGCCATCTGACTTATAATAGCGAAATTCGGAATTTACCTCTAATCCTGCTTTTAAGACGATTTCGCCTTTATCGTTTTTTACCTCATTTGTCTCATAATGGTGAACATCGTCTGCACTGCCATATTTCTTCATAATATATGCATACAGTTCATGCTCGGACATTGGCCATTCTTTATAACAGTTGGTTATATTGTTGCATAGCATGATAATCCAATCAAACTGAGAATTACCATATACCTCTTGAGCAACTTGGTAGGGTTTTACGTCATTACCAATGGTATATTGCTGAAAACCTAAAACCGTGCTTTGTATGTCATCTACAAGTTTAATTCTTCTGAAGATGTTTCTAGCAACGACCCATGGTTCGACATTATTGGATCTTTGACTTTTTATCCTAATTTTTACCTTAGGTAGGTGTCTGAAATATGCCATTATTTGTTACCCCCATCCCCATCTTTGTCGCCACCTTCTGCAGGTGTATCTAATGCCAAGAAGGACATCTCCTTCTCGGTCAAAGTATCTTTTCCTATACCATCCCAATTTTCTTTGTAACCAGTACCACCTGCAAGTAGATTCCTTGTGATGAATGCAGTTTCCTCAAAACTGAGATTTAACTTATAAGCAGCAGGACCGTGATCAACCTTTTGATCTTTAGCACTAGCACTCATATCTCTAAGACTTGTATGAGATCCACCAGGAGTTAAGTTAACATCCATAGCAGTAAGAACCATTTTCACAGGGAATTGCATAATATATGATAAACCTGCAGGTTGATCTAGTGCCTCCTCTCCACCACTGATATTTCCTTTTACGGGTGGATGATATCTAACCATAGACATTTTAAAGAACCTAGGAATAGTTAGATATTGATTACTAGCACCATCCATACCTGGTAGCATGGAATCTCTTAGTAGTGTGATAATGTTTCTAATTTCTTTAACTTCAGCACCGTTTCTTGGTACTAAGTCAAAATCAAAGCTATGACTACGATAGTTAGTACCTTCGAATACTGTCTCTTCGTATGGGTTAAAAACTCTTTGTTTAGTTAATGCTAAAAGTTGATCTCTATTAACACTACCGTCAGTTCCCATTGTTTGATTAGCAGTACTGAAAGCACTTCCTATTGCGTTAAAGATTAACTGACCTGCTCCTGTATTTGCTCCTCCCTGTAGTGCTTTAGTTATTTGTTCCATGTCACCACCCTCTGATGCTGTTTGCATTGCTGATGCTAAAGTACCACCAAACGGTCCTAAGGTTGCCTTATTATATCTTACATTATAGTTCTCATTGAGAGAATGTGGCATATGTAGATAAATAGAACCATGTATACCTGCTTCTGAGGCGGTTCCACCACCAAAGGTACCATATTGATCACCAGTACTACCTACCCATGTATATGGACTCGTCTTTTCTGGATCATAAATGGTTAATTTGAGATAATCAATACTCTTTGCTGGCCACCTACGCCCCTCTCCAATATCTTGATCGCTATTGTTAGGAGCCCTAGATGGAACCAATGGGTACATATATCTTTGATTACTTACAGCCATGGCTTACTCAGGGAAGTTCAGACCTCAAAACTACAAAAAATATAAAGGGGATCCTACAAACATTATTTATAGGAGTTTGTGGGAAAAGAAATTTATGCTATGGTGTGATAAGAATGAAAACATTTTGGAGTGGGGCAGTGAAGAAATCATTATTCCTTACAGGAGTCCTGTGGATAACCGTTTCCATCGGTATTTCCCAGATTTTTATGTTAAGGCAAAGACCAGAAACGGAACCTTATCAAAAAACATTATCGAAATTAAACCTTATGCACAGACTCAGCAACCGAAACGCAATAAGAAGGTTAAGGTGACTAGATCTTATCTTTCAGAGGTTAAGACGTTTGCAGTAAACCAAGCAAAATGGAAAGCAGCAGATGAGTACTGTAAGGATCGTAGAATGAATTTCTTGGTATTAACCGAAAACGAACTCAGGGTATGAGTATTTTTAACGACGTAAAAGATTTAGCGGGCGGTCAACCAAAGAGTAGAGATTGGTACCGTTCACAGCTACTTTATGGTTTACAGGACTATGATGGTGGTTTTAGGACTGGTGACATCATATTTTTCTCATACAGTCCACAGACACCATCACCTCCATTACCATGGTATGACAGATACCCTATGGTGCAGATAACGGAGAGAGATACCACTAAAGGACAATTTACAGGTGGTAATCTACATTATCTACGACCAAACTTCCGAAGGTCAGTAGGTAAAATGTGGGCAACTGGTGCATATCAATATCCTATGCAGTGCTATCATAAATACTTTATGTCAAGTGTATCTAACCCTAAAATAGTACCTAGGGAAGAATTTGTTAATTGGAACCCTTTGCCACTAGAAAAATTCTGGATTAAGCGAGGTGGAATGTGGATGGATATTCCTAGCAGCCATATATGGAGTAGAGTTTAATGGCATTCGAAGACACACCGACTGTAGTTGATCAAATTAATTATAGTCCGAATTATTTTCAGACATTTCAGGAAGCTATTGCAATGGGTCATTTGGAACCCGCACGCAATAACCTGTTTGAGATTGTCATGAGTATACCTATAGTTATGGGACCTGTTAATCAGCTCAGTCAGGCATCTACAGGATGGTTGTCTTCGGATGCTAATGGTAGAAATATAAGAAAGAATATTAGTTTATTTGCAACCAGTGTTACTGTTCCATCGAGAAATGTAGCAACTACAGAAGTTCATGTGGGTGGAATGAACCGTAGTTATGCTAGTGGACAGTCACCAACTGATTTGGATATTACTTTTTTGGTAACTAAAGATAACCAACATAGAGCATTTTTTGAGCAATGGATGCATAACTGTGCTTCTGATGCAGATAATACAGTAGGACTTTACGATCAATATACAACACAGTTGCAAATAGTTAAGTGGGAGAGTGGATCTAATACATGGTTAAGCAAACAAGAAGGTGAAGGAAGCGATAGAGTAGATTACAAGTTTAGAATGAATCAAGCGACTGCTGTCTATAAGTGCTTTGGGGTATTCCCAAAGAACATAGGCACAATCACCCTAAATAATGACGCTAGGTCTCTCCTAGAACTGAATATTCAGTTTCAGATGGAAAGATATAGATTTGACACAGTTAACATTGATGGACTCAAGACTACAGCACAACCTAAGAACGTGACTGCTTCGACAATACCGACTGGTGGAGAGTTCTCCAAATATGGTGTCTAAATAAAAATATCGTAATATATTAAATTATGCCTTTACCAAAACTTGCAGTGCCTGACTATGACTGCGTACTACCTGTTACTGGTACAAAAGTCAGTTATAGACCATTTCTTGTGAAAGAGGAGAAATTGCTTTACATAGCAATGGAAACTCAAGATGAGAAAGAAATGGCAAAAGCAGTTAAGACTATCCTCAAAGCATGTACCGATGTGAAGGATGTTAATAAACTGCCTACCTTTGAGATTGAGTATTTGTTTTTGAGAATCCGTGCTAAAGCAGTCGGTGAATCAAGTGAATTTAAAGTAACATGCCCTGATGATAAAAAAACACAGGTTGAGGTCAAACTTGACTTGGAAGAAATTGAGGTACAAGTACCGAAGGAACATAAAAGAATCCTTACTATAGATGATGATATTAAGATTGAGATGAAATATCCGTCTCTAAATGCGTTTATTGATCGTAATATGAAGAACGACCCTACTATGGAAGACGTTTTTGACTTATCTGCATCATGTATTGACAAAGTATATCAGGGAGAAGAGATCTATGACTCTTTCACAGCGAAAGAAGCACATGATTTCATTGGTGATATGAATCAGGATCAATTTGCTAAGATCCAAGATTTCTTTGAGACTATGCCTAAACTTGAGCATACGATTACCGTATTTAATCCTAAGACTAAGAAAAAGAGTGAGCTAAAACTGGAGGGACTTGCAAGTTTTTTCGGGTAGCATTGATGCACGATAGTCTTGAGAACATGTACAAGACTAATTTCGCATTGATGCAACATCACAAATATAGTCTTACTGAATTGGAAAATATGATGCCTTGGGAGAGAGACATTTATGTCAACCTTCTAATTGCACATATTAATGAGGTTGAGCAGCAAAGAAAACAAGCACAGAATAAGAACAGAGTAAGTCTCTAATGGCAACCGCAGCAGTAAGAAAGTTTATCTCAATTAATCCCAAAAGAGGAACTACTCCCTTTGGGAAGCAGATTAGAGCTCAGACTGTAGCTTATAATAGACTTGGCGGTACATTAACTGGTATTGGTCAGAACTTGGCAAATATCGTTAATATGATGGAGTTTCAGAAAGAGTTTCTCTCTGATAATTTCTTAGAAAGAAAGAAAGAGCAGGATGAAGAGGTCGATAAGAAACTCGATATGAGGACTGCTACTGCAAAGGAAAAGAAGAAAGAAGAAGATTTAGAAGATGATTTAGAAGCAGAAGAGCAGCAAGAGGGTCTAGATGAGGATGAAGCAAATGAAGAAGGTGTAAAGAAAGCGAAACAGACTCCTAAGAAGGAATTATCTTGGATGGAGGAGTTTCTAAAACCATTTGCACCAATAGCAGGTTTCTTAGGAAGTCTATTACAGGGATTTGTTGCATATAAGTTCTTTAAGTTTCTGGGAGATAAAAAACAAAATGAAACTATAAAAACGTTGCTCAAATTCTTCGGAGCAATGGGTAAGATGGTCTTTAAGTTAGTCAGTTGGGGCATGGATAATGTTCTGACGGGTGTTGGTAATATATTCGGAGATAAAGATCCAGGTCAAACTAACTTTGAGAAAGCATTCGAAGCAATGTTTGGGGTCTTTAAGATCATAGGTGGAATGGCAAGTTTCTGGTTAGCATCTAGGATGATGATGCCATGGAAACTTTTAAGTGATGTCAAAGCGATGAAAAACATCGGTAAGGCATTAACTAAAGGGGAGATGCCAGATAAACCACCAAAACCACCTAAACCCAGAAGAAGGTTTAAGAATATTGGTGACCGTGTTCGTACCATGCGTAGGAAACTACAGGTAAAGGTAGGTAGAACGATACAGAATGTCAAAAATTTTGGAAAGAATGCACTAAACACTGGTAAAAATCTTTGGAAAAAGGGTAAAGGTCTTTGGAAAGGTATCAAAAATCGTCTGGGACAAGCAGGACAAGCTGGTAAGGGATGGTTTGGTAAACTAAAAGACTTTGCGGGTAAGAAGATTTCTCAAACTAAAAACTTGGTATCGGAGGGTGTAGAGTGGGCTGGAAAACAAGGTCAAAAATTTGGTCAATGGGCAGATGACTTTGGTAAATCATTTAGTAAGAGATTAAATGGTATAGTAGCTGGTATAAAAGAGAAAGCTGCAACTTGGGCTAAGAAGCTTGGTGATATTGTAGAACTTGCTAAGAATCCTAAACTATTAGGAGAAAAAGTTAAGAATATGCTTAAGGGATCAATGGATGATCTCGTTAAGAAGAATAAGACAGTAGCAAAGATTATGGGGATGGTTAAAGATCCCAAGAAAGCAGGAAAAGCAATAAAAGGATTATTAAAGGGTGCGAAGAATAATAAAAACATTTTAAAACTAAGAGAAGGACTTAAAGCAGCTAAAGCAGCAAAGATTGGTGGTGTTGATGCAGTTATTGCTGCTGTTATGGGTCTTCTTGACTATACTGTATTTCAGGAATCTCCTATCAACGCTATTGTAAATGCAATAGGTGGACTTGTGGGATATACTGCAGGTTTTGCGATTGGTGCTCCGTTCGGTGGTGCACCTGGTTTCATCACTGGTATGGCAGGTGCCATGGTTGGAGATTTTATAGCAAGTAAATTACTACAAGGGTTAGCTAAGACTGGATTATCAAAGATACCAGATCCTATAATGAATGATGGTAGGATGCTTGTAAGAGATCCTTTCGGTGGTGGTGAAGAAGAAGAGAAAGAAGAGATAAAGGACGAGACTCCTAAAACAAATACTAAAACAACAGTAATCCGAAGAAATGAACCTGGAATAATTGCTGAACTCCAGTCTGGAGAACGTCATCGTATATCTAATGCTCTGTATAGAGCTCGTACTGAGGCAGGTGTATCAAATAATGATTGGGATGGTAACCCTGCATATGAGGGTGATATAGATTTAATTTTAGAATATCCTAATAACTGGGCTCTTGAGAGTGGTCGTGTTAAAGCACCTGCTCGTGACTCAGATGCACTATCAGAAAATGAGGTAACAACTGGTGAAGATTTATCCATGAATAATGAAGATAGTCCGTATGATTTCTCTAGGGGAGGAGTAGTTCCATGGATAGAACAGAATAAAAGGATACAAGCGTTATTAGATTCACCTATGGGTGAGAAAATAGAAGATTTTGCCATAAATACTAAAGATAAACTTGGTGGAATACTTAGTAAAATAGGTAAACCTTTTAGGAGAAAGCCCAAGAAAAAGACTATAACAAATATAATTGTTGCAAGACAACAGATATACATTCCTGGTCAGTCTGTACAGACACCTGCTCCAACGGTTGTCTATGGTCAGTCTTCACCTCTGTTATCCAATAAGATGAAGTAGTATGGCAAAAGCAAGACTATACAAAATGGTTACACCACCCAAGATAAAGGGTGGACTTACTATACAAGTTGGTGGTAAGACAGTTACTGGTGCTAGTGAGGGTATGACCTCATTGATAAAAGCAACCAATAGTATAGGTGCGACTACTAATAGTATTGCTATTATTGTGGAGAAGATGAACAAGACATTTGCTGACAATATGCAAATGCAGATACAACAGCAACAGGATTTAGCAGATCAAAGAGAAGCAGGAGTAGAGAAGTTAGTTGCACAGAGAAAAGAAGAAGCAGAGGATTTAGAAAGGCAAAAAGATCTAGAAGATGATTTAGCTGCAGAAAATCTGCAGGAAGGAAAAGGGAAGAAAAAGGGAGGAGGACTCGCTTATACTGCAGGAGAGGTAGTTGGTACTGCTGTTTCTAATGCATTTGGATTCTTTTCAGGTATAGCAAAATTCATAGGTAATGCCTTTAAGACGTTAATTACCTTCACATTACTCAAATGGATGGGTAATCCTGAGAACCAGAAGAAACTAAAGAAACTGATATCAGGTATAGCTAGAATAGGAAAATGGCTGTTCACGTTGGGTGGATGGTTAATTGATTTCGGACTTGGTGGTCTTGTAGATTTTATATCAAATCCCGTAAGTTTTAAGGGTATATTTGGAATTATTAAGTTCCTGACTGCTGCAGCAGTCTTTTTTGCACCTGCTAAGATGGCTAAGTTTGGTCTAAAAGCAGTGATGTCATTGTTTAAAGGGGGTAAACTCTTTAAATTAATAAAAGGAATGCTTAAAGGACTGATGGGTGTCTTTAGGGGTATATTGGGATTCATTATGATGAGACCCAGAGCTGCTTTGATGATTGGTGGTGCATTGCTTGCAGCATGGGGATTAAAGAAGGTAATGACGAAGGATGAAGAAGAGGAGCAAGAAGAAGAGCAGAAAGAAGAGCAGAAAAATAATAAAAACAATGAACAAAAAACTGAACCACAAAGTTATGATGAATGGAGAGCAAATTATGATGCTTCGAATACAAGGATACAAACAAAAGAGGGTGTAGAATTAAGAGAAGGTGATGATGGTTTTGAGGAAGCACTAAAGGAGAGTAGAACCAACTTCGTCGAAATGATGAATAAAGCCAACAAGAATCAGAAAGCTGTTGGTGGTGAAGTTGAGCCACCCGAGCCACCCAAGATGGCAAAGGGTGGTTGGATATCTGGTCCTCAAACAGGGTATCCTGTATCATTAGATGGTGGAAAGAGTACCTCATTTATAGGTCATGGTACAGAATATGTTGCAAGAAAGAAGAGTGGTGGTGCATTTGTAGTACCATATGACACCCCTGCAACAAGAGGAAATGCAGGTCTGACAGGTAGAAGACAGAAAGAAGCAGCAGATAAAGGGTATGCTATACCAAGTTTTAGTAGTGGTGGACTGGTTAAAGGTATGGCAGCAGGTGGTCCTACACCTGAACTAGGTAAAATGAGCACCAAAGAATTAGTAGAAGCTGCTGCTCCTTCATTGATAGCGTTTATGAAACAGCATAATGAATTGATTGATAGTGATCCTGAGTTCTTTGGAACTCATATGAGAATTGAGATGGATAGAGACGGTAAGATGCCTAACTTTGGTAAGACTGTTGCCAATATGAGTGAATGGGCATTTAATGAAGGTGTGAATATGATAGAGGCTAATGAAGCAATAGAGGCAGAAGTTAAAGAGCAACTTCTTAAGAAAATGGCATGGATTAGGAAGCAGACTCTAGATAATCCTAACTTTAAGTCAGACTTAGCATTTGACCTCAATAAAGAGATACCAGGTACAGCAGCATATAGATTATATGAGAAAGCTAAAAATTCACCTAAGAATATTGCGATCAAAGCAGGAATTCCTCCAGAAGAGGTAGCAAGACTTTGGAATAGAAGAGGAAAATCTCAGGGTGGTGTAGTAGCAAATCAACCTGTTCATTTAGATATGGGTGGTGTAGTACCAACTCCACATCAGGATACAGGTGGAATGAGTACAGGTGATTACATAGATGTTGATAGTATGGTGGAAGAGGAAGAAGAAGCAGGAAATGAAGTAAATGTAACTAACGGTGATCTTGCACCCATAAATCTAGGTAGTGGTCAAAATAAAACTGACATGCAACCTGCTAAACCTATATTCATTGACAATAAATATGAACCACCAGCTAATGATTATTTCCGTACTAGATATGGAATGATGGCAGAATCAAATACCCCTCCCGTTGAGATGTTCTAAATGTCAACTACACAATCCGCTAAAGAATATAGATTACATGATGCGTACATTCTTATGAATGATGATAAGTACGACATTACGGGTATGATTGCTGAATTCCAGTGGTATGAAACTATAGATTCACCATTCATCCGTTGTGATATTACCATGTTAGATACTATCCAGTTTGGTGATAATCTATTTGGCGATGAAATGTTAAAGTTATGCTTTGAGACCTACGCAGCTGTTAAACCTGAGAACAGGGGAACAAGAGATCCAGAAAGAGAAATTATAGATCATGATCTACAGATCTATAAGATTGGATCAGTATCTAAGATGGAAAGGAAGAAAGCGTATATACTCCATTGTGCATCACCAGAAGTATATCTAAACGAAGCAAACAGAACATTCGGTGGGTATGGTCCTTATGCTCAGAAACCAGAGGTAGTAAAGGATGTCATAGTTAATAAACTTAAAGCACCTCAAAAGATAAAGCACGATGAAGCAATAGAACCACATAGTAATATTAATTTTGTATCACCTAATTGGAGACCTGTTGACTGCATCAGTTATTTGACTGATAAGGTAGTTAGAAAGGAACCTAAAGGTGGAACAGGTGGTAAGAAGATATCTCAGTCAGGGTTTTTCTTCTATGAAAATAGATTTGGATTTAATTTCCATAGTATTGATAAACTCTGTGAACAGGACAGTATAGAGACCTATACTTATATGCAGGCTAACGTAGAAGGTAAGACTACAGGTGATAGTGCTTATCGTATTGAGAATATTGTGTATCCAGAAAGAATGAATCATTTGGATAAAATGAGATCAGGATTATATAAGAGTATTAGTTATGGTCTTGTAGTTCCTGCTCTTTCTGAGAGTGCTGTACCTAATACATCTGCTACTAGCAGTGGTCTATTTGATAGATTAGGTGAGATATACAATAATACTAAAGAGATTGTTGGGGATGCTATTACTGCAGTAAATGAAGGAGAGTTCTCAGATTACCTAGCAGATGCACGAACACAGATTAATTTCTTTAACTCAGGTGGAGAATCAAATCGTTCATTTAGTATGGATATTAATGCCAATCTTCTGAACTGGAAGAATACCAATCAACAAATCAATACTGCAGAGAATCAGACAAAACCAGGAGGAACCAAGTTACCACCAGCTATTACTTTCTTTGGTAAAGTTTTTCAGATGGCATCTACCTTAGAGGAGGGATTTCCATATGATAAGAAAAAGATTGCTTTATATGAAGAAGATCATCCCACTAGGATAAAGGTTAAAGTTCTTCCAAAATATACACAACAGACACCTGAACAAACTAATAATGGTGCTGATAATGCACCAGAAGATATACTCGCAGTTATGAATTATGCATCTGCTAGAGTGGCATTACTGAATACATTATCATTAACTATTACCGTGCCAGGTAATACTGCATTGTACGCAGGAGGAGTTATCACATGTGTTATACCTTCATCTAAACAGACCGAGGGTACTAATACAGTCGAAGGAGATGAAAGATATAGTGGTAAGTACCTCATAAAAGGACTAAAACATAGTTACAATAAAGAGGGAATGCAGACACAACTGGTGTTATGTCGGGATTCAGTACCCAATACTTAGTTTTTGTGCTATAATTTACCTAAATAGTAGTGTACTATATAAGGTACGAATTATGCATACAATAGAAGAACACATCATTAAGGATAAAGAAATTCTTGATGATCCTCTTACTAACCCTGCAGCTCGTAGGCACATCAAAGAGGAACTACATGATCTAGAAGAATATGTAGAGCATCATAGAAGTGAGATCGAAGCAGGAGATCACCATGATCCCAACTGTCTAGAACTATTCTGTGATCAACATCCTGACGAACCTGAGTGCTTAGTTTACGACGACTAACAATTAAAAAATGATTGGTGACTATATTGATATTGACGCTCCCTATTCCTTTATAGGGGGCGGGTTGATGGAACCTGAAATTATTGATGGATTGTGGGACTTTTGGAATGATCCTGCGATGGAAACGTTGTTTGAGAAAACACCAGGTCATTGTGGTGGTATGGGAGAGCAAATCAATAAGGAGGTCAAAGACTCCATTGATATGACTATACCCCGATATATCAAGGATAAAAGAATTTGTTCTTACATAGACGGTCTAGCAGAGATTACGAGAGAATATGTAAACTACTGGCCAATGCTTAGAACTATCCATTGGGATCTCCAAAGTGATTTTAATATCCAGTGGTATCCTAAAGGTGGAGGATTTAAACAGATGCATTGTGAGAGAAACAATGCAGACATAGAATCGGTTACTCGTGTTATGGCATGGATGACCTATCTCAATGATGTAGAAGAAGGTGGAGAAACATTATTTGATATACAACAAGCAAAGGTAAAACCCAAGAAGGGTTTAACATTGATCTGGCCAAGTGACTGGACACATTTTCATAAGGGATGCCCTGCACCCAATGAAGAAAAGATGATTATTACAGGATGGTATAACCTTGTTCGATGAATTGATTATTGGTCATTATGAGAATAAGAAACAAGCATACTCAAACCCTACTAAGTGGCCATGGGTAAACATTCTCTACACCAAAATAAAACCTAACGTATTAGAACTCAAGCAGTGGTATAACTATGCAGGGGAGGATGACCCGTACAGACACTACCATATAACTTTTTCATATGATGCACCTGATACGGTTTTCACTAAAGCACATAACCTTTTGATTGATAAAAAGGGATGTGAAATGCAGTGGGGATTCTTCCAAGGTACATGGTATGGTGAAGTAAAAGGTGAGTGTATAGTCAGGGATACACGAGTGGAAAGTCATGTAGAGTTTGATGGTAAAAACTACAGGTCATTGGACACTGGATATAATATAGAGACAGGAAAATTTTCTTGGGGTAAAGAGAAGCATGAAGGTTTCTTTACTTTTACTAAGCTAAATAACAGCAGGAAACTAAATTTAACATAATGGTAGCAGTTAAGACTGACTTTACAGGTCGTGATGGATTTAATTGGTGGGTCGGTGAAGTAGAAGATATACTGGATCCTTCTCAGTTAGGAAGGGTTAAAGTTCGTGTGCTTGGATGGTATACGAGTAACAAAACCGATAAGGATGGTAACTCAGCTCACACCCAAGAACTACCTAGGGAACTATTACCTTGGGCAACTGTCTTATTACCCACAGATAAACCACAGACTAAGAACGCAGGTACAACTACCGAATTGCAGGTAGGTTCTAATGTTCTTGGTTTCTTTTTGGATGGAGAAGAAGGTCAGTTACCTTGTGTTATGGGTGCTTTCCGTAGTTTTAAACATGCTGAGAGAAGGAATAGTGATGATCCAAGTGGTAGTGAACGTGATACACCTAACCAGTTAGGACGTACAACTATTGCTGATCCTGAAATTGGTAACCAACTAGCAACTAATACTCCTCAGCAGAAAGCAGTCAATAATCAATTTGCACTTGGTGGTCACCCATTTGCTAAGGTTCAGGGTCAGACACCTGGATCTGCAGAAGGTGGTGAAGAAGTAGCAAGAGGTGCAGTTTCTAAAGGTGAAGTAGATACACCTGCTAACGTATATACTAACCCTATCAAGTTGTCAGGAATGCCAGGTGGTATTGCTGATGGTACTACAGGTCCAGCAAACAAAGGTTTCCAACTGGACATGAAGAGGATGCTATCTGATATTGGTGTACAGGTAGGTGGTCTAGCAAAGGATAGTGATACAGGTAATTTCATGTCTGCTATTTCAGGCAGAGTGGTAGAAGGTAAAGCAATACTTAATCAATTATCTAATTTAACCAACTATGTAACTAACGCAGTTTCAGGTATGCTTGCTCCCCTGAAGGAGTTGGCAGCGAGACTGATTCAGCAAGCGATTGATACTATATTAAAGCTAATTTCTAATATGGTTCCTGTTGTCGTAGTGACAGCAATCGGTGCTATCCTAGAAATTATATTCGCTATGTTCTGTAAACCTACCCCACAGTGGGTCAGTGTTATGAAGAACATAATGGGATTCATAACGAGTTATCTGAATAA
>Ga0115012_10001321_pt1 | contig 14363 bp, 13 predicted proteins | sample TroAtlMetagenome_FD_88706 | JGI IMG/M metagenome (GOLD analysis project Ga0115012, IMG submission 88706) | Marine eukaryotic phytoplankton communities from Atlantic Ocean - Tropical Atlantic ANT10 Metagenome | ecosystem: Environmental > Aquatic > Marine > Oceanic | place: Tropical Atlantic...
CCGCACTCCGGACTAATTACGCCCACACGTTGGGATGTAGCCAAGTGGTAAGGCAACTGTTTTTGGTACAGTGTACCGTAGGTTCGAATCCTACCATCCCAGCCACTTCACTTTAGATGAATAACGTAAGCACCCGGCCCATCCGGTGGCGGTATTATTGCCCCCGTTTCCGCCCCAGCGTGATCGTTACCCAAGCAGGCTAATCTTGGTTCTCGACTGGAGACGGAGATGATGAGATGTAGCGCGAAGAAAATGTTGGCAAAAAAACGAAGCTTATTTGTCAGCACTTAAAAGCTGCTGAAATCCGCATTGAACGAGCTCTGCTCTAGCCTTCACACAGATATCGTCGCGGACCTCAGCATGACAGCCTCGAAGGGTCCAGCTCTCCAAGCATAGGTTTATGTTCAGAGAGGTTTAGAGCTTTGCAGAATCAAGAGAATGCCCAAAAGTGGTTCCATTGCAAACGATGGGCCCCTGAATGTTACTTTTCTTCGATGATGACAGCCTCCCTAAAATAAGACGTTCGATCTTTGCTGTCTGCGCCACAATCACATTTATCGCGCATTTTAGTGTTGGCTTACGGTTACCTACGGTGATTTTTGACCTGCCCAATGAAACTATCGTCATCGAGCCAGAGACATCGATCATGATACTTGGTGTGATATGGATCTATCTATTTGTCCGATATGCAACAAACTACTGGGCACTGCTCATACGCTTCAGGTCAGGCCTAGATCGGGAGAGCGACGTAGCTGAGACGGCAAATCACTACAAACGTGAGTTGGAAAAAATTAGGTCGGACATAGCAACAAAGCTGGACGCTACAGGCTCTATTTTTTCTCGATACGAAGCGCTTAGGGATGACCTCAACCAAAAGAACAGCATCCACAAATCCTTGCTGAAACAGCAATCAGATTTGCTCGACACCTTTGATGAATTAACTAGAAACGATCCTGATCCAGACATCTCTTTCATTAGATTCTCACCTGAACTGATGGGAACATATCAATCAGACCTGTCCATGTATCTAAATATTTACGATGAACAGAACGGGGTTTTTCGCAACATTGACTGGAGTAAAAGCGAAGTGGATGTACTTCTAAACAGGCCTGAAATCAGCAACTTCGATAGCATGTTGTCGGCAGAGGCTCGCTCTGATCGGATGCTTGGCCGCGACCAATTCGGCCTTTCGGTCATTGCGGTCATTCTAGCGAGCGCAATTGCGGGCTACAGTTTGTTACAGTTCTTCGTCACTCCACTATAGTGGATCCAGTTTTGACCTATCTTTTGCTGAACTGTTAGGAGCAACTCATGCTAGCTAGAACGGGCTTCTCCAGCAGAATTCTTATCCACCAAACCCAAATTCAGACACTCCAATCGCATTGGATAGAGCCCTGCAAAACGCCTGCGGGATAATCGCTGCGCGGAACGATGTTACCATCAGCCCGAACATCGAGAGTATATCCTTGAAAACCAAACGCACCGCCTGCACTACACCGAAATGGTAACGTTCGCGGGCATTGCGCCCAATCAGGGCCAAGCGTGCCGAGAACTGTGCTTGCGACACCACCCGCAACAATACCTTGCAATTCCACCCGACTACCTCGCCTGATAATGCGAGGTTCGCCAGCCTGCGCTTCCAGACCGATCGTGAATGCGTTTTGCAAAGGCAGGCGCGCGCACAACGCACCCTGAACGGGTTTCAGTATGAGCCTCATAATCGCTGAGATAGCAGCCTGCGCGTTCGCAATTTGACCCGCCGTGTTGTCATGAATTATATCATGCATCCAAGCTGGCGTGATCTGCGAGGTGGCAAAGGCCCCCGCCCTTGGGTAGTTAGACCCGAAGAACTCTGACGCATCCCCAAAGGCCCAGCCATTTTCCATGCACTTGTTTTTCAGGATATTCTGGTACTCGGCAAACTGATACGTTGTAATGCCCGCAGGACCGCCGCTCAGCGCAGTGTAGCCAAACATTGATTGGGCAATGAAAAACGGCTTCGCACCATCTGCGACAATCTTGTTTCCCCAAGTCTGGATGTTTGTCTCGAAATCACCCGCGCCACCGGGCCCAGCTGCAAGAAAGTCATTCACACCCAATGCAGTGCCAACTATGGCTTGCCCCGTGAAATCATAGTCATCAATTCTCGCAACAAATGATGCCAGACGATCTCCGCTGACACTGATATTAGTCGCCTCAATCCGCCCAATACCCATGTGAGTTGCAAAAATTTCAACCAGGCTCGGCGCTTCGTTGGACGACCGTGCGCCGACCCATTTGCTATCGCCCGCAAAGGTCACTTTTGTAACATCCGGTGCAGTTGCCAAAGTCCGCTCGACAAACAGTGCGCGGGCCATCTTGACCGTCGCACGAGCAGCCTGATCAGCGACCACAATTATTGAATGTGCGATACGGGACAGGCTGGCCGGAATATTGAACCGCCTATCGTTTAAGAGCACGGAGAAGCTATTCAGCTTTTTATTGATCCGAATGGCCACCCGCACACGACCATTGGTGCCCTTCAATGCCATCCCGAGATGATCCAGCGTAAACGTCTGAACCAAAGTGTTGCCATTGTAGTATTTCAGGCTTGAGGTGCTCAGGTCCAGTTGAAAGGTATCCGCAGTAACGGTCCCGCCAGCGCCGACCGCTTTTACCCCAAAATGAACCAAACCGCTTGTACCCGTGCTGTTTGACAACAAGATTTCGACCTCGGAACCCTCACAACACGCGAACTCCATACCTTGCCAATCTGCGCCAGCTGCCGTTGCATCTGACCACAAAACCGCCGGATTAGTAATTGACATGCCCGCCCCATCGACCGTTGCGGAAACGCTTGCCAGCGACGAAAACCGGATTGGTCGCGCATCTCGTGTGAGAAAGCATCTTTCCCGCTCATCCGTCACCTTGGCGGCAGTAAGAGCCAACGCGCCCGCAATCGCATCCAAAGGCGTGTAGTCATTGCGACCACGATCCGTGCGATAAGCATTAGACGTGACCGCACTTTCCTCACTGAATACCACCCGCCCGATCAGGCGAGGCTTTTCGCCAGCATCATCACTTGTGTTTGGCGAATGAATGATCACGCCTTTATCCGCGCTGATCCAGCTGCGTGCCCAGTTGTAATCGTTGCCCACATTGTAATGTGCCTCTTCCCACCCGGCGGGAAGGGCAAAGTGCAACACGCCGTTTACACCGACCTGGCTCTGGGCGGCCTGAATCACAGTGGTCTGCAATGGGTCCGAGGTTGAATAAGCCGCAGTCGGGACGATGCCATATGTCAACGTATTGATCGCCGCAGGAACTTTCTGGCCTTCAGGAGGCGGAAGGTCAGATATCTGTCTGGCGAGGTCGGCAACGGGTATCTGCGCCGTCGATCCATCTTTGTTTCCAATCAGAGTATCAACGGTCGCCTCAAGGCGAAGATTATTTGTTTTGATGCCATTTTCTGCCATTTTCCATCTCCTAGAAAATCACGACAAAAAGCGGACCAGTTACCGGGCCCGCTAAATTATCGCTGTTTTGAGGTTCAAAGTAGTAGTCCCACGAACCGGCGGAAATGCAGGTTTCAGATTCTTCGAAGACTACAAGTTCATCGACTGTGCCATCGAACGCGGAGGTCGCGTCGAGAGCAAACTCAGTATTGCCAGTGACGGCTGCGAGGCGTTCCAAGATCAACCCGTCATCTGTGACAGCCAAACCACTGACGGTGGTTCCACCAATGAGGCTTGGCGTGATGCTTCCAGCCGCATAGTCCGACATAGTGAACGCTACGCGATAGGTCGTGCCTGCTTCCAGCGTGAGAGCCTGAGACAAGAGGCCAGCGTCACCTGGCGTATGCTCTGCCTGACCACCTGCTATCGCCCAACCAGGACCTTCTGTCCAATCAGCACTGCTCGCGAACGTACCGTTTGAAATCAGGTTGAACCGGGTACCGTCGCCATCGGTATAGGAGACGGTCGAGCCCGCAGCCACAAGGAGTGGCGATCCGATGGCGTGTGTTTCACGATCAAGAGGGTTGCCCGCCGGGACACGATAGATCTGGATCTGAGACGGCGCGTCGGTTGCAGGAACAGAGATTGTGATCGCTGCATAGCCCAGCAAGCCCATCACCATTACAGCGTCAATTCCCAAAGCTGCTGGAATAGCGGGGTCTTCTGCCCCAATGGTGATGGAGGCGACGCCAGTGTAGTCTCCTGCCGTGGTCGAGGCCAAAGCCCGCGCGCGAAGCTCAACCTGATCGCTTGCTGAATAGACGTCCAAGGACGCGCCTGCTGACGCTGCTGGAATGTTGACCGTTGTCCAAGTGCTGGTCCCCTGAAGACGGTGATCGAGCTCAAACTCCGTGACCCCAGCCGTCGACCCGGTTCCGGGACGAAGAATAACTTCGAGGCCATCCGGATCCCCCGTCCCGGCGACACCGCTGGCGATCGAGACGAAGACAGGGACTGCCGGTACCGCAGCCGCCAAATCAACTTCCGCGCCCACACGGCCGTCCCATGTGGGTGGCTCTTCAGCATCTGTGAGCGTATCAATCTCGGGAGCCGCCGCGACCATAAGGACGCGCGCCTGGAAGTCTTCTGCGGCCTCTATTCCTCTGACCCGCAAGGCAAGACTTTCAGTCGCGATCGGGCCAATGTGGATAGCCTCACCAACACTTGGCAGTGGTCCGGTGCCTGTCAGCAGCAAAGCTCGGGAAGGCTCTGAGGACCCAGCAATCGCTCGCACAGTTGAGACCCCGATGACGTCTTCTGGGTCACCAAAGGTTCGGAACCGAACCCCAAAGCTCTCACCCGCCAAGACCTCCTCATCGATCTCGACCAGATTGCCGGAGATGGAGGTGACACGCGCCGCCACCAGCGTCCGGCTGAGCACGTCAAAGCTGCCCATTACCAGATCCCCACGTGTAACGACGCGGGCGCGGCCGGATTGCATGGCAGAGAAGCTGTCTGCGCGATACTGAAGCTCATACATCCGGCGGCGCGCTTCAATCCAGATTTCATCCGGATCGGTCTTGCCGGGCAGCTCAATCGCTTCAGTCAGGTTGACCGGCCCTTCGTAACCAGGCCAAGGCACAATGCGCTCGGCTTGCACATAGTCGTTGGTTTCATCGAGAAACGTGATCCGCATGCCGTCCGGTGCATCGAAGTAAGATCGGGACCATTCGAACTGGTCGCTATTGCGCGGATTGATGTGGTCGATGACCAATGTCTCTGGCCGGTCGATCACGACACCCCATTTGATGCCATCATGGCGGGGCGTCGCGCGGCCAGCAGCACAGATCGCGTTGAGCATCTCGCCCAACGCTTCCTGCGTGTCATGAACACGATCGTATTTCAGGCCCTTTGACACACACCAGTCGTGCCAATCGGCGATCTGATCCATGTCGATCTCAGCGGTCGATGCCGGATATGGGTTTTGTGGACCCGTGAGAGCTGCGAGATAGGCCGTTGCCGGTGTCCTGCCGTATCCCAGCACCCACTCATCATCGACGCGCACCTGAGCCTCCCGCTCAATCAGCGCGTTGAACGCATTGAGAGGCCCGCTCAGCTGATAGGTTGCGCGCACGCGGATCGCTGCAAAGGCAACCGGCTTATCAAGGTTGATCGGATATTCGGGGCGGATCGACTGGACAGCAGACAGAACGACCTTGTCAGATACCTGCGTACTGAGGTTGTCCTCAGAAAGACGGGTCACTTCGATCTGCCAACGGCCACGGTTTGGCAAAGCCCAGCTATGCTGACGCAGGAAACTTTCCTGCTTTGCTGCGTTGACGTTCAGTGTCACGACATCCGTCCAGACACCGACACCGTTCAGCCGAGCCCTGATCCGAACCGAGACGTTGTAGCCGTTCAAACGCCCTTTATCGTCGATTGAAAACAGCCCGCCTGGGAAGCCGAGAATGACCGAGGCCCGCGCGGCATTGGTCGAGGTGAAGCGAATGACCGGGGTCTCTATGCTGGGGCCTGGCACGACTGCACCATCCACACCGCGCGGCAAAGGTCTGACCAGTTCGGCTCCGTCGTTTTCCTGAAGTACCTGCTCCGGATAAAGTGTCAGCGGGCCGTCGCCTTCGCGGCCTTCCCGGATCTCGACATCGATGTCTTCAAAATCTTCGATCGACGTGTCACCGATCCGCAGGTCGGAGATCCGCAACGGACCGTACCCAAAGCAGAACAGCGCACGGACATACTGATCATCGCCGACCACTTCGGTGTAGGTCTGAGCCGCAAACGGCGGTGCATAGCGATGCTTGCCCACGGCGAAGGGAATGGGGGAACCAGGGCGCAGCTCGTTGCGCCATCCTTCAATCCGGTAGACATTTCGTTTCTCGAGCGCATCCGGCGTCTGGACCGGAATGAGTGCGTTGACCAGCAGTTGCCCCACGATGCTCAGACCGGCACCGACAAGTGCAATTCCGATTTTGCTGGTGACACCAAGGAAGCCAGCAACAGCGGGGGCAAAGGCTAGCGCAGCGACGGACACGACTGCCAAGAGCACGGACCGCAAAGCGTTCTTGCCAGGGATTGTCCTGATCACCACATGCGTGCCCGCAGTCGGTCTCATCTGTGACCAGTATTTCTCCTCAGCAACGGACGCGCCACGGTCATTGACCAGGATCACGCGCAACAGTCCGGATACCGGACGGGCATGCGGCAAAGCCTGCGTGACAATTTCGTCGATCGTCAGCCCAGGCATCACGTCGAGTGATACCCGCGCCATCCCGGGATCGAAGAGCGGCGCTGCCATCACGGAGACGTTTGAAGCGCTCATGAAGCCTCCTTCAAACCAGCTGTAAACCGGAATATTCCTGCGAGACGACGGTGCCAGCGGGGCGAGAGGTAGTCCTCATGCTTGGCCTGATCTTCGGTGGCCATGTGCAGCATCACGCCGGGCCGCACGTAGATCCCCACGTGGCTTTCAAGACGGCCATGCCGAAACAGCAGAATATCGAACGCCACTGGCTTTTCAACGAGTGACCAGATCGATGTTGCGGTCTCTTTGCCGATCAGGGATGCGACCTCGGCCTGCTCCTCGGCGCTAACGTACCCATCCCGATAGTCGGGCAGAGTCAGACCAAGTTCGGCCTGATAAACGACCTTGGCCAGTCCCCAGCAATCGCATCCGGTGACAGACCGGCCAAGGTCTTGGTATGGGATGCCCACATATGTGTTTGACCAGCTCATCGAAACAGCCCCGGAAAGCGGTCTTTGGTGAAGCGGTCCATGGGGACGCTTTCTTCTTCGACCGGCGCACGGCTCACCTGAAGGCTGACGGAACCCGCGTTGCCATCAGCCGCGACCATCACCATCCCGCGAAACTCCACCTCAACGAGATCCGGAGACCCTGCCAGGACAACGGCCATATGGACGGTCGGACGGTCGGTAAAAGAACGAAGCAGCGCGGCGATATCGCTGTCCACATTCTCAACCACAATGTTGGCGGCCGCCGGAGCATCTTCCAGATCGCTTGGAATATCCGTCGACGCGAGAATGAACAGAAAGGGCTCATTGGCTGGGTCACTGTCCATCCAGGTGGAGCGGGTCCCATACATCAACGGGTCAACCCAAAGCCGCTCGGTCGGATCCGTCGAAAGGCGGACAGGTGCGTCAAGCTCGGGATGCTCGATCATAATCAGCGCAATCTCGATCTCGGCCGTGGTGGGCGCGTCAAAGGCCGTGCGCGCGTTCAGGGAGACCCGTCTCATGGCATCACCGTCACGGAAAAAGCGATGACGAACCGGATGCCCCGGATGCTTTGCACCGGCGTCTCTTCACCGAAGAGGCAAAGCCACTGGGCAGAGAGCAGTATCGGAAAGCCGTCGTTGGTCAGCAAAGGGTTGCCGGAAGCGTCCAGCAGCGGCCAGCCATCGGTCATGGGATCGGGCATCCAGAAGGGCAAGCTGCCGAACTTCGTCTCATATTCATAGAACCCATCGAAGACGGCTTTGAGGCTGCGCGGCACGTCGATCGACAACGTGACCGTGCGCGCGACACTGGACCAGCGCCGACGATAGCCTGGGGGGCCTGTCTCGGTCGGCTTGCGCAGACGGGGATCGTTGATCTGGACCTGAAGGTCTTCCCGCTGGGGTCTGGGCAGGTCGATTGGCCATGTCGGAACGCTCATCTCAGCGCCCCTTTTTGCCGGAGGCCGTACCGGTTGCTCAGCACCCGCTTGGCACCGCCGCCTGACTGGGTCATCGCGTCGCCGACTGCATCTGCCAGGACAAGCTTGGTGCTGCGTCGCCCTTGACTGTCAACGCTCTCCTGACGGGTCTGTGTGATCGAGGCGCTTGAGTGGTTCTCGATGGTGATCTGCGGGCGCATGTCGATGCCACCGAACCCACCAGATGTGCCGCCAATCTGCCCGCCGTTTGCAAATCCGGGAATGTCAGCCCCGGCATTGATCATCTCCAACAGTGTCCGGTTTTTCGCCGTCGCTTTGGCATTGACCATGTATTCGCCGGGGGACCCCCAGAGCGGCACCTGATCCGACTTTCCGCCGCCGCGACCATAGACCATACCGCCGACGGCAAGCTTTTGACCTGCTGGCTTTTGACCGGGGAAAATGGCACCGAGGGCCAGATCAATCAGGCCACCGCCGCCTGAGGTCCCAAAGAGTTGAGCCAAAGGGCCTTCCCCCAACATGAGCGCCTGAAGTGCCATGTCCTGGATCTTGCCCGATAGCGTGTCCAGTACTCCGCCAAGATCGCCACCGCTGCGGCGCAGATCCTCAAAGGTGCCATAGGCGACGTCACGGTAGCTGTCCCACGCTGCCTTCTGCTCATCGACGGCGGTCTTCTCACGGTTGCGGGTCGCGATCAGTTCGCTGATCTTGGCACGCTCAGCTTCAGTTGCGCCGGCAAGTTTTTCGCGGTGGCGCAGCATCTCTTGCTGAACCGGGTCGCTCTCGCGCAAAATCGCCAGCTCGTCTTCCAGACCGCTGATCAGATCCGTGACGGCTTCGCGCTCTTTCTTGAGAGCATTGGCTGCACTGCCGCCACCGCCTCCGGAGCGCGTCTTATTGACAATGGGGTTGTTGTTCGCGTCCAGGCGGGGACCGGTATAAACGAATCGGCCGTCGGTCTTATTGGTCTCACCTCTGCGGGCGCGTACCTCAGCCATCCCGTCGCCGCGCCCACTGTAGACAGCACCGGCCTGCATGTTTTGCAGCGACAGTGCCTCGTTCAGCGCAATCCCAAGGTTTTGGGCAAGGGCTGCAGCCTGTGCAACGGCCGGGGAAATGGCTGCGGCGATATCGACCATTGAGAGAGCATTGGCCGCGTCCCAGGCGGCCATGATCTCATCTTTCATTTGGCCTGTCACATTGAGCGTGTCTAGGCTTGCCTCATAAACCCGACGCTCTTCGGCTAACCGAAGTTCAGCAACTTGTTGGCTGCTCTCACCATGAGCTGTAATCGCCTTGCGAATTTCAGCCTCGGCTTCGAGACCTGCGATCAGCTCTTGCCCTTTCGACACGGCCTCTGCTTCGGCTTCCAACCGTCGGACGTAGTCTTGCCCCGCGCTGTTGGCCATCTCTTGAATGCGCTGCAGCCGCTCTGCAGCAGCGACTGCTGAATTCCTCGCAGTGAGACCACGTTCAAGCAGCGCGATTTCACTCTCTAGCTGCGCAATAATGGTGTTGGTTGCTTTTAGGTTTCGACCACTTTCATTCTGCGCTCTCTCTTTGAACGCAGCAATTTCGGCTTCTTTCTGTGCAACTGCGTTTAAGACGCCGAGTTGAGAAGTCGTCTGCAAACCGCGGTTGAAGAGTTCGATTTCAGTACGGGCTTCTGTAGTTTCCTTTGCCAAGTTCGCAATTGCTTCGCCAAGGTCATCAGCGTTGTCTTCCGCTGAGAATGCTGACGATCCCAATTGAACGAGCGCCGCACCCGCAGCAATCGACCCGATCGTGATCAAGCTGACCGGGTTAAGCATCCCCAAAAACGCACCGCCAAGTGCCTTCACCGCACCCGCCGCGCCCATAGGGCCGATGACCTGGCTGATCTGAGTACCTTGCTGAAGCGCGAGGGTCAGAGGGTTCTGCCCTGCAGCCATCATCACCCCGATGTCGTTGAACTGCGCGACCAAGTTGCCCATTTGGCCAGCTGCCGCATTGTTTGACCGTCCCATGATCTGGGCGCTTTGACCGGTTGCCAGATACTGGGCTTCAGCCAGCGCGAGGACACGGTTCGCTTCGGCTTGCGTTGCAGCGCCGGCCGCCACTGAGCGACGGGTTTCATCAACGACAGCTTCGTACTGTCTGGAAGCGCGATAGACCGGATCGATCGACATGCGCATCGCGTCAAAGCTGGCTTTGTTCTGATCGATCGTACCGCCAAATGCTGCCGCACTTTGGCGCGCGCTGTTGTTTGCGGCTCCGTAGCCGGTCAGGCGCTCGATGCGTTGCTGGACGGCCGTGTTGGACCTCGTGACTGCCTGCTGAACCGCTTTCTCGCCGGTCGCGAAGTTGCTGTTTTCGTTCGCGGCGGATCTGGTTGATTGATCCAGCGCGGAAGTGCTCTTGCTGAGACTGTCTGTGGCCTTCTTGGTCCCGCCCAATGCGGACGTGGTCTCGGCCAGGGCTTTCTTCGCCCCCGTCGCATCCCCTCCGACATAAAGACTGGTCTTGAAACCGCTCACATCATTCTCCGAATTTCAGCCAAAGCACCTTGCTCGATGGTTCTGATGTCGCCCCACATCGCCGCGTCGACGGTGAGGCCTGCCAGCTGCAGCCCCGACTGGGCTGCCGTGTAGTCGAGACCGACGGGCATGATCCGGGCACCGACGACAACGACCCGCCATTGCGAGCAGATGGCGAAAAACGCCTCGAGTGCCTCAAGATGCCAGGGCCACAGCTCAAGCTCTTCGGTTGCGGTGTCATCTTGGTACTGCCCCAGATCAATCCCGAGCAGTGCGGCATCCGAATTCGCATCATCTTGCCGCGGGGTCTCATTGGGCGATCCTTTTGCCCATGCAGCCCCCGCGGCCTTCAGTTTCCCAACGTGCCCTTGTGCAGCCCCTTGAAATATCCGCTGACCAGACCGAGCCGGATATAGGCCTTGTCCAGTTCCTGGTTGATCTGTTCGGGTGTCGACGGGACATGGTTGTCTTCGTCATCGACCAGATTGTCGAAACTCACGACCACGGCTTTCAGAAAATCGAGCGTGCCCGAACCTGTGCTGAGGTCGAACCCGTCTGCTTCCGAGATCGGCATGGCTCGGAAAGTGGTTTTCAGCTCCGCTTCGGTAAAGCCTTCCCCATCGGGGATCTGGATCGACACATCGCGGGTGAATGTCGGGAACTGATTGATCTTGAACATTGCGGCGTTCCTTTCGAATTACGTGAGGGTGAGAGACCACTGGTCATTGCCAACCGTTGGGATCGGCACCAGGCGGAGCGGCCACTCCACGATGTTCTGGGCATTCTCGAGGCCCTGAGGGCGCTGCATCTGCGCTTTCGTGATCGCGAGGGTTGCGATGTTCCCAGGGGTCAGTCCGTGCACAAGGTTGATTGCTACGTCTGTCTGTTCGGCCGCCATCGTGAACGGGTTGAGCGTACCGAGCGGCACCGCCTCAACCTTGGTCTCGACGCTCTCTTCCTTGTCGGTGATCAGAATACCTTCCGACCCAACCAGAAAACGGGGTTCAACCGCATTTCCGAGATTGAGCATCAAGGACCGCATCACGAGCGACACACCGGCCAGCGTAAATGTCGGCGTGTTGGCCTTGGTCACAGCCAGCGGCTTTTTGAACGCCGTCAGCGTGGGGTTCACCCGTGTTTCTTCGGTCGGTTGGTTGAACAGCCCCCAGTATTCGAACTTGAGATAGGGAATGGCCGAGGTCGTGAAGTCGATCGTGCAATTGCCGCGCGCGCCGGTCAGCACGAACTGTGTGCCCTCGATCAGAAAATAGACCGACAGGCTTTCGTGATCATCACTTACGGGGTTGTAGGTGACCGACGTGTCGGCCGTGATTGTCTCAGCCACGGCGCAGCCACGCATTAGCGGTCCCCAGGCGGGCGCGGTACCGGCGGCACCGGATCCGGCGAGCTCCACGTTGAAGGTGAGCTTCGCGTGAACATCAATCGGCACCGAGCCCTGAGCGCCCAAGGTGGGGATTTCGAGATTGCGGCTTACGTCGCTGCCTTCCATTGGGGTCAGCGTGATGTCAGTGGCGAGGATCCCATTCGCCGCCGCAGTCGGTTCAGCGTCAGTGTTGTAAGTGGTTTCCAGCTTCGCCAGCAGGATTTTGGATTTCCATTTAAGGGCCATTTAAGCCTCCTTTTCCGATGTTTCTTCAGCAGGCGCTGCGGCCTCTTCGAGAGGCTCTTGAGTTACCGGACCCTCCTTGCGGGTCAGCTTGCCATTCTTGCTGCGGGTGTAGCTGCCGCCACGGGACGGAAGGGTTGGGTTTTTCATCAGAGGATCCTCAGCTGGTCTGTGATGGCAAAGTCGATCTGATAGACGACGGTGCCCTTGGAGGCGTTCAGGATGGAACCACGGGTCAGGCGAAACACGCCTATCTCATCGGACGGAGCCCATCCGGCGATGGCGTTGACGATCGCGAATATTACATCGCGCAATTCCGCCAAGGCCTTTTGGCCCGCGGGCGTGTGATTGCGGATGGTCAGGATGACCGCGACGGCCTCTTCAATCCCCTGGGTGAAGGCACCGGCGCCAGCGTCTGCCTGACGCCCGATCAAGCCCAGGGGCAGCACATGCGCTGCGGGAGTGTGTTGTGGCAACGCATTCCTCTGCATCAGATCGGCAAAATTGCCAGCGCCTTCGACGCGATGCTCAAGGATTGAAACCTCCGACGAAAGACGAGCGATGATGCTATCAATCATCAGATGAAGCCCTTCATGCTGGCTTGCGTGAGGGGACGCTCCCGATCGGTCAGCCGTGCCCCCGAGCTTCCGGTACCGGGGGCATCGGCCCCCGCGATGGGCAAGCGGACGCCACCGCCGGAAATATCCCGCAAGGTGCGCAAAGCGGCCTTGTAGTCTTCTTCAAGCGTGGGGTCCGGGCTGGCGACATGGAGGTTGTAGACCGTGATCGCGAGCGCAAGGCTTCCGATCAGTGGCGGCGTGGTCTCCATCGGTAAAGCGTAGCGGACACCGACGTAGCCATCGATCATTGCGTCTGCGTCGGCCAGCGCCTGGTCAATCACATCCGTATCGATAGCGTCAGTCGCAACATCGCCCCGGTCTGTCAGGGAGATCAGCATATGTTCGCCAAACTTTGCAGTCAGTTTTGCAAGGGATGTGTAGGACACGAGGAGCCATCCGAATTGAATGTGAGAAGACCGGCGGCGACAAACCCGCCGCCGGTCAAAGGTTGAGCGGTTGCCGCCTTACTCGACGGCGTCAGCTTTCATCAGACTGATCGCGAGCTTTGGCTCGTCGCGCAGCATCGCAGCATCTTCAACGCTGATCTCGGACGCCAGGATGCGTGTCGGTTCGGGCGTGAAGTGCCGACCCGCCCGCCAGAAACCACCTTTGGGGCCGATGACGACCACGATCAGATCTTCCTCATCCTGTGGCTGCAACGCTACCGCCAAACTGCCTACCGTCTCGGCACGTGTTTCGGTCGGAGGCGAAGGCTTTGCGTCGGACGTCAGAGCTGCAGAGAGGTCTTCAAGGTCAGTGGCATGCTCGTGTGGGGCCTTGGCGGACTTACTCTCACCCGCGACGCTTTCGGAAACGGACTGCGCGACTTCAGAGGCCTGATCCGCTGCAAGCGACAGTGGCTTGGCGGCTTCAGTCGCCTTGGTCTCACCCGCTCCATTTTCAGGCGTGGGTTGCGATGCTTCAGAGGCGTTCTCCACCACCGGAGCCGCTGCCTTTGCGGCTTCGGCTTCTTTGGTCTCGCTGGCCTTGCTGACGGTTGCTTTCTTCGAACGTGTCATCCGCTCAGCCCCTTATGCCAGCCACGGAACGATGAGCAGCTCCGCAGTGCCTTTCCAGACGTTGGTGGCACCGGCAGCGTCGCGTTCGGCATTCAGCAGCTCGAGCGCTGCCTGCTCCATCGAAGGCGGTACAACCAGCAGGTTTGGCTTGATGCCCAAGGGACGCCCATGGTCGCCCTTCATGCCCTGCAAAGCGGCGCGAGCGGCGGCGTAGCGTGTGGCGTTCAGGGTCTGCTTCGACCCCCATGCCATCTGCCAGAAACCATACCCCACGTTGTAGCGGGCATCGGTGCCGTACACGAATTCCTTGTTCATGAAGACGTTGTGGTCTTTGGGATTGTCCTTAGCCACGAACATGGGTTTTTCGCGATCCTGGAAGATCATCGGCTTCAGCGAGCGGTTGGTTGAGAGCAGGAACCACGGCGCACCGGAACCGCCATCAGTATTTGCGACC
>Ga0115012_10001329_pt1 | contig 14340 bp, 8 predicted proteins | sample TroAtlMetagenome_FD_88706 | JGI IMG/M metagenome (GOLD analysis project Ga0115012, IMG submission 88706) | Marine eukaryotic phytoplankton communities from Atlantic Ocean - Tropical Atlantic ANT10 Metagenome | ecosystem: Environmental > Aquatic > Marine > Oceanic | place: Tropical Atlantic Ocean...
CTGCTCATTATCAAGCAATGAGTTAAGTATTGGCACATGTCCTTGCCCTCCCGGATCTCCTAAAGATTCTGGGTCACAGGGATCTGCACCAGCCCCAGTATCAGGTATGCCTGTATAGTTTATGTAATGACCAAATGATGCATCTAGATCCCATAAAATATAGCGCCACTTCTTTTTGTCTCCCTGCGGATGCTTTCCTCTCCACCAGCCCGTGTTCCAATTTAACCAATCCATACATACGGCATAAGAGTTTAATATAAAATAATCTATTAAACTGCCCGTATTATATACACCCTTAACATAGTCATAATTGTCAGGGTCGGTCATATCATTGCCTGTGATAAAGTCAACTAAATTATCCCACTCGTTTTCAGTAGTATTGTCCCCAAACTCAACCCAGGTATTCCCCCAAGTTTTTAAAAAATCAACATAGCCATCGGGTTGATCATAATAATAATCTAAAAAATCTAAATCATCTACCTTTTCTCTAGTATCATAAACACCCCAATATTCACCATTAACATACAATACACAAGACTCATGAGATCTTTCATCCATTCTTAAATCACCTACTTGAGATAAAGAATGCAGGTATGAATCCCTTATGTGGGCAGGAGAGCCTGGTGCTTCATTGTAATTATCATTAGCTGCTGCTTTTATAATTAACCTTTGAAATGAGCCTCGATCTTTTGTTGTAAACAATTCATCATTTATAGCATAATTATATCCAAATTGATCTCGAGTAATATAGTCAAATCCACGCTGATCATAGGCCCACGAATCATTTCCATGCTCATTAAATTCTCCTACAGCCTCATCTAATAAATTTCCATTTGAATCAAAGATTTCAAATGTTCCAATCGGTCTAATCTGGTTCCCATTCAAAAGATTATCGACAAGCTCGCCCGCTATTGAAATCACATGGATAGTATGATCCTCATTAATAAAATATGTATTAGTTTCTATGAAACTACTTAGGAAAGAAGCGTCTTGACTAATGGCAATCGATTTAACAACAGTAGTGTTATTAATACTTATTGTAGGGTTTAATGGAATTAGAGCTCCATTCGAGTCAACATAACCATAATAGCTTGATCCTGCATCAGGCGCACTGCCGTCTAAAGTATAGTATATTTCAACATTAGGGGAATCACAAGAAATTTCTAATAGAATTTCTTCATCATAAAATCCAGCATCAAAATTAAAAGCAGGAGCAGAAACATATCCATTATAAGAGGCTTGATTACTATTACTTGATCCGGGTGTTGATTGAGTAAAAATTGACCATTCTGATGCCCCATCAAAAGATCGACCAACTGAATGATTAAGTTGGTGGCGATCTAGTTTTTTATAATCAATAATTTCTAAATCTGGTGAAATTAAAATAATGTATTCATCACTTCTTGTCTGAGTTAACTTAAAGCTTGTATTATTTGAGGAGATCTCCAAATCTGGATCTAATCCCGAAGCGTATATTATTTCGTAATCGCCTGGCCCAACTGAAAAAGAATTTGGAAATTGCCACTTGGTTATATTATCAATTTTATCGCTTAAAAAATAACCTGACAAATCAATTGATTCAGATGTATTATTAAAAATTTCAATCCAATCATCATAATCACCACAATCACTGCCATCATTATCACAATTGGATGCAGAATATTCATTTATCATTAATCCATTAAAAGCTCCAAAAACACAAGATCCATCCTCGATTGTTGCACTGGCATCATAGTTGGCAGCATTTAGACTTGTACACCCTTCAACCAGTGGACAAGAACTATTTGGTTCTCCTGGCGTTGGACACATGGTGAATTCCCAACCAGAATCATATATCTCTCCATCTGGAAAAGAGGCAAATGAAACATCTTCAGATTGACTACCATATGTTATATTTATTATTATATTTTCTTCCGTATCTAAGCCCACAATCGTCTCACCACTATTATTTAGTTTCGCATCAATGTGAAGTGGGCCCTGTTCAAGGTCTTTGTCAAACCAAAGAAGCAATAATCCGCCAGCACTAATTGTTGTTAGCTCAGGATATCCCGATGGAATTACACTCCCTCCATCTTGATCTCCAAAATAATATCCAGCAAGATCTATTGGGGAGGGTCCAACATTAATTAATTCTAAAAAATCTTCTGTTTCCAGAGAATCATCTAAACAACAATCTCCGTTATCAGCAAAGATCTCATTTATTTGTATCTGGGCAAATATTAAAAATGGTACTAATAATAAAGTATATAAAGTCTGTTTTTTCATATTATTTATTTCTTGTAAAGATCTATAATTATAGAATTAAAATTCTATTCAAAATTGCTATCACTACTCCAATTGCTGTTTTCTAGGGAATTGTGGCCTAAATGATCTTCGAGACTTATTTGAGTCCTCTTTATTTACTGTGACATTTTCCTTTTCCACTAATTCTTTTTTAATTGGGATAGTATAATTATCTGCGTCCATTGGCTGACACTGACCCAAAACCGGTTCAGCACCTATCTTGCTTGTTTTCTTTTTAAATTTAGATAACAATTTTGCATTTAGTTTATCGTATCGATTTAGCTTTTTTAATATTTTTTTATTCCATTTTTCTTGAACGACGGGATTTTTGAGGGTTCCCTTTTTAGGATTCCATGCCGTCTCAGAAGAGTAGCTTTTTCTGACTTGAATAGCTTCTCTTTCTAGCAAAGCAAGTTCTGACCAAGCAATAAGTATTGACTCAGTATTACATTGCATTTTTTGTTTATTTAAATTAAATTCTAATTCTCTAGCATGCCATTCAATAATATCAAACTCTCCCTGCTTCATAGACAGGACTATTGGTTTTGTGTCAGCAGCAATAATGTTGGTTGACCACCAGGACAAATCCTTTCTTAAAATTGAACTTGCATTAAAAATTAAAGTATTAGCAATACACTCACATGAAAGAGCTATACTACCTTCTATTGTAGCAGGGTTCTTTACTCTTTTTTGGTCTCTTTCTGATAATGATTCATATTTCTGAAAATGCTCCATTTTTAAACCAAATGACTCCCATGATAATTCATCATCATAGACAGATGTTTGCCTGCCCTGATAAACCCCATTTATAAAAGTTCCTATTAAAGAATTTTTCTCTAATAATTTTTGTTTTCCATATTTGATTTCTCTAAAAAAAGTGAGTTCGCCGTCACCACACATTACACCTTGCTGCCACTGGCCATCATAAGTAACCCTCTCCATATACTTATTGTCCTCTAAGACAGCTAGGCCTTTACCATGTCTAAAATTATTTTCAAAATCTCCGGTATAAACTATTGTTTTTTTCATAGTCTCTTCTCCGAATCCAGATTTTACGCCATTTACCCATGCGCCATCATAACTATATCCTCTTCTTGTTGAGAACAATCCTTTTCCATTTATTTCGCCATTCAAGAATGAACCAACATAATTGCCATTTTTAAATTTAAACTTACCGCTACCATTTTGACAATCCCCATCAAGACATTGAGCAAACGTGAATGCTGGTGATGATAATAAAATAAATAATAATAATATTTGTTTCATGTTATTGCTAAACGTTCTATCTAATTTACAAAGAAATTATATTCTTTTATAATGGTGACCCTGGCAGGATTCGAACCTGCAACCAGCAGAGCCGAAATCTACCATTCTATCCAGTTGAACTACAGGGCCAGATACATTAGGCAAATGTACCAAAATACTATGGATATTCGTTATATTTAAAAAATACTTTAACATGAAAAAATCTATTGTTTTTTTACTGACAATTGCTCTTGGCATCTCTAGCTTATCTCAAAACACAAAGTTAGGTGAATGGGAAATGCATCTTAATTACACGAATATTAATGTAATTACTAGCAACAATAACTCTATTTATGTAGGAACAAAATCAGGCTTGTTTTCATTTAGAGAAGACGACAATAGCATAACTAAGTTTTCCAAATTAGATGGACTTTCTTCTATTAATATTACTGCTATTAATTATAACAACGGCAAATTACTGATCGGCTATAGTGATGGTAACATTGATATTATAGAAAATGGCAATATTATCAATATCCCTGATATCGCCTCAGCAAATATTATTGGAGATAAAAAAATAAAAAATATATTTATTGATAATAACCTTGCGTTCCTCTCATGTTCTTTTGGTATAGTGGTTATTAATTTATCTAGTAATGAGGTTAAGGAAACGTATTATCTGTCAAATGATGGAACAATTACAGATGTATTTGAAGTTTATGTTTTTAACGAAGAGATAAATAGTAGTGCCGATTCTTTTCTCTCTAATAAAATATTTGCCGCTACAAACAAAGGTGTTTTTTACGCTAATAAAACCGGGAATTTATTAGACTACTCAGAGTGGAACAATAGCGCTCAAATTTCATTATCGAAAACATCTGATAAATATACTTACGACCTCAAGGATGTGAATTTAATAGGGATTAGCGGCTATGATAATAAAGAAAATGGCGGAAAGGGATTAGTGTTAATTACAGATATTGACTACTCTAAAACTGCTAATCCTTGGGTCGAAAATTTAAAATTTAATTTTTTTGAACTTGAAACTTCCAAATTGCCCGAACATGTTTTTTTTACAACAAATCTAGATGTTCCTGGTGAAATTATTGATCTAAAATATAATCCTACAAATCAAAAAACCATTATTGTTTCCAACGACAACTATACACAAAAAATCATTTTATTAAATGAATGGTTTGAAAACATCTTGTCTGTTAATGTTAACAATATAGCCAATACAAGTCAAGATCTTTCACTAAAAGCTGCTATTCTAAGCAATAACTATAATGACTCTAAACATATGTTTTTAGCAGATGAAAAGCTCGGTATTATGCTGGCTAAAAACAACAATAGCTATACGATTAATGCTCTCGAATTTATTGCGCCCAATGGCCCAGCTGGAACAAATATAGGCTCTATTAATAATAATAATAGATCTATCATGTTAACACATGGTGGCAAGACTCAACCTTGGAATAATTTGTATAACTACCAAGAGATTTCATTTCTAAAAGATGGATATTGGTCCAAATCCAACACACTCATTAACTTACAAATTCACGATGCCATATCTGTGTCGCCTGGATTTAATAATGATCAGTTTTTTGTTGGAACATGGAATAATGGTTTACTAGAGTTTCTGGGGGACTCATTGGTAAATCATTATAATTCAAAAAACACAAACGGAGCAATAGAAACTATGGTAAATAGCGATTATACTAGAATTGGCGGGGTTGATGTTGACCAAAATAACGCTCTATGGCTAACTAATAGTCAAACAAATAAACCTTTGGTTAAATTTTCTAACAACTCCTGGACATCTTTTAGCGTACCTAACTTATCTACAAATACAATGTCCGGTAAAATTATGTGCACCAGTGGAGGACAAAAATGGATACAACTAAGAGACGATGGAATCTTGGTCGCTAAAGAAAATGAAAAAGGTGTTGTTTCAAAAAAACTAGGAACCGGGAATGGTCTACCTAGCACAACTGTAAATTGCTTTGTTGAGGAACATGACGGATCCGTTTGGGTTGGAACTTCTCAAGGTTTATCTATTTTTTACTTTCCGAGTGAAATATTTAATAACCCACCTTATAGCGCGGAATATATTTTAATTGAAACTGAAGATGGGTATGTTGAAAAGCTTTTTGAAAACACCGAAATACTTGATATCAAAGTTGATGGCGCAAATAGAAAGTGGATTGGAACTAAAGCAAATGGGGTGTTTTTAATTTCAGACGATGGCACATCTCAAGTATATAATTTCACAAAGGAAAATAGTCCACTTTTAAATAATACTGTTTATGAAATCATTATTAATGATTATTCTGGTGAAGTTTTTTTTGCTACCGCACAAGGATTATGCTCATATAGATCAAATGCTACTGCTTCTAAAAATAACTTTAATAATGTTCTAGTTTTTCCAAACCCCGTAAGAAGAGATTATGTGGGGGATATTGCCGTTAGTGGCTTGAGCGATGAAACTATTGTTAAAATTACTGATATATCAGGAAATTTGGTTTTTGAAACCACGTCATTTGGTGGCACAGCAACATGGGATGGTTTAGATTTTAATGGACGCCGTGTAAGTACTGGTGTATATCTTTTCTTATGTACTTCTTCTGACTTTGAAACAAGTATTGCAAAAAAAGTTCTTATTTATAACTAAATATGTTTATTACTACTAGTGGTATTGTCTTAAGAGTATATCCCTTCAGGGACAAAAAACGCATCGCAAAAATATTTACAAAAAAAAATGGTTTAATATCCTGTATTATTACTAAAAATAAAGCTCAAGTGCCTCTCTCTGAGATTTTAACAATAGCAGAAATAACATATAGAATTAATAAAACCAATTCATTATTCTATTTAAAAGATGTGCAAATTGAATATGTTTATAAATCTTTAACCATTAATAGTGAGAAAATTCAAGTTGCTATGGTATTATGCGAAGTGTTAAACAAGTGTATTAATGAGCCTAATATTGTCATATATAATTTTCTTATCTCTGCCTTTAAGTGCCTAGATCAAATGCCCGGCTATATTGTTGGCTTTGACACTCTATTCATTATAAAATTTTGTGAGACCTTAGGTATTAGTCCCTTTAGTAATACTGTACCTGATATGGATAATGCTATGTTAAACATGGAGGCTGGTCAGTTCATTCAACATAATGAGTTTTCAAACAATAGAAATCTTGTGCCCCAACCTGAGAGTGCTACGCTGTATAAATTATCTAAATTAAACTTTGATAAATTAGAATCTTGCTATATTACAAATGATTTAAACGTAAGATTATTTAATTATATGATCCTGTACATGTCCATACACCTTACGGACTTAACACAATTAAAATCCCTAAAAATAATTAATGATCTTGTTTGAAGCCAAAATTGGCATGATTTTTGACATAAAATATAAAAATACTATCTCGATGAAGCCCACTTTTATTTTTCTTGTTTGGCTATTTTCCTTATTTAGTTTTGGTCAGAAAGTAATTATAATTGACAAACAAAACAATCCAATTGCCAATGTATCAGCATTTAATTTATCTAAAACAAAAAGCTCATTATCAAATAATGACGGAATAATAAACCTAAGTAGATTTTTTAATAACGACACAATTTGTTTTCAACATCCTAATTACAAGTTTACCAAAATATTAAAATATAACATCGACGATTTTATTACACTCTATACTAATTATAATATTCTTGAAGACATTCTAGTTGAGGATAAAAAAAATACCAATAACATCAATAATGTTGCTGAAAAAAAAATATATATATCCAAAGAACAAATTGCAAAATTAAACGGCGCAACACCCGCTGATATCATAGAGAAAAGCGGAGGTATAAGTGTGCAACGTAGCCAAATGGGGGGAGGGAGTCCTAATATAAGAGGCTTTGAAGCCAATAAAGTTTTGTTGATGCTCGATGGAATTAGACTGAACAATGCTATTTACCGATCGGGTCACCTGCAAAATATTATTTCCATCGATGAATATATTTTAAATGATATAGAAATCATATTTGGACCTAGTTCTGTTTTATATGGTAGTGATGCTCTTGGGGGAACAATTAATATGCAAACTCAAGAAATTTTTTTTCGCCCAGATAATATTTGGTCTGGACAGTTTTCATCTAATTACAATTCTGGATATCATGGATTTAAAAATAATCTTTCGGTATCCTTTGAGTCGCCGAATTATTCAACTATCACTAGTATCTCTTTAAAAGATTTTGGGGACTTAAAGATGGGGCAATGGCGACCACATGGACATGAAAACTGGGGGCTTGTTCACCATTATGTTGATAATGATAGTATTCATTGTAACACTAATCCAAATATTCAAAAAGGTGTCGCGTATTCTCAGTATGATATTTTTAATAAAATGATTTTTAAAACTGCTAACAACTCTAGAATTACATCAAATATTCAATACTCAAATTCATCCAACATTCCCCGATTTGACAAATTAAACGATGACGACCATGTGTGTAAAATTGACAGCAATGGACTTTGCTTATCTGCTCATAATTTAAAATTTCATTCATATTACTATGGTCCACAAGAGAGGTTTCTAGGTAGCCTAAAGTTTTCTATCTTCGACGACGAGAATAATATTAACTACTTCGATAAAGCCGATGTTATTATTGCATATCAAAAAATCAAAGAGTCCCGCCATAAATGGTATATGGATGACTTTTTAGACTATTTGAACAGCTCCACAACATTTGATGAACCTACCCGTCAATATGAGAGCGTTAGTGTGTATAGCTTAAATGCTAATATTAGAAAAGGTAATTTGTATTTTGGCTCTGAAACCACATACAATGATGTGGTTTCTAGTACAGTGACAAATAATGATGGGGAAAATATTTGGGGAGTTGGTGATACAAGATATCCTCCCAATGGATCAAATATGTTTAGCACCGCATACTATGTAAATGTATTATACCCTGTTTCACAAAAAATACAAATAGAGGGGGGGGTTAGATATACTTTTACAAATTTAAAAGGGTATTTCCCAGATTCTTTAAGACGCCCTCTTCTTGATGTTGAAGGACTAAAAATATCATCAAACTCAAGCGTATTTTCAGGAAATTTAAAGTTATTATATTACCCTGATAATAGTTGGAAATTAAGCTCGGTTACATCCAAAGGATTTCACTCTCCAAATATTGATGACATGCTAAAAGTCTTCAAAAAGGGAAATAATATAACAATTCCTAATATAGATTTAAAAACCGAACATGCCTGGTCACAAGAGTTATCAATCACTAAAAATTTCTCTCAAAATTTTTCTATATATGGAGTGGGATTTTTAACTATCTTAAATAATGCAATTATAAAAGATTCTATCCAGGTAAATATCAATCCTAATGCAAATGGAGAGCCATTTTTAGCAAATCAAATCTTATATGATAATGAAATGGTTTATACGTTTGCTAATCAAAATTCAAATGACCTAATTAGTATTTATGGCTTCTCTATTGGCTATAAAACAAAAATACATGGATTTGAATTCAACGGAGATTTTAATTTCACCAAAGGATCAAGGACAAACCCTAATAGCGGACCAATTGCACATATACCCCCAAATTTTGGAAGAATGGAAGTGAAAAAAGCTTCAAATCGGTGGGAGTTTACAATGTTCTGTATCTACTCTGGATTTAAGGACGCAAGTACTTTTGATGAGGCAGGTGTTGATAATTTAGACGAAACCCCTCAGTCACTGGATGATAACAATGTCTGGCATGGCCTTCCGGGCTGGTGGGTTTTAAATTGTGCGACACAGTATAAGGTGTCGAGTAAAATTAAATTAAATATAAATTTTGATAATGTCTTTGATGCTCATTATAAAACATTTGGTTCCGGAATTAGTGCGCCAGGCAGAAGTATCATTTTGTCTGCTCAATACAAGTTTTGATAATTTTATCTGAGTGTATTTATTACAGCTTCTAATTGAATTAATGGTATGTTTTTCTTTTCACCAGGGGCATATAAATATGTGTATATTAATAGGGGATCTGAAATTGAATCAGGGTTAAGGTAATAAGCATTAAATATTCCACCCATAAAATCTTTTTCCATTCTCCAAAGAGACTGTAGTTTAATTGCAAATTTACTTCCCGCTTTTATAGTATCTATTTTAACAGGAGCGTTATTTTCAATCCTCATATAAGAACCATTTTTTGGGCCTAAAATATGAGGATTTATAAGTGAATCAATTATGCCTAGTGTACGACGTTCTGAAATAAACGAGTGTTTTAATTTGCTGACAAAAACTCCCTGACTTATTTTTGGTGTTTCTCGCCTTGCCCACACAATGCTAGAGTCACTATATGCTAAAAAAAAATCTTCTGGAAGTGATAATGAAATATCGTGTGTGTTTTGAATGATTTCTTTTATAGTAATATTGGTGTATGATTCAAATTTATTAGAGAGGCGTTGAACTTCAATTTGTTTAATTTTCTGAACTAAATTAGAAATGCCTATATTATTTTCTTTTAACACATCGATAGACGGACATTTTAAAAAATACACAAATTGATTAGAAGCAAACAAGTCTCTCTTTATTTGGATGCTAAATCTGTCAGCTCTTGATATAATTAATAAATTTTGATGACGCTTAAATAGTCCTGTGAATTTTTTTTTATCTATTTCAATTAAACTTAGCATTGATTCTGGTTGAGGAGATGGGCCGACACTAATTCTTAAAAAATCTTTTAGTTCTTGCAAAAAGTTAACACTGAAATCTTCATTATCAAATACGACAACCAATTCTAATGGGTCGCCTATAGATCCTGGTAGATCGGTATTTATTTTCGGTTTATTTAATACTACTAAAACTGCTAGAGCAAGGATAGTAATAATTATATATTTTTGATTTTTTGTCAACCTAAAACTATTTAACTGTTCTATAAATATTTAAAGTTTGCCCAACCTTTATTTTATGATTTTTTAAATCATTCCAAAGCATAATGTCATTTATGCTGCACTTATTTTTTTTGGCGATTTTACCCAAATAATCTCCTTTGGTTACTTTATATCTTATCTTCTCAAGATCTGTAAAAGCAGGGTATTCTGTCTTCTCTATTAGTTCCATAGATGTAATTTGATGATAGATACTATCTTCATTAACAAGGAAAACACCAGCTTTATTGTGCGGTAAGATAATTGGAAATTTTTCTGAATTTAGAAATGGAATAAGCTTATTTCTATACATCGGATTTAACTCTTCTAATAGAGTGATATCAATTTGAAGAACATGGGCTAAATGAGATATTTTTATCGGTCGATTTAAGTGGATAGAGTCAACCTCATGTGTTTTAAACAAAATGTCAGATGATTTGCTAATTCCATGTTCTTCAGCGAAATTCATAACATATAATGCTGCAATAAATGATGGAATGTAGTTTCTTGTTTCTTTAGGTAAAAAGGGGCGAAGCTCCCAATAGTTAAATAATCCACCTGATCTTCTAATTGCTTTTGTAATATTCCTTCGACCAGCATTATATGAGGAAATCGCTAAGTCCCAATCATTGAAAACTTTGTGTGCTTTATATAAATAATCACAGGCCGCCTGGGTTGACTTATATACATCCTTTCTTTCATCTAAATAAGAATTTATTCTCAGTCCATATTCTTTTCCTGTTAAATACATAAATTGCCATAAACCAACAGCTCCAGCATATGATCTAGCACCGGGGTTAAGAGAAGACTCAATAATTGGCAAATACTTTAATTCCAAGGGTAAATTATTTTTATCTAAGTATTGTTCAAAAATTGGAAAATAATAATCTGAAAGAGCTAGAAGTTTGCTGACTTGTTTTTTCCGCTGAAACAAATAAAACTTGATATGCTGTAAAACTGTCTTATTATAAACCAAATTTAAAGGTGTTATTTTATTCAAAGAATCTATACGCATTTTAACTAGTTCTTCATCGAATACTATATCTTGATCGACTATATTTGTTTCTTCTATTAATTTTTCAAATTCTTTATCATAATCTCGCACATTGTCTATTTTTAAAATGGGAGTTTTAATTTTTGATTGTGAAAAAACTGGTAAACTCGTTATAATAATTAGAAAAAAAACTGATCGAAGCATATCTAGTTAGTTTAAAATTAGTTTCTCCGCAATATCTAACATATTATAATCAGAAAAATATGGTCCGACAAGTTGAGCAGATGAGAAAAAATTATTTTTTGTTTTTTGAAGAGGAATTGATAAAGATGGGTGACCAGACAGATTAGCTTGAACCGTGAATATATCTTCATTATATAATTGGGTAGCTCCAGTATTATCTCCTGATTTAAATGGAAGGTTTGGAGTGGTGGGCAACAATATATAGTCATGCTCTGACAACAATGACTCTGTTTCTTGTTTGATTAAATTTCTTACTTTTTGTGCTTTAGAATAAAAAGAATCATAATATCCTTCACTTAGAACAAATGTTCCTAATAAAATTCTTCTTTTAACTTCAGGGCCAAACCCAATAGTTCTTGTTTTGCTAATTAATGTCTTTAATTGTTTTGCTTTTTCTTGATGTCCATACTTAATTCCATCATATCTTGACAGATTTGATGATGCCTCAGCTGTTGTTAATATATAATATGCTGGAACTAAATAATCTAATAGTGGAAGATTAACATATTTCACTTTATGTCCAGAAGCTTTGATTTTTTTAATTAATTGTTCAAAATGTATTTGAATTTCTGCATCAATTCCTGGGAAATTTAAGGCTTCTTCAATAACAGCAAAAGTGCGCTTTGTCTTCTTTTTATCCAGGACTTTATTTAAACTACTAGGACCGATGCAGGTGCTGTCAAATTCATCTCTGCCTGATATAACTGCCATGATTTCGATGATATCTTGTACAGAATTTGCAATAGGACCTATCTGGTCAAATGAAGAAGCATATGCTATTAATCCATGTCGAGAAACTAAACCATATGTTGGCTTTAAGCCCAAAACACCACAAAAAGCGGCTGGTTGTCTTATAGATCCTCCCGTGTCTGTGCCAAGTGCTGCATGGCACAAATTTGCCTTAACTGCTGCTGCAGATCCACCCGAGGACCCTCCGGGCACATAAGAGGGGTTAATTGGATTTTTAGTTCGTCCATAAAATGAATTCTCTGTGCTTGACCCCATTGCAAACTCATCACAATTTAATCTCCCTAAAATAATTGCATCTTCTTTAATTAACCGTTCAATAACTGTTGCTGAATATGTTGATTTAAAACCTTGAAGAATAAGAGATGAGGCTGAAGACATGTGGTCTTTGTAGCATATATTGTCTTTGATTCCAATAACAAGACCTGCTAATTTACCTGCACTTTTACTTTTAATTTTTTTATCAATACGCAGGGCGATTTCCTTAGCTTCCTTTTCAAAAACTTCAATAAAAGCATTGAGGTTTTTATTGGCTGCGATATTTTCAATGTAACCTTGAACTAATTGTGTACATGTTAACTTATTCGAAGCAATTTCTTGCTGAATTTGTTTTAAAGAATTATAATGCTTCAAAATTAATTATTCTGTTTTCTATTTTTTATCTGGAGAATCAATAGTTTTTTCATCTTTCGAGGCTTGTTTAAACTCCTTTATTCCAGAGCCCAATCCTCGCATCAATTCTGGGATTTTTCTTCCACCAAATAGTAATAAAATAATTACTGCTATAATAATTATTTCTTGTGATCCTATAAAAAGTAATGTCTCTAATTTCATAATTCAAATTTAAATAAAATTACAAATATTCTTGTATTTTATCGACTAGAAATCCAATGCATTGGATTTAGTTTTTCGCGCGCCTTCCAAATTTGGAATCCTAATGTTTGGTAACTTTTATTTTTATCAACATATATTGTGCCAATATTGTCTTTGGTTTTTACTTTTGCTCCCTTCTCAAAATTAACAACACTTAAATTAGAATATACGGTCAAATAATCACCATGCTTGACAATAACAACTTTTAGGCCAGTTGGCAATACAATTACTTTACTTATTTCTCCGTCAAAAACACTTCTTGCTTCAGTGTTTTTGGTTGATATTTCAATACCATTATTCATTATTTTTATACCTGAAAGAACAGGGTGGGGAATTTGACCAAATCGGCTAATTACAGATCCGCTTAAAACAGGCCATGGCAACCTCCCCTTATTAGAGGAGAAATTAGTGGATATTAATTTTAATTCTGGAGTTAGATTTGATTTTTTATTTTCTTTGCTTTCCAAAATGGCTAAAATTTCAGATGTAATTTTTTTTGTTTCAATTTCTTTAATTTTAATCACCTGAGTCAGTGAATCCTCCTTGCTTTTCAAGATCCTTATAATATCTTGCTGAGAACTTTTTGTAGTATTTAAGAGATCTAATTCTTTGTTTTTAGCGAAGGTTAAATCTGATTTAATGGCCTTTTTAGCGTTAATTTTTTTCTTACTTTTAAACACTGCCTTTTGAAGATTATCAATTTCTATATACTTTGACCTTCTGTTAATTTCTAGCTGACGAAAATGATATGCTCTTCTTAATAATTCGTTAAAATTTGCCGAAGACAAAAAAAACAACAACTTATTATATCCTCTAATTGACTTATGAGTAATACTGATTAGTCGAGCATAATTTTTTTTTAACAAACCTAATTCGTTTACAAGTTTTTCTAAATCTTGTTGTAACTTTTTTTCTTGAGATTCTAAAATTTTGAACTCCTCATTTATTATATCTAGTAAAGATTCTTTTAGCTTGATTTGTTTATTTAAAACGGCTAATGACTCTAGTGAATTTGTATGTGAAGATCGGGTTTC
>Ga0115012_10001330_pt1 | contig 14333 bp, 16 predicted proteins | sample TroAtlMetagenome_FD_88706 | JGI IMG/M metagenome (GOLD analysis project Ga0115012, IMG submission 88706) | Marine eukaryotic phytoplankton communities from Atlantic Ocean - Tropical Atlantic ANT10 Metagenome | ecosystem: Environmental > Aquatic > Marine > Oceanic | place: Tropical Atlantic...
ATATGCCTGAACAAGAGGGCGCAGCACCGCGGCCCTGCGCGCCTCTTCAGCACCAACGGCAACGGAGTCTTCGCCATCATCATTCATCGATATTTGCCGCAAATGTCTGTGAACCCTGTCTCAGGTTTAAGGGCAAAAATATCAGAATTAAAGGCAAAATCTCATATTTAAGGGCAAAACTCAGCCGTTGATTTCGTTGGATTTCCCATCTCACAATTAAGGGCTACGCGACACCAGGTCTTGATCGGATGCGGGATACCGATCGCCAAGATCATCGCTGCAATGGGCAGACCCCAAGCGATCAACGCACCGGGAAGTGTCGACAGAAGATCGGTCCTTTCCTTCAGCACCATGGCATTACCCCGCGCAGCAGCTGAGTTTGGCCACATCCTTGTCGAAAGTCTGGGCCGCAAGTTTCAGCCCTTCAACCGTGGTCAGATATGGGAAAATCGTTTCGCCGAGGGCCTTGGAGGTCATGCCGAACTTGAGCGCCATTGCCAGCGTCTGGATCGTGTCCGAGCCTTCGGGCGCCACGATCTGGCCGCCCAGCAGGCGGTCGGTCTTGGCGTCGGCCACCAGCTTGATCACGCCGCGGGTGTTGCGGGCCGCGGCGGCGCGCGGGACGTTGTCGAGCGTGATCACGCTGATCTTGACCTCGTGCCCCGCCGCCTTGGCCCCAGCCTCTGAAACGCCGACACCGGCCACTTGCGGGTCGGTGAACACGACCCATGGCATCGCCGCATTCTCATAGCGCATTGGCTCCAGTCCAAGGGCATTGTTGATTGCCACCTTGGCACCGTAGGCGGCCATGTAGACGAACTGGTCACGGTCGGTGACATCGCCCGCCGCCCAGACGCCGGCCCGCGTCGTGGCCATGTCAGGACCGACCTTGATCGAGCCGCGCGCGTCGGTCTCTATCCCGAGGTCTTCCAACCCGAGGTTCTCGGAATTGGCCACCCGTCCGGTGGTCACAACCAGCCGTTCGGCGGACAAAACCTCGGTCTTTCCATCGCGTTCGACAGTCAGAATGACGCCGCCCGCAGCTTTCGCGGCCGAGACGTAAGCAAGACCGGTCTCGACCGCGATGCCTTCGGTCTTCAGCGCTTGCGTCAGCGCCTGGGCCACCTCCGGCTCGGCGCCGGGCAGAAGGCGCGAGCGGGTCACAAGCGTGACTTTCACCCCCAGCCTTGAGGCCATCTGCGCCAACTCGCAGCCGATATAGCCGCCGCCCAGCACAATGATGCTTTCGGGCCGGTCGGGCAGGGTCAGCAGACCGGTGGAATCGAGGGTCTCCACGGTGTCGATGCCTTTGATGGCAGGTTGATGGGGGCGCGAGCCGGTGGCGATCAGGATGCGCGGGGCGGATATCACCCGCCCGCCGACAGCGACGCCACCCTCGACCAATCGCGCCGGGCCGTCCTCGATATAGGTGACGTTCTCATAGGCGGGCAGCAGGTCGATATATTTCTTGTGCCGCATCTCCGCGACCAGATCGGTCGTGCCTTTCACAACGGCTGGCCAATCCACCGCATGTTCGCAGGACGCAATGCCCGGGAACCGGGCAGCGGACGCGCCACCATGGGCCGCCTCTGCGGCGCGGATCATCGCCTTGGACGGAACGCAGCCGACGTTCACGCAGGTGCCGCCGATGGTGCCGTGCCCGACAAGCGCCACCCGCTTTCCGGCTTCAGCTGCAGTGATCGAAGCCGAGAACCCGGCAGAGCCCGCACCGACGACGATCAGGTCATAACTGTCGGCGCCGACATCCTTCGAAGAGCAGCAATCATGTTCCTTGACGGTTTGATCCATTTTCATTTCCTTTACTTGAACCGGGCGCCACCATCTTGGCGGCGGTCAAATTTCAATTCACACCATCGACCCGATGTCGGAGGCGTAACTGGGATAAGCGAAAATCATCGCCTTGATCTGATTTGCGGTCTGCCCGGCACCCATGGCCATGGCGAAAAGATTGATCTGCTCCTCGGCTCCTGGTCCGATCAGGTGCGCGCCGAGTATTTGCCCGCTGCCCCGTTCGACAAGAACCTTGAATCCGGTGTGTTTCGCGCCGACGCGCAGCGACGAATACCAGCCCTCCGTCTTCTCGAAATGCACATCGAACTTCAGCCCCTGCTCCCTGGCCGCCGCTTCCGACAAGCCCATGGTAGCAACCATGGGCAGGGTGAAGACCACTGACGGGATCGGCGGATACTTGATCTCCCGCGCGTCCTTGCCGCCCAGAATGTTCTTCCCCGCGATGCGTCCCTCTGCCGCCGAGACCGGGGTCAGATTCAACCCGCTATCAGCGCAGTCGCCGGCCGCGAAAATGGCCGGGTTGGTGGCGCGCATCGCGTCGCTCACCTTGATGCCACGGCGTGAGTATTCGACTCCAGCGGCCTCGAGGTTCAGCCCGTCTATGTTGGGCACGCGGCCGGTGCCATGCACCACCAGATCGCAAGTGATCGTTTCGGTGCCGTCGTGACGTTCCACGGTGACCACGACTTCGTCGCCCTGTTTCTCGATCTTCGCCACCTTCGCTTTGGTGCGCAGATCGACGCCCAGCTCTGCGGTCGCCTCGACCAGCATCGCGACCAGATCGGGATCAAAGTTGCCCAGGGGGCGGTCCATCATCTCCAGCACGGTCACCTCGCGCGCGCCCGCGCGCTTGGCCACATGGGCGAATTCCATCGCGATGAACCCGCCGCCGACAAAGGCGATGCGGTCGGGACGCTCGGGCAGTTCCAGGAAATCGGTCGAGGTGGCGAGATACTCCTCGCCCGGGATGTTCAGCGTCATCGGTCGGGCACCGGTGGCGATGTGGAAATGCTTCGCCCTCAGGGTCTCGCCGTTCAACTCGATCGCATCGGGGCCGGTAAACCGTACCTCTCCGTGCAAGACGTCGATCCCGGCCTTTTCCAGCCCGGCCTCGATGCGCGGTGGCATCGCGTCGGTGAAGCTGCGCTTGAAGGCGATCATGTCGGACCAGTTGACCGAAGGCTGCGCCTCCAGCCCCTTGCCCTTCATGTTTTCCGCCCACTCGACGCCCTCGGTGACGGCGATCAGCATCTTCTTGGGATCGCAACCGCGCAGGGCGCAGGTGCCGCCATGGGGCTCGCTGTCGATGCTGGCGACGCTCCAGCCGGCATTCGCCGCCATCCGGGCGACGCCATTGCCACCGGTTCCACCGCCGATCACGATAAGGTCGTAGCTCTTCGTCATAAGGTTTTTCTCTTCAATGCTTTGTCTGAGGCGCTATTTGGATGGATGTCAGCCCAGTTTCCCTCAGGACGCCGAGCCGCGCGCGTTCTTGCGCCAGAGCGCGTAAATGGTCAGCAGGATAAAGATGCCCAGTGCCGGAAACAGCACGAGGTCGAGATATCCGACGACGGCGGCCAGGCCGACCGCGCCGAAGAGGATCACCAAAATGGGCGTAAAGCAGCAGAGCGCCACAATGATGGTGCCGATGATGCCCACTTTCAAAAGGCCGTTCGAAGATGTGTCGTCTGAAGGCATCGTAATTTGTTTCCTCATGTCTGGTGCATCAATTGCGTGGTGCCACCGGATCCGGGATCGACCCGAACAGCCCAAAGACCTGTGCCGGTGCGTTGCTCTACTCGGCCGCGAAATCGGCCGGGCGGTGGATACTCTCACCGGCGGCCCGGGTTTTGGTGCAAGTCTCATCCGGTGCGCCATCGACACCTGCTGATCCCCTGCGCCTGATCTCGCGAACAACCAGCGCCGCGCCAATTGCCGCGACGACAGCGGCTATTCCGCCGAGCCCCATCAACCACCCGCCAATCCCGCCGAGAATGGTGGCTAGGATGACGCCACCGCCGCCGCAGCAGATCACCATGATCGGCGCGGCAATGATGAAGGCCAGAAGCCCGCCCAAATGTTTGTCATCCATGGCCATACCCGTCCTTCCGTGCTCAGGACTCCCCCGCCTGGAGCACCTCGGCCGGATAGCCATTGGCCAGAACCGCCTCGATGATCATGTCTGGGTTGGCCGCCTGATCGTCGAAGGCCACGACGTAAGTGCCCGTGCCAAACTCCTCGCCTTCCTGGAAGTCGACGATTTCGACCGTGGGCACGCCGCGCATCGCCGCCGCGACGGTGAACGAGCAGGTCGGGCATGTCAGTTCGGCGACACCGACATTGATGCGCTGTTCTTCGGCACTGGCGGGCATTGCGGCCAGAATGCCGAGAGTTGCGAGTGCGAGAGAGAGATGTTTCATCGGTTACGCCTTTCAGTAGGACAGGATGTAGGGGGTCAGGTAGGGGAAGATCATCGCCACGGCGACGATCCCGCTGGCAATCCAGAGAATGGACCGCATGAGTGTTCGGTTCATCGGTCGCGCGCAGGTGCCATCAACGCAGGCTTCGGCCGGGATCGGGCTATACGCCTTGTAAAAGCCGTATCCGATGAAAGCGGCACTCAGTGCGAAGGTGATCCACTTATATTGATAGAACGCGCCCAACTGGGCGATGAACACGCCGGTGACGCCGAAGCTCACCAGCACCAGCGGCAGGATGCAACAGGAGGTCATGGCCAGCGCGCCGAGTACGCCGAGCCCGGTTGTCGCCCATGCCTTTTTGTCAGCTGCCGGGGTTTCGCCCATTGCCGACTGGCGGCCGGCGGATGTGGTTTCAGTCATGGTTCGAATCATCCTTGCCTCAGTGATGATCTCAATCTAGGGTCTGTAGCTGGTACAGGCTCAAGGGGGTTTGGTGTGAATAATCATCACAGATCGGTGAAGGTCCTCAGGCGCGGAGATCTGGCCAAGCTGACCGGCTGCAATCTCGAAACTATTCGCTACTACGAGAACATCGGCGTCATGCCCGAGCCGCCGCGCTCCAGCAAAAATTATCGCGTCTACGATGACAGACATGTCGCGCGTCTGCGCTTCATCATGCGCGCGCGCGAGTTGGGGTTCACGCTCGACGAGGTTCGCGATCTGCTCGCATTGGTCGATGGCGGGGCCCAGACCTGCGGCGAGGTGCAGGGTCTGGCAAATGCGCATCTCGCTTCAGTCCGCGCCAAGATCGCGGATCTCAAGCGCATTGAGCACGTCCTGTCGTCCACCGTGGCGCAATGTAGCGGAGACGATGTGCCCGAATGCCCCGTCATAGATGCGCTGAGGGAGGAGGCCTAAAAGGTTTCTTGAGGAAATCCGCGGCAATCAAACCGGACAGTCCTTGGCTTCCGCGCTAGGAACACCGTGACCAATATCGCGGGCAGCGAAGAAACCGCGCTCTGAGGTGCCCCTAGTTTCCTAGACATCCGCTTCCACGAATCAGGCCGTAGCCGGCCAAGCTGATCAACTCGGACAGGTGCAGGCACAGAGTTACCGCAAGATTTATCGCTCGATCCGGCACCGCGGCTTCGAGGTGCTCGCGCCTCTCCTGAAGGTCGCGTATTTTACTGGAAACTGAATGGCTGAAATCCCGCTTGGGCATGTTCTTGTTCGCATTTAGGCAAATTCTAATTTGCTGTCCGCCACATTCGAAACTTTCCCTGCCCTGTTACCTCACGGACCAATCCCCTTTCTTCCATCCAGGTCAGGTTCCGCTGGACCGCCGCTCGGCTAGTGCCGGTCAGGGCCTCGGCCATCGGTGCGGAGAGGAGCGGCCATTCGGTCAGCACGGCACGCAAAGCCGGTGGAGTTTTGCCTGAGAGCGAGCTCATCTCTGCTTCTGTCCTCGCTGACCATGTCTCGATATAGTCCAAGTGCCGCATCGCGGTCAGGCAGGCAGTCTCCATCCCATCCAGCCAGCGAGCAAGACGCTCCGGTGGTAAGCCCGACGCGCGCAACCCCCCTGCCCCACCCATAGCTAGTGGTGCAAAGTTCGCTCCCTTTCCGTCGCTGGCCGTGATCCTTGCCGCGGTAACGGCTGCTTCGATCTGGTCGCCTTGTTGCCCGAGACCCGCCAAGCTCCAGAGGTGAAACCCCATGCAAGCCCGCGTGATCGGGTGTAGATGAACAGCTGATTTCATCACCTCCAGCCATCCGCCCGCGCGCTCCTCTAGCCGCTCGGTGGCATCCTCGATGTTCTCGGGATCGCGGCGGTCCAGAAAGGCCGCCAGATCGACCATTGGACCCGGACCACCCATCAGGCGGCGAACAGCCCAGCCAACTCTTGCCAAGGCATTCGGGTCATCCTGTGCGCCAGACAATCGCATTGATATCCAAAGAGCGAGGCGGTCAGAACTCACCCGATCCCCTGCAAGCCAGCTGAGGTCTGCCGCCTCGATCAGTGCCAGTCTGTGTCGCCAGCCATCCGGGCCACGCAGCAAGCGGTCATCCAGCGCACCCAGGCGTCCAGCCACCTTTGCCAGCCGCGCAGCCTGAGCCGCTTCCGCCTTTGCCCAGTCGTCGATGACAGCAATGTCGGACGGTTCTGCCCGTGGCCCGGGCGGCAAATCATCCGGTTCTTCTTCGAGCGGCCCCGGCAGGAACCAGAGGTCGTCCTCGTGAGCCCCCACATCCCCCTCGGTGGTGATGAGGGGGTCGTCAAAATCATCAGGAAAAGTAGATGCTTGCGGCTTCATATGTGCAAAATATCTATATTATGCACATTACCCAAGCGATTTTGTGGCAGTTGCCCGCGCTCTTTGTATAGTACGGACGCGCGACTGTCGGCGGAACCTCTCAGATCGCGCTCAGTGCAAGAAAACCAAGGGGATTGTGCACCAGCACGACAAGAGATCACTTGCTTGCATTCGTTTTCAAACGGTCGTTTATTGATGATACATAAAATTGCAAACGGCCCGTTTTCATGCCCCTGATAGGCTACGCCCGTGTTTCCACAGAGGATCAGACCCCCCTGCCCCAGTCTGAGGCCCTGCAGTCTGCGGGATGCGCCGAGATCTTTGAAGAGCACGCCTCGGGCGGCAATCGCGCGCGACCGGTGCTGGCACGCGTGCTCGAACGCGTCCAGAGCGGCGATACGCTGGTCGTTGTGCGGATCGACCGGCTTGCGCGATCTCTGTCGCACTTGCTGGAGGTGATCGAAAGACTGGAGGGAAAGGGGGCGTTCTTCCGCTCGCTCCAGGACCCGATCGACACTGCCTCGCCCCAGGGCAAGTTCACGTTGCAGGTTCTGGGCGCTGCGGCTGAGTTCGAACGCGCTCTGATCCGCGAGCGCACAAAGGCCGGGCTTGCCTCTGCGCGCGCCAAAGGGCGCGTAGGCGGCAACCCAGGGCTACGCGCCAAGGATCCCGCCGCGCTGCGCAAGGTGCGGCTGGCACGGCAGGACGGCTATATGGAACGCCTGAACGAGACCGCGCAGGATTGGGTGCCTCATGTGCGCCGCCTGCGCCCCGATATGGCTTGGGAAGACGTGCTGCGAATTATCAATGCCCCCCTGCCCCCAGATCACCATTGGACACAAGGCCGACTGCTCCGCGCTGTGAAGGCATATGTGCGCGACGGGTTCCTTCCTGCCGAGGTGCTTGGCCGCGCCGGACGCCGCGAAACCGATGACCGCCTGCCGGCCATCGTCGCAGCGATCAAAGGCGCGGACCCCGAAATCACGCTGCAGGCGATCTGCGATCGGCTAGAATCGATGCGCGAACGGACCCCTCGAGGTCGCGCCAGCTGGCAGCCGTCTTCGGTCAAAATGTTGCTCGAACGAGCGGAGCGGCTTGGCCTAATTTCATCAGAATTGGCTCACTCCCAACTGTAACTAGCAGAGGCTCAAACAGCTGAATCTATCGCTCTAAACACCGTCAGAAGGTCAATTGTGCCATTGGTTGCATGGGTTTAGCCAATACCATCCAAACAATCCCCATGAATGGCTTGAAGCACGGTCTTTTGGATTTATCACCATAAAATCAACAACTTGCAGTTATCTTGATGTGACTGTACGTATTGGTGCTGTGGATAACTTTCACACTACATCTAGATTCTTCTTGCCGGACTCACTTGATCGTGGCATTCCCATTCTGACGGTAAAACGCGTCAGTCGCGCTGTACACCGTCAGAATGACCAAGAGCCTCAACAGAGGCCGAGAGTGGGCGGCAGGACATGGATGATCGTAACGTTGGATACGCGCAAGGCATAGGCTCTTCCGACATCGGAGCATTTGCCGACAATCTGGCTGAATCTTTGGATCGCCAGATGAAGATCGCTTTCGAGCCCGAAGAACGAAAGTCCCTGCGCCGATTCAGTTCTACCGAAGTTGCCAGCCTCCTGCGCGTTAGCACATCTAACCTGCGCAACCGGCACAAGGACGGCAGCTTCCCGGAAGTTCATACAGACAACCGCGGACACCGGTTCTACACAGCCCAAGAGATCGATAAGCTGCGCGACATTCTGGGGCGCACCGGAAAGAACGCAGAAAGCTACCGCCCCGGTCGACGTGAAGGCGATCGTCTCCAGGTGATATCTGTCGTCAATTTCAAAGGCGGATCGTCAAAAACAACAGCAACGATCCATCTTGCACAACGGTATGCTTTGCGAGGTTACCGAGTGTTGGTCTTGGATCTCGATCCGCAGGCAAGTTTGACCACCTTTTTCGGCTTTCGGCCAGAGCTCGAGTTCGCCGAAGGCGGCACAATCTATGATGCCCTGAGATATGAGGAACAAGTTCCGCTCTCAGCCGTCATCCAAAAAACCTACTTCCATAAGCTCGATATGGTCCCAGCGGGCCTGATGCTCTCGGAATACGAAACTGAGACGGCAAACGCCCTCGCCCGCCGGGTGCAACCCATATTTGCGGAGCGTCTTGCCTTAGCGCTTGAGGAAGTAGAGGCGAATTACGACATCGTTCTGATCGACTGCCCACCTCAACTTGGCTTTCTGACCCTAACGGCGTTGGCAGCCTCGACGGGACTCCTAGTAACGGTCGTGCCTGGCATGCTCGACATTGCTTCAATGAGCCAGTTCCTGAAACTTGCTTCGGAAACGGTAAAGGCTGTCGAAGAAGCCATTGGCAGGCGCGTTACATGGGACTTCGTAAAGTTCTTGATCACGAGATACGAGCCGTCGGACGGGCCTCAGACCCAGATGGCGGGCTACCTGAGATCGATCTTGGCCGGACAGGTCATGACTGAGCCAATGCTGAAATCTACAGCAATCTCGGACGCCGGTATGACCCAGCAAACCGTCTACGAAGTTGATCCGAGCCAATTCATTAGAAAAACGATTGATCGCGCTCTGACCAGCGTGAATGGCGTTGGAGATGAGTTGGAACAGACAATCCAAATGGCATGGGGGCGTCGCTGATGGCCCGAAATATCTTCAATCAGCCTCCAAAGGACGAGAAGGAGAGCGCGGCCCCCTCCCCTACCCCGCCAAAAGCAGCAAAACTGCCAGGATCTGTTGGCGGATTGCGCGACTCTTTGCGCGAGATTACCGCGAATTCGATCCGTGACATCGAGCCCGATCAGATTGACATGGATGGTCTGCGCGATCGGTTGGTGCTGGAGGATTCCAGTATTGATGAGTTGGCCGAAAGCATTCGCAAGCATGGGCAACAAGTACCAATTATGGTCCGTCCATCAGCGCAACCGGACAGATACCGTATCATCTACGGACGACGCAGGCTCGCAGCGATCCGCATGGTCGGCGGAACGGTCAAGGCGATCGTTCGAAGCCTGGATGACGACGCATCTCTGATCGCACAGGGCCAAGAGAACAACCTCCGACTAGACCCGTCTTTCATTGAGAAATCTCTTTTTATCAAAGAGATGCAGGAATCAGGTTACAAGCCAAACGTCATTCAGGATGCTCTCGGCTTGACACGGCAGGGCGTGTCCAATCATCGCGTCGTCATAGAGCAACTGCCAGAAGGGCTTGTACAGCTGATCGGGCCGGCACATGGCATCGGACGACGGCAATGGGGTGACCTGGCCGCTTTGTCGAAAAAGATAGATCTGGTGAACACAGCCAAAGAGGTGATCGCCGCCCTGCCCGACGACACTCCAAGCGCGGATAAGTTTCAGGCAGTCTACTCGGCTTGCTCGAACAAGGCGCGTAGCGACAAGAAGCAAGCCAACCGCAGCCTAACGTCCGTTGTCAAAGATGGGGACGGTAGCTCTGTGGGAACGCTGACAGTCGACCAGAAAACGATCGCTATCAAGATCACCAAGAAGGACAACCCAGAATTCGGCCAATGGATCGAAGAGCGCGCGGAGGCAGCGCTTTTGAAGCTCTTCGAACAGTGGCGGAATGAGAGCGGCTCTGGGTCCTAAGCCCCGAGCCACACAGAGTAACTCGAGCAGAGGAGAAAAGCGAAGACCAGAAAGAAAAGAGCCCCCCAAAGTTTCCCCTGGAGAGCCCTCATCATTCGATTAGCACTCATGATGTAGCAACCTCCAGCAAACCGGTCAAGAGTCACCGATTCGGTGGACGGGTTTTTATTGCCTTTTTCTGAGCGAAATCTCGGGAAGAGACTGGGAAGTTGTGGGCCGAACGGTCGTCGTGAAGAAACCATGGCATTTACAAAACTATCGATCAGAACCGCTGATGCTGATGCATCACGCGGCTCAATTTCTGCGGCTGAAACCGACATCTGGACCATCTTCAGGGCACTAAGAGATGCACGTAGCGTATTCGGTCTGCGTCCTGGCCATATCCAAACACTTCAAGCCATGCTCAGTTTCTTGAAGCCCGGCCATGGCGAAACGGTTTTCGCGTCCAACGACTCGATTTGCCAGCGCGTCGGCGGAATCGACGAACGGACACTCCGCAGGCACATCAACCGCTTCGTCGAACTCGGGTTCATCAAACGCAATGACAGCTCGAACAGAAAGCGCTACCGCGTTCGCTCATCCAGCGGGGAATGCATCAGCTATGGACTGTCTCTAACCCCCCTCCTCCAACGTGCGAGCGAGCTTATCGCCATCGCACATGAGATGGAAAATAACCGGCGGGATCGGATATTTGTCCGCAAACAGATCCTGACAAAGCTCGCCCATTTGGAAGAGCATGATCCCAGCAACACATTCATCAACCACGCACGGAGAGCTCTACGCAGGAAGCTGAGCCTTACCGAATACCACGCGCTGCTCGCCGACACGGACAAAGAATGCCAGACTTTGTATACCCCAGATAACCCACCAGAAACTGTGGAGTTGCCCGCCAATGACGGACAAACTGTCCGGCACCAATCTATGTCTGAAGAAGAAAAAAAAGATTTAGATAGCAACACAGGCAATGAAGCTCTGAAACCAGACTTGCTAACCTCAGTCTGCGATCAAGCGACATCGTTCTCCACAGAGAGACTTAGAGACTGGTTGGACATTGAAAACCATGCTCGAACTCTTGCACCCATGATGGGGATTCACCCAGAAACATTTGAGAAAGCCAAGAATGCAGTAGGAGCTCAGAAAGCGTCATGCGCGATCTTCATCATGCTACAACTTGGACAACGCATCAGGGATTTTGGAGCGTACTTTCACAGTATCACCTTGGGCCAACGTCAAGACCAGTTTGATCCAGTGGCTTTGATCAAGCGTCTATCCAAAACTGCTATGCAAACCGCCTAGTGTCCACCGCGGTGGACGTCTGGCCATCAACTAGTCCAATGACGCGCGGTCTCGCCACATGCATCAAAGCGACAGAGCCAAATTCCACTAGGGCGATACTACACAGTCAATCCATGTACCTCCGACCCGCCGATGTCCACCGCGGTGGACAGATCCGGCACCAAGTCTCACAACTCACATGCGCGACAGCCGCTTTTCGTCATCCACCACTTCCAAAGAACCCTTGTTGGCAGTCCAGGCCCACAGGACGATGTTGAAGTCCGTTGATGACGCACCCTTCGCAAAGCTTTGGATCAGAAGCCCCGCAAACCGATCTGCTATAAGGGCGCGTGCTAGCTCCTGTGTCGGTACCAATTGGCCATCGAGCATCTTCATGCGCCATGCAGAGTCGGCAAGCATCGCCTCGGTCACACCATACCGTTCGAGCTTGTCCTGATCGCGGGTATCGAAAATAGGCCCAAGGTCGGCTTTGTAGGACACCAGGATCGTGGGTTGCAGGCTGCCTACCTGGTTGGCTTCTCTAAGAGCGGTCGCGGGATCCAGCGAGGTGTAGAGGGCAGGGGTGCCCTTGGCGTTAAAGCGCCCTCCATAGAGTTCAGCGCCTCGTCCGGACAGAGGTTCACGCGCATAGACCGGGTTCAGGGCGCGATAGAGTGGCCCTGTGTAGCGTCCATCTTTCAGCGGCATCAGGCAAAGACGCCCGCATCGACCGCATCGATGTATTCCAGAACTTGCTGAGCTTTGCCTTCCTGCACCAGCTGCATGGCTGTCCGGCCATCAAAGCCGGGCAGGGGCTCTGACCGGTACCATGCATAGGCCATCAGTTCCGAGCCGAAGCGGGGCTCAACTTTGTTCAGCACCTCTACCAATTCGCGCAGGCGGCGCTGCGTCTTGTCCGAACCGATGCGGGCTCGCCTCTGCAACGCGTCTTTGCCCAAGCCGACGGTCAATGCGATCTCTTCTGCTGATGTGCGTAGCACCGCGGCGATCTTGCGCGGTTCGAATTGCCCAGCTTCAGCAAAGTTCGTGATGTGCATGATCTATGCTCCTACGGTGATACTGACGGTATATAGCGGCAACATCGCTGAAATTCAAGCTGACAGGAGGCGCTGCGCCTTCGTTTCCCGTGCTTATCCGTAACGCTGCAGTGCTCTGAACGAAGCAAATCCTGATCTTTGGGCCTGAGAGGTCACCGTTGGAGCGCTTTTGCCGATCGAGAACGTCAGATAAGCTATTGATAATATGAGAAAGACTGCAGCAGTCGGGCCGGAGTTGCCGATATGGCTTGCCGAGCTTGGATCGAAACCGCCACTTACTGCATGCCGTCACTGGGGTCCGCGGTGGTGTCGGACCCTCGGCCGTTACCCCGGACCAGTTGGCTGCTGAAAAGTAAAAGTGTCCTTCGGGTTTTGTGACTGACGGATGAGGGCCTTTGGGGTCCCTCGGATGGGTCCGGACCGGATTCCGGTCTGTCTTTCCTAATGAAGGGCATTCTAATGGAAACAGGTGTCTTGCGCGTGCTCCGCACAACCGCCGCCTCCTGGTGGCGGCATAGAGAGCTGCGCAGAACTGGCCAGACGGCGCTATCGCGGCAACTCGAGCGCGAGACCGTCCTGCGCGATCTTGGCTACCTCAGGCAGGCGGCATTATTGCCAAACGCGCATGTGATCTGCGGGGAGGGTGGGACGTTCCTTCATCTCGGCTGGACCACAGTGTCGACTTTCGCGCCGATCGAACGCTTTCCCTTGGCCGCTCTTGCGGTCGCACGAGGGACCCCGTTCATCGATATCCGACCCGTCACCGATGTTATCGCATTCGCGAACTTGCCGCGGGTGGCGCGGGACAGATCTGTCGATCCTGACCTTTCAGGTGCCGGCAGGTGCGTCTCGCTGACCACCTACATCGACACGGTCGAGCGGCTCGGCGCGAGGATCGTCAACGATCCGCGGCCCCGTCAGTCAATCTGATCACCACTCCCTCTCACAAACATTCGAAAGGAGGCCAGCCATGGCCCGATCCCCCACGCCCAAATTCGATGCCTCCGAGGTCATCACAAACGAAATCATCCGCATCATCGAGCGCGGCGTCCTGCCGTGGCGCAAGCCCTGGACCGCAGGCGGCAGCTCACGCCCCCTGCGCGTGGGCGGCGAACCCTACCAGGGGGTGAACAACTTCCTGCTGACGATGCGGACCGTGATGGCGGGCCACAGCTCTCCCTTCTGGATGACTCTGCCTCAGGCCAATGCGTTGGACGCAAAGGTCCGCAAGGGCGAGAAATCCTCTGTCGTCGTCTATTACGGCCAAAGCCGGAAAGACGCGGGCGGCGAGGACGACCGCAGCGATGGCGATGATCGCTCCGAGGAAGCCCGCATCTTCCGCTTCCAGAAATCCTACCGCGTGTTCAATGCCTGCCAGATCGATGGCCTGCCCGACAGCTTCTTCCCAGACCCGGAGCCCGCGCCCGAGCATCCGCCGTCCGAGCCCATCCCGCACATGCAGGCGTTTTTCGATGCCATCGATATCACGACCGTCTTCACGGGCACGGAGGCGTACTATTTGCCCCCCGTGGACAAGGTCTACATGCCATCCATCACGCGGTTCCAGGACCCGCGCAATTTCTACGGGGTCTGGGCGCATGAGCTGGCCCATGCCACGAAGGCCCGGCATCGACTGAACCGTGATTTCGGGTTCTCGAAGTTTGGCAACACCTCTTACGCGCGCGAGGAGCTTGTGGCGTTATCTTGACAGTCTGCACCGCATGCCACCTTGCCGTAGGATGGGTGACAGGCGTTGACGGTAGGCAGTTTTCAGGCTGGCCGCCGCGCTTACCAAAGAGCTGGCGGC
>Ga0115012_10001331_pt1 | contig 14327 bp, 42 predicted proteins | sample TroAtlMetagenome_FD_88706 | JGI IMG/M metagenome (GOLD analysis project Ga0115012, IMG submission 88706) | Marine eukaryotic phytoplankton communities from Atlantic Ocean - Tropical Atlantic ANT10 Metagenome | ecosystem: Environmental > Aquatic > Marine > Oceanic | place: Tropical Atlantic...
TAGTTCCTCCAAGTCATAGATAGAATAGGTGTTGCGATAACCATCGCTCCAAACAACTACTATTTCATCTTCAGCCTCAACCTCAACAATAATCCCAAACGCACCAAAACTCGAACAGGCCGGTTCAAAGTTTCGTGTTACTAAATCACCTACTTTCACTGATCACCTCCAGTGATGATGGATCACATAGAAAGATTTCTTCGTAGCCATTGAACAGGCAACAGCAATCTCCATTCTTTCTTATATCTAAGATAATCCCGACAGTCCTGTCAGAACCGAAACAAACCAAATCACCTACTTGCACTGATCACCTCCAACTCACATTTACTACACCAATCAGAACCATGATGATGGAAATGGATGAAATAAGCCGATACACCTTGTCGTAAGACAATGCCTGTACATTCCCATTCTATATGATATACTAATGAGCCTATTTTCACATCAACCTCCTACAAGAAAACAATCTCTGCATGTGTCTGTATCTCTATGTCGTAATCTGCAAAATCACCAAAATCTTCGTGATCTCCAGCATTTTCTCCGATACGGAGAAAACGAGCATTTTCTATGTTGTTGGTAACAAAGTGTTCTATGTTTCTGAACTCTGGATCATCATACCACTTAATACTGCTCCAAGTGATACAATGGTGTCCATCGCAATCAACATCGTCACTACTATAGTCACTTATGGTAAACTCTTTATCCCACTCTCTTCGGAACTGAAAGACTAATCTCTTTGTTTCCTCGCACTTTGCGAGTACATCCATAAACTTTGGCAATATGCTCTTATCAAATGCTAAGACTACTTCACTTCTATATCCCATTGGACACCTCTTGTTTGTTGTTCATATACTATACGATTGGTTGTTATTTTTTATTCAAACTTTTTTTATTTTGCTTTTCTAGTTCTTCATCATACACGATGTAGCCTTTATTATAGGCATATTCTCTCGCTATCTCTAAGGTTTCAAACTCCAAACCGTTGCCCTCCACCTCTTTGTTTCTCATGGAATACTTGCCCACAGACATACGCACCCTATCTTTCGATAGCAGAATGTAGGATACCCCATAGTCACTTGCACACCTTATGGGCAAACTAGGATTATACTTTGGTTTCATGCCGTCCTCCTGTGTGATAGAGGATCTGAATGACACTCTATTGTAAAGTAGCCTATCTCGTTTTCTACACAAAAGTATTCAAACTCTTCTATGTCCTTGTCATCAAAATCCTCCACATAAGTGGTGCGATCTCTAAAGTAATCACGAGCATAAAGTTCGGCTTGTTCTTCTGTGGCAAAGAGGAATACATCATCTTCATCCCCACAGTGCCTTATCTTCAGCACCCATATATATAAGTTATCCATTGGTAAACTCCTAGTCTGTTGTTGTAATAATGCTACGATTGAGATTTAACTTTTATTCAAAGTTTATTTATTTTTTTTCTTATTGCTCTCTGCAATCATTTCTTTCACCCAACGCTCACCATCTTTCTCAAACTCTGCGATGTACTGATTATGCAGTACAAGACACTTCTGTCCTTGCATAGCGTGATTACGCAGTTTGTAGCCAGCGATAATAAACTTATTACCTGTGCTGAACTTAGGCAGTGACGAGCCTGTGATGGTGCAGATCGCATAAGGAACTGATTTCAGTTTGTACTTTTGTTCTCCTGTTTTCTTGTCCTTGTATGCCTTTCTGAACCTACGGAACTGTATGTCCGTAACAAGTGCTTGCAGTTTTCCCTCTGATAGATTGAAGATAACCAAATCTTCTTTTTTTACATAAGCCATTTTATGCTCCTTTGTTCTGTGGTTATATCAATAATACGATCAAGATTTAACTTTTATTCAAACTTTTTCTATTTCACAATCGAAAAGGTAGGGTATTCTTCGATTATTGACGATTATAGTATACAGATCGCCCATATCTCTGTATTCGCAAGGATCATCGGGCTGTATCTTGACAATGATACCAACACTGCCTTTATCTATACCAATCTCGTCTATATTGACAGCACCCTCTTCTGTTATTCTTATTAAATCACCTACTTTCACTTATCACCTCTATGTGCCTTTTCATAATCCAAGGACTCTTTGGGTTGCTATTAACCCAAGCAACCTTTACAAGGTGTCCGTCAGCATCTTCGAAAGTCACAATACCATAGTTGTAAACCCCTTTGATACTGGTAAACTTTCTAACTAAATCACCTACTTGCATATTACCTCCAAGTGTCCGATGTGGTATTGTGATCGCTTACCCTTGCTAAATATGAGAACCTCTGCATACTTGATGTGTAGTATTTCACGAATAACACCTAACTCTCCAACTGATCGTGTTCTATGCACATTTGATCGAACTCTAACTAAATCACCTACTTTCATGAGTACCTCTTGTTTGGGTTATATTGTTGATACGAATAAGATTTAACTTTTATTCAAACTTTTTCAGAAATAACTCTAATGCTCCCTTTGGAACACCACTCTCTGATTGTAACATCAAACCATTGTACCAAGATTGCACCATGTGGTTCGTGGTGTGGTGGCATTACGACTACAATGCCGTTCATCCCTCTATAAGTATGTTTTATTATATCACCTACTTTCACTGTACACCTCCAAGTAACGACTTGTGCTAACCTCTTGCCCTGTCAATCTCTCGCCTGTGAACCATTTGATGGTTAGGTATTGTTTACGGTATAAAGGCTCTGCTTTTGTGACAATGCCTTTCTTGCCACACATCTTCCAACGAACTATATCGCCAACTTTATATTTCATTATGACACCTCTTCTCTAGGGTATATCATTCATACGAATAAGATTTAACTTTTATTCAAACTTTTTTCTTAAATCTTTTTAACTCCCATCGGTATAGGTTTCTTGGGGTTCTCTGTGGATACAGTGGAGTACCATCTTTCTTGAACCACCGAACATTGAGAACTCTAATCTGTGTTTCGTTACCGACAACCATTCCGTATGAAGCGTCATCAACTAAATCTCTATTCATATTTAACTTTCTCCCTGCTGAAGAGAGCATTACCAAATCACCTACTTTCATTTAACACCTCCAAATGTTCTTTGGGTACAAGCCACTGGCTGTCTACCTCAACATAATCATCACCCAAGCGAGGTTCTGAATAGACATTAGGATCTCTGCTTGTTACGATATGTACCTCACCTGTGTATATGTTTTTAACTAAATCACCTACTTTCATAATAACTCCAACCTATCAAGCCTATACCATCCGATTTTTTTCTTGTGTATGCTGTTGCACCAAGCAACTTTCGCATTGATACCTCTAGTTTCCAAGACAATCCCATATCTTTTGGCAAGATTGCTCATTTGGTTTATGTACATCACTAAGTTGCCTACATAAAGTGCTTTCATTTTTACCTCTCGATTATGCTACGATTAAGTTTTAAGTTTATTCAGATTTTTTTGAAATAATCTTTAGTTTCCCTCTTTTCAGATAGAAAGGAACTAACTCTTTATCTATTATAGATGGAGGAAAGTCAGTATCACACTCCTGTAAGTTGTACAGGTGTTTCCTTTGTTTCGTTACCAAATGAACTTTACCTCTCCATAATACCAAATCACCTACTTTCACTTACCACCTCCACTTTGTGTTCAAAGTGTTCATTGCAGACGGCAATCCAATCATCTATTTGGGGGAAATAGGCAAAGAAACCACCGGTGTTTCGTTCACTGGTTATTATGCCAACTCCCCACTGGGGATCATCTATAAACCTAACCAAATCTCCTACTCCCATAGTCCACCTCTCCACCATCCATCTTTGTGATCCCTTATGAACTGCACTGGCTGTACAGTCTTTGTACTCACTATTCGTATCTTGTCGCTCGGTTGCATACCCTCTATACTATCATTGTATAGGCTAATAGGCTTACCATCTAACATAGTAAACTTTACTCCAAATGGACAACTGTTCCAAGTTGGCAAAGCATTAACCTCTGTCACTATTGCTATTCTATCCGAATAGACTGTTCTTATTAAATCACCTACTTTCATACTCTCTCCCAATACTTTTTGAAACTACTGTGCCTTACACTTATCTTTGCACCGACACCTTGATTGACAACAACCGTACCCTCTTGTACAACTGTGAATGTCAGAGGGTAGCAAGTGCTTGCCACTCCACTCTCTATATCACCGATACCATGACATTCATCGGGGTAAAATCTTGTATAGGGATCAGCCCTAAGTATTGCTATATCTCCTGTGATCTTGTTTCTTACCAAGTCACCTTTCTTTAGTGTATATGTGATCATAAATCACCTCGTTGCTAATGGTTATATCAATAATACGAATAAGATTTAACTTTTATTCAAACTTTATCTGAAATAATCTTCAAATGTTCCCAGTTATACCATCCACCACAGGATGGACTAGGGTTCGCAAAGCGACATAGTGCAGTTTGTGTAGCCTTGTTGATCTTAACAACGATACCGATGTTCCCGAACTGATCATTTATTAAATCACCTACTTGCACTGATCACCTCTGCTCCGACTTCCCTTAAATCGTTTATTGTCCAAGTTATCTCAGTCAGCCTATTGTCAGTGGAGGAAACCACATAGAAACTGAACTTGTATCCATCGCCCCAGTTACAGATTCCTGTCCATTTGTATTGGCGATCACTGTGGGATGGTGCTGTATAGTTTACACTTACCAAATCGCCAATCTTCAAATCTTTTGATGTTTTGATCTTCATTCTTTCCCCCTCGGCTATATCAATAATACGAATGAGTTTAACTTTTATTCAAACTTTTTTCTCACTTGTACTGATCACCTCCAAATCGTGTGCCAACTGATCAAGCACAAATCCGTTCGGAAAAGAGCCACATAAGGCAACTTTAACTATTTCTCCTCTCTCTAGGGAGAGAACCAATGCTAGTTCCTTGTTGTGCCAGTGCCTTGCTCTGACTAAATCACCTACTTTCACTTACCACCTCCAGTTCATGTTTCCAATAAGCACCGTCCCCCATTGACTCATTCCAGTGAACATGATAGAGTATGCCATGCTCAAGGTGGGCGGATGGTGCGATCCTAACAACAATACCGATGTTTTTACACATTGTGGTACGGAACTTTACTAAATCACCTACCCTCACTTATCACCTCAACATACGGATTATCCAATCGTAGTTCATACCATCTGTGGTTGTTCATGCCTAGGACACGCCAGTATCGAAGATCATCTGCTTGCTTAATCACAATACCCATCACATCTGTATTGCCTTTTATCTTTATTAAAGTACCTATCATTTAGCACCTCTGTCTTGTTGTTCATATACTATACGATTGATGATCATTTTTTATTCAAAGTTTTTATACATTCAGATTTTTTTACTATAAACTTTCCAGAATAGTCGGGGTGCTTTACGATCACTCTATCCTCACATATATCTATAATCGTATATAGTCCATCCAAATCCCCAGTTCTACCCTTAATCATCACTTTGTCGCCTACTTTCACTGATCACCTCCAATACACTGGTGTGTCGCCACATTCTTGTGCCGTTGTTCCACTGGACGAGCATCGTGTCAACACCATCATCTACAACGATTATTCCAACATCAGTGTTGTGCATGTTTGAATTTCTATATCTAACTAAATCACCTACTTGCATATTAACTCCAAGTGTCCGATGTGGTATTGTTTTCGCTTGCCATCGTGAAATATGAGAACCTCTGCGAACTTATGGTGTAGTATTTCACGAATAACACCAGTCATGCCACTTGATACAACTGTATATCTTTGGCTTGATCGAACCCTAACTAAATCACCTACTTTCATTTATCACCTCTTCATTCAACTTACACTAATCATACGAATAAGATTTAACTTTTATTCAGATTTATTTATTTTTTTGTTGACAAACTATCAATCTGCCAGTGTTACCTAACTTTTCTCTAGTTCCTAGTCCAAAGGTTGCAACGATCTGTGCGACAATCTTCTTCATAGTGTTGGAGTTCCCTGTGATTACCACAAATGGTATATCATCGTCTGCACAAGGTTTCTCCAATAATCCATATACATCCTTGTGTCTTACACCATGTAAATCAATGACTTTCATTTATCACCTCACATTGTTCTATTGCTAAAGTCAGCACATCACCATCTGGAAACTTTACGATGTGCATATCTCTAAATCCAGCGTGTTGCTCTTTTCTTACGAACAAGCCTATCTTCCAATTTTTCTTTGATGAATGGTGTCTTACTCTTATTAAATCACCTACTTTCATTTATCACCTCTAAGTTTTCTTTTCTTACCCATCGAAACATAACGCCAGTTTCATCACTCCAATCCACAAGCACTCTATCTCCTTTTATTTCGTATGCAGAACCAATCGTACCTTTTGTTCTGTGTCGTACTCTATCGCCTACTCTCACTTATTACCTCCAAAGTGTCCATATCAAGCCACCTTGATCTTCTAGGTATCTTGCTGTTGTCTGTGTTGATCCAAAAAATCTTTCTTGATCCTCCCCAAGTGCCCAAGACTATTCCGACTAGCCTATTTGTGAATGGGGGCGACTTTCCAATAACTAAATCACCTACTCTCACTTATCACCTCCAATACAGGATAGTCTACCCACTCAGTTTCATTGTTGTCAATCCATCTTATAAGACAGCGATAGTTTGTGTATTTGCTTAACACTTGATATGAGTCTACAACTATTCCTATACCACTCTCCAAATCAACTGCGTGTCTTACTAGATCCCCTATTTGCATTTCGCTTTCTCACTAGGAGATCGAAATCCCATAGGTGTCTTTTCTTCTTTCTCACTAGGCTCAGATGGTGGTGGCATCATTCCTCCCAACATCATAGGCAATGCACCCATAGATGACATACTATTCATCTTGATCATCGCACCCATGAACTTATTCAGAAGATCGTCTGATACCTCTATTGAAATGTTGATTTGATTATTTGTTTCTTGATTTGATATTTAACCCTCCTTGTTGGCTATATAAATGATACGATTGTCATTTAACTTTTATTCACTTTTTTTAAGTATTTTTTTGCTACCCACATTGCTCTCGGTGATACTGCTGTCCACCAAACCTTGGCATTAACCTTGTTCTGCTGAACGACAATGCCATAACTCTTTAGTACACGATGATACATTTTATATTCAAAAAAATCTACACCTTTCTTATTAAGGCACACTAAATCACCTATTTTCGTAGCGTTTTTCTTCACTCACTATTCCTTTTTGTTGTGCGTGTAACCAAATACAGGCACTCCCCTAGGGACTTCTCCACTCTTAATGCCACCATGCTTAGTTATCATAATGTGGACGATTTCAGATGGAACATACCCATAGACAGATTTTGTATCTTCGGCTATATCAGAGTCCTTATATTCCAGTATTAAACTTTCTTGTCGGCTTGGATAACCAACCTCCACATGTGTATAATGTGTCTGGTTATCCTCTCTAGGCAGACAATACGCATTCTCGTTTGCTTGGCACGAGAACGAAAAACCATCATTACACACCACTCTTTTATTTAGTTTTCTCATAAACATTTTATCCTCCATTATAATGTTAAACGATTATGTCTGAAATTTTATTCAAAATATGTTCATTTTCTTTTACATATTTCGCTAGCATCTCCCAGTTTCCATCAATCCTTTGCTTTTTGTCGTAGTAGTCTAATCCATTGGCATAAATACCATAACTTCGCCTACCCTCATTTTCTGCATCAAAACTTTCTGTGATCCTACTGCCTTGCCACAGCCTAAACTCAGAGGACGCATACTTAGTCGTACTTTTGGTTGGAACTTTGTACTTGTCCATAAAAACCTTATAGATATGTTCCGCATCAATCTTTGTGCCAAAGAAAGCAGATATATATGGGCTAGTTGGTAGTTTGTTGTTCTCCCAATCAATAGACTGAAAGGAAGAGAGTGATGTTCCAATGTCAAACCTAGTTGAATGTCCGAACCAGTGCCTTTTGTTGCCACTGTCGGGCTTGTTAAAGTAAACCAAATCGTCTGTAATCCTTGTCAGATGAATAAAATCAATCTGATCTTCTGTGAGTTTGCTTGTGTCGCTGATTACTTGCATATTTTTAAGATTTCCTATTGCATTTTGTGGTGTCCATATCCTAATGCCCTCGTCTGGTGTCATTACCATGCACCCTGTCCAAAAATCAAATCGTGACAATGCCCTAGCAGTATAATAAGAATATATCATATATGCTTTCTTATGCAGTTCCAAGTCATCTTTGTGCTTTTGGCAAGTCCTAACAGTATGCCCACTACCTCTACAATAGGAGCAAGACTTTTTCGCTCTCTTTTCTTTTGCCTCTTTCGCATCTTCATATTTTCTAATCACTCTTTTCATTCTCCTAGGGTGTACACCCATACTACCAATTTTATTATACTCTTCATAAGTAATAGTTGGTTGTGCATTTTCTACAACTTCTTGGCAAAACTTAACTTGCTCTTCTTCTGTACCAATGAATGTCAAGTCAACACCGTCACAATCGTACCAAAGTGCTCGTTCGTAAAACCTTTTGTAGTCTGTGTAGCCACCCATGGTTGGGACATATATGTTACGATCATTCTCTGAGCGATCATATAGGTGTCTCAGGATCAAACCTTTGACATACTCCTGTACTCCTTCTTTTGTAGAAAAAGCCTTCAGTTGTTCAGCATATTTCTTTGCATCTCTTTCTAGTTTTTGACAATCCATAACAGCGTGATCGCCACTACAGTAGTCGCACGTTTTGTATCTATATCCCATGGGGAACTCCTTTTTTGTTGGTTGTAATAATAATACGATTTAGATTTAACTTTTATTCAATAAATAAAAAAAAACTTAACTTTTAGAAAAAAGATATAACCACCAAAGATTAACTAGCCCTCTGCACTGACTACCTAGCCATACAATGTCAGCAGAACCGTTTCCTCGTAGACTAGTAACCACACCAACCTTACCAGTTGATGTGGAAACCAAGTCTCCCACCTTTGTAGCCACCTCTCTGCAACTTATCACAGACGCTTTTTTCCTACCAAGAGCCTACCTGTCTTTATACTACGGTAAGGAGTAAGACTCTCTTTCACAATCTTTGTCCACTTGCGACAGTTGACAATAGATGTGTGTCCTAGACATATCATTGGCTGATACTTACCCGCATTTCCTTTCTTGATCTTGCCAGTAGTGCGAGAGTTGCTATCAGTTGCTTTTCCATTCCATACGATGATTGCGTCACCGTCATCCAACGGACTAGTCACAGAGAAGTGACACGCCTTAAACAGCCCATGCAGTGCGTTCTTTCCTAACTTAATGTCCAAGTCCAAATCATACTGAATGAGGACATAGAAGGGTACTTTGCCACAGTTATGTGTATGAGTAGAGCCTGTCCAATCTTTTGCTTGGGTTGTCTTTACCTCAAAGGCTAACAGTGTCTCGCCTTTCTTGACGGCAACATCAAAGTTCCCAACAATGTCATGAGTGCCAGACTTTGGCACTATCTCATATCCATAGTTATCTTTCAGAACTTTGGCGATTGCGTATTCAAAATCATGACAGACACGAACCGTAGTCTGTGATGTACGCTGTGATGGATCATCTTCTGCCAACTCTCCCCATTCTCGCACAGTCTTGGCACCACCAAGATGATATAGAGAATAGAAATGGTGTCCTGCGACTTTCTCCACCATCGAAAGAACTTCTATCGCAAATCTTTTGGTTCTCATAGTTTTGAGGATTTTGTTTTTTTCGCTATCCATTTTGCACTCCTTTGTTTGGGTTATGGATATGATACGATCAGAATTTAACTTTTATTCAAACTTTTATTCACTTTCTTCTGGAATAACTATTTGTACTTCATACAGCTCTACGTTTATCATTTCTTTAACCCCCAATGTCATATTATGTATACTCAGATCATAACATACACATTCTTCATGAGGTACCTCATATATATTAGCGATAGACATATTTATATACCAGTGAGTTTCTGAGATTATTCCATAATGCCATTCATTGTCTGTTGGATCTAAGTCATAATCAATTATTTGATAATTACTGTATCTGTATCTTAGTAATGCTCCTTTTTGTAAACATCCGCTAGTATACATATTATTTATATTCATGTGTGTGAGTGCTGTGAATCGATTATCTGACATATCTATGCCTCAACAATGATAGTGCCACACATCTGATCGCTCATTAAGAGATCCCAAGACTCTTTCTGTGATTTCAAGAGCATTTCCTTCTCTACGCCTTCTGGCATATTTTCTATTTGTCTGTCAGTTTCTTGTAACTCATTTACCAAATCATTGAACACAGCCACGACAGCAAATCTTGTCCTTGCTTTTAAGATCTTGGCAACTTCCTTGTCTATTGGTGTCATAAATTTTTTATTCATTATAATCTCCTATGGGTGGTTTTAAGAATTCCAATACATGCGACTTGTCTGAATATAATTTGAAGAACATACTGTCGTATTCAGATTTTGTCAATCCACCAAATATCTCAATACATTGAGCATCAAAGACGGGATCAGATACCGTGTCCCACTTGTGAGGAAAATCTAATACATCACTCTCTGATACCACTTCCCAACGAAAATTATATGACGGACTTTCATTTAACAATTGTTCTAAAGTTATCATTCTGTAAACTGCTGGGTTTGACATTAGGATTAACTTAAAAACTTTCTTGTTATCAATTATCCAACTTAAGTTTTGCCAATCAACACTAACCAAAGTCCAAGGGGACTTTTTGTTCTCCATGCTATTGATATATTTCTTGTTGGACATTATGCTACCGACACCTATGCCCCTAGATTTCAGCTCATTTAATATATTATTTCTCCATTCTTTGTTAATTCTTTTAAGTTTAACAAAATCTTTTTCCCTTATTGTACAAGTTCTTACGTTGTGTCCTGTTTGCAGACAATAAGAGCAGTGTCTTTTTTGGTTTGCATTGTTCCTAGATTTTTCGCTATAATCCTTGCGATAATCATCGAACTCCTGTACATCGGGATGGGTGGAGCCGAACTGTTGTCTGTTCTTTTCAATTTCATTCTTAAGTTTCTCGCAAGACACTCTATTGTGCCCTAGGCGATTACAAAAACTACACTTAACTGTCTTCTTATTATTTCCCATATATTATCCGCTTGGTGGCGCAGACTTAGATCTGCTAAAGTCTTTATTTTTTTTCTGTCCTTTAACTAAGTAGTCGTTTCCTCCTAGTCCTATCAATCTTCTTACCATTGCAGGGTGTACTTTCTTTAACATCCTCTGGTATTTCTCAGTTCCATACTCGCCTTTCGGGTATTTATATTTCTTTGCTTCCTCTAAATCTTCTCCACTATTTGGATCGATCACTTGAACAAAATCGAATTCAATGTCAGGGAAATCATACCCCAAAGAAACCATATCAGAAATGTTTTGCAAACTGTCTTCAAATACCAAAACTGACTCAGAGATATTAAATCTTTTAATTAACTTGGCTAAGTATGGTGCTTTTAATTTAGAGCCACCAGAGCCAAATACAGACACCCTTTTACTCTCAATGCCCTGTCTATCCAAGAAGTCACTAATGGAGCTTCTAGACTCGCTCTGTCTCGCTGTAAGTACTATTACTTTGGTGTCCTTGTCTAACAAAAAATCTCTCATTAAATCTAATGTAGCGTTGATTGGTTTAGCGTGATTAGATACTGAGACAAACTCGGAGAAGTCATAGTAATACTTCTTCTCGTTCAGTTCGTGTTCATCGAACTGGGCTTGTCCATGTAAGTGATCAACAATTCTATTTGACTTCTTCTCCCTAACCAAAGTAACTTCTTCGGTAATAGCTAGCGTATCGTCAAAGTCGAACATAATCAACCTCTTCCATTTAGATTTAATCTTTAATATTTTCATCTTCCTTTTCCCATCCATTTCCGTATTTCTGTTGCTCTCCATCCTCAAATGTAATAACAGTTTTATTGTCGGGATGTGGCAACACATGCACTTTTAAGAAATCATCTAGTGAGTCGAAAATCGATATACCACCTCTAGGTGGAGGATATAGCCAATGGAGGACGCATTGTCCTGTAGCCATCACCACTCCTTCGATCACAACGCCCTCACCGGAGACTCCGCTTTCATCAAAATTCCTGCAAACCGTGAAGGTTCTTATACCTCTAGGTGCAAGTTTGGGCGGTGGCTTGGGCTTTAAGCTGTCCAAACCATCCTCTTTAACTTCTTCAGTCATCTTACTAATGCTCCTCGTCAGTGGGAGAATGAACAAAATGCTCTGTAATCATTCTTCGCATTTCACCTTCTAAATTCTTGCCCATCATATTCTCTGCATTGTAGAATTCATCTAGCATGAACCTCAGAGACTCTACCTCGTCAACCAGACTTTCAATAAGATCCACTAGTTCTTCGGGTGTCTTCTTAAGAAGTTCTTCTTTTGTGTAATAAGTTTCTTTTGACATTATCCTTCTCCTTGTATATCGTCATCCTTCTTTGTTAGTCTTCTCTTGTCGCCACCAAATACTTTGGATCGATCTTTATCTGGATCTCCAACAGTATCATCCTGTGCGTCATATACTTGAAAAGACTCGCCATAAGAAAGTATTTCAACTCCCGGTACTGCGTTCAAGTCGGGAATTAGTTGGTTCCTAACATATGCATATGCATCGGGCTTATCATTAGGTAATTCAAACTTAACATCATAAGTCATATACCAGTTCTCACCATCAGATTTTCTATCTCTTGGTAAAGAAAGAGCGGTTACTGCCGACACAGCACGAAAGTCATCCTCTGTCTCCGATTTGTTCCCACCTCTTAGTTTTCTAACTTTGAACCTCACAGGGACTTTATATAACTTTTGTTTATATGTTTCGTCTTGAGACTCAAAGAGATAATCATACCACTGTCTTTTGTTCATAGGTTTTACTCCTTTAGCTAAGTAAATAGGTTGCTAGCAAAATAAGAGTAACAACCCAAGTATACTAATAGTACGATTAAGTATACAACTTTATTCATTTTTTCTTAAATGGTGGAGGCGGTGGGAATTGAACCCACGTCCACAGCAGTCAAAATTGGAGTCATTCACAAGCATAGTTGGTTTGTTATCGTCTCTCCAACAAAACTAGGCAGTTATGATCCACCGCTTACTGCCCTGTTGCAGTGGATTGTTTGATTTTTACAACTGATCTGTTGTGTTGTCTAGATTGGACTGATGGCTCTAGACAGCCACCCGATTATGCCGCTATGGCTTGTTCGAAATAATTGTTATTATTGGCAATTATAAAATTTGAACTTTTAAGGTTGTGTCTTACCTACCTGCACTCGTCCTTCGGATACTACCCTGTCGAAACCATTGCGCCCCCTTTATTTACAGCAACATTCGCAGTTGCATTCTGCTGGCTTACAGCCACAGCATTTACATTCATCTTTTGAATTCATACGAAATCCCTCCTATTTGTCTATAACTAAGTAGACTTGGATTTCTCTTTTTCACACTCAAGAAGCAACTCTTGGTATTGTTCTTCTGAGAAGAAACTACAACCATCAGTTTTCGCTTCTGGATCTTCAAATCCTACCGATCTCATTTCAAACTTCCATTCAGAACCGTGCGCTTCTATCCCTTCGCACCCATACTTTTCAAATACCACATGGTGGCACATTTCATGCAACAGGACACCAAACAATTCTCGCTCTGTCAAGCCTTGGTTTTTTGCTAGCCAAATAGAATTTAATCCACTTATCGTGTGTGCAAAATCACCAAGCATATCATCTGGCAAGTCTCGTACAAAAACTGGTATAGTCCGATACTTATCTCCCCAATACTTTCTCATAAAAACCTTAAATGCGTAATTCCAATGAAACATATACATAATTAACTGATCCACCATTTAGGTTTGTTTCTTTTCCAAGTCGCAAAGCCTGACTTCTCGCCCTTATAATAGGCACGATATGCTTGAATTGCACACTTATTCCTATATTGAGTTGGCATTGCCTGTGTGAAGGGTGACAGCCCTTTGCTTGGTAAGCCGATACTCAAAGATTTACACCACTCGATGTGCTGTTGGGTTTTGTGTATCTTGCCGTATCGCTCTGTGTATTCTTCACAGAGAGCCATCCCGTGCTTGATCAGCCAGTCCCAATTCTCCTTGGACTCGCCAACCCATATGGTACATGGGTGCTTGCTGTGTGTTGCCCTATAGGGAGCATCAAAGCCTTGCCTATGAGCGACAGTACACAGCATCTGTGCTGTCTCTAAGATCATCTTAACTACATGCTTGTCGCATTGTGATTGTGCCGACTTAATCGGATCATCCTCTAAAACAAATATA
>Ga0115012_10001336_pt1 | contig 14301 bp, 31 predicted proteins | sample TroAtlMetagenome_FD_88706 | JGI IMG/M metagenome (GOLD analysis project Ga0115012, IMG submission 88706) | Marine eukaryotic phytoplankton communities from Atlantic Ocean - Tropical Atlantic ANT10 Metagenome | ecosystem: Environmental > Aquatic > Marine > Oceanic | place: Tropical Atlantic...
GTTTCATTCTGGCACGGTCTTGTTTCATCTTCTCAATTAAATCTTCCGCTGCGTCGAGCTTGTCGACTAGCTTCATATACTTATCGAGGTCTATCTGAACTTCATTTCTACTGTTATCAGCTTCAATTTCTGCCATAGTTTTCTCCTATGGTTTCCAGTCATACCATTTCCTTCTACGATATGGCTTACCTAAGGTAGCCTCTCTAAAATGAAAAGAAATTGATATTCTTGGACTTAGAGTATCAACTCTATGAAATTTTCCTTTCGGAATATAAAGCAAATCCCCATCATCTAGTTCTACCACTTCTTCTAGAGTAGCGTCTTGTAGTCTATCATGACCAAGGTCTTTGCTAAACTCTTTATAAATGTACCAGCGTATTTTACCCGATACATGAAATAAAAAATTATCTGTTGAATCTGCGTGTATTGGAAAGCAGTGTGCGTCTTTACGCTTACTACAATATATGTTTGCCTGTCCTACTCCATATACTTTTTCAAACTCTTGGCACTGTCTCCACATATTTCCATTCAAAAACTCACTTAATGTAAGTATAAAACTACACCCTTGATTCCAAAAATCTAAAATTTGTTCTCTACTATATTTTTCTTTTGACTTTTTCTTACACCATTTATTGCCATTTGGCAATACAATCTGTAGTTGAGGAGTTCTATCCCATTGTCCGACTTTTATCTGATTAAGATAGTTATCAAACTCATGCCAACTAAAATGGTGTTTAAATATATTATTTTTTGACTTTATTACAAAGTGTTTCTTATCTTTAAACTCATCAAAAAATCTTTCACGAGTTATTGGATTAATAAAGTTATCAAAGGGAATTGGCAATTTTTGCTAACCTCCACCACTCTCTCATTAAATCAGGTCTAGGATGAGTAGCCTTTGCATGAGGTGTGTACTTTGGATGCCACGGCTGATAACTTAATGAAGTTAAGTGTAGTTGCCAAATCATATCCAATTCTAAATGTTCTTTATCTTCCCATCTTGGATTTTCTTTACTCCATAAATCAAAACCTCTAGGTATTGCTGCTGGATTAGTACCATCAAAAGAGTTCCATCTAGCATCTAGCATATGTACTAAATTGTGAGTCTTTTCCTTGTGAGGACTTCCTAATTTTCTCATAACTTCCCACTTATAAGAATAGTTTTTATCCCATTTTATAACTTTATCTATTGGGTCTACAAATTCCTGTGCCTTCTCACAATCAATCAAAAGAACACTATCACACCAGAAACCTCTAGGATTACCTGCTTTTGCTCCCTCTTTACCATTGTCTTGCAAAGCATCCCATACCATACCAAATGCTTTTCCTTCTAAATCTGTTTTATACAATGCAGCGATATCCCTAAAGTTTACCATATCCACATCAGTATACAAAGCTTTTCCTTTATATCCCATTAGATGTGGTACTGCATATCTATAACAAGTAAAAGGAGTTCCCCAAGTTTTTCTATTCCAACCTGGAAAGTCTTTTGGTCGTAAGAATACTATGTCAAGAGGCATACTAGCATTTTTAAATAGTGTATACAAATATACTTTCTGCGCTAAGTCATCATGATTATCACTTGTTCCTATAAATAATTTAACTGTATCTTGCATATAAAACCTCTTGTCCTTCTTCCATATGCAAAGCATGAGCATGTAAATTACCTATTACAAAAAATTCTCCTTCTTTTATAATATTAGGACTTATCTTTCTATTCTTCCAATTAAATAAGTTATAATCATGTATTGCCATAGTATATAAAAGTCTATCTCTATTCTCACATACTAATAACTTTATATCTCCTTTCAATGCCCATATAATTGCAGAGTTTTTCTGCGGCACATGTAGACCTTTATCTGTTTGCTTAGCATATAAAATTTCTATAGGAGAGCAGTTCCACAGCTTTTGCCCTGACTTCTCAAAGAAGTTATGAAACTCCTCTTTGTGGTCTAAGTATTCAGGAGTTGATGTATAATAATTCTCTTGCGAATCTTGTTTAAAAAATGCAAAAGAATCCATCCAAGGAAACATTTGTTCATGTTGCCATACTCCGTAATCATGTAGACTATTAACTATGTATTTTATATTTTTAGTAAGCTGCACCTTTGCCCCTCATAAATCCTACTACTATATCTCTTTTACCCCACTCTAGTGGTTTACTTTCATGTTCGTGTATGCTAGTAAAAATAGTTAGACTTCCCTTTTTTCTCATTGTTGGGAAACTATGTCTAAAATTTTCTCTAACTTTCATTGTTTCTGGTAAGAAATTACTGTCCATAAATACATCAGGAACAGTATAACTTTCTACTATCTCTAAGTCGCCACCACCATATTCTTCAGAGTGGCTCAGTTGTATACTTAAACTTATCTTCCTAACTGTAGGCGATGACATCGCTTCTAAACTAGGTCTATGGTCACGATGTGGGCAGAAAAACATACCTTTCTTATCATATCTAACCATATTTATCTCATGCCTTCGTCTTTCTTGGTATAAGTCAAACTTATAAGTTCTATCGTTGTAAAGATTAACTGCTTTTATTAGTCTATCATAGTAAGGAAACTCTATATTACTTCTTTTCTTACAGCTTCTTATCTTAGTATTATAACCAGACCATCTTGTTCCTGCAAGTTTCCATGTCATATCTTTATTTACTTCAAATAAATTATCACATTCTTCTTCGGTCATAAAGTCTGGAATATGACCTACTATGTCATGTGTTTTATACTTACTCACTAATAATTTCATTATTAATTACTCCATCTTGTAGCGTGAGCTGATATGAGTGTGCCCAATGCACATCCTCTGCTATAATACAACTTATCGTATCATATCCTAACTTTCTTGCTAGTGTTAATCTTTGGTTGCCTGTATAGGCGAGAAGTGGATAAGACTTTAACCAAGGAGTATGACTATTTACTCCTCTTACTGCCATCATCCAATTAGCGTATGTGTTTGGTATCACAATGATTGGGTCTAGTAATCCTTCCTCATTAAATGATTTTGCAAGAGATTTTTGAACTCTCTCGTGTTTTACTGCTCTGCAAATAAGGTTTATTGCAGCTTCCATAGGAACAAAGGTTTCATCCTTTAGTCCTGTTTCTGTCATTAAAAATGTCGTTACTTGACTATTATTCTTCGCTATCAGGCGCTGTGGCTCGTCCAATTTCCTCCTCTAGTTGTTCTATTCGTTTAATTAATTTAGGGTATGCTTCAAACTCATGTAGTTCTTTGCATGGATGAGAGTCTGATTCAAGTATATCGACTCTTTCTTCTAATTCTTCAAGCCATTCTTCATTTTCTTCAAATCGTGCTTGTGCTGGTTCGTTTTTATCAAACCAATGAGCATGCTTCTGCATCTCATTTTTCCACATTAACATTTTGAATAAGTTTCTAAACACCTTGAATAATTTCTTTTGCTCTCTCCCATTCTGCTACATTTTTGCTTGGAATGGAAATTTCTAATATAAATCTAGGAGTGTGTAGTCCTGTATTTCTATCTGCTAACCACTGTTCTCCATCCATTGTTCCTGCTAATACTGTCCAGTTATTCCCTTGATGTTGGTCTGGTATTTGTTTACTCTTACCATTTTCTACCCACATAGTATATCCTGAACTTCTATTATATATAAATCTAATAAATTTTCTACTTTTTAAATGACTATTGTTCCATGCTGTCCATCCCCATTTCTTAGGTTGAACAGAAAACTCACTTACATACCAATTTTCTGTATTGGTACTTTTATTCATTGCCCCTACAAAAGATAATACTGCATCTTTTATTTCAAAGTTAGGGTATCTCCCTGTATAGTCATTAGTATTTGTTCTGTCTACTGTTGGCGTTGTCATTGCCATTTTATCTCTTAATCTTTTAAAAGATACATCAGGTTGAGGTTTAGGATTATATAATGCTACTTGTTTAAATAAAAACATAGCACAATAGTGCAACTTCCCCTGCATTACACCATTATTTAGTGATATCTTCTCCATCTGTTGTTGTTACCTCACGATAGTAAATTACTACCTCTTTGAGTTCACGAATATATCGTTTTAACTCTTGTGTATTATATGCCATTAATTCATAGTCTGGAACTGACATAGCAAAGAACACTACTTGTCCATGTTCTTTTTCTATTCTTGCTAAAAACTCCTCTAAGTTTTTATCACTAACCACATACCAATATGGTTCTTTTAAATCTATCTCTCTTGGGAGAACTGGTTGTGCTATCTGCCTTTCTATCGGCTTGGCACTAACCTCTAATGTCTTCGTCGGTAACAGGCTGCACGATGATACCATCATCAGCAGCGTCAATGTCACGGCTGTCTTGTTCAATTCCATCAAATACCTCTTTTGTCGCTTTATTCACTCTTGGCTCTATTAGTCCAGGCTTTGCTGCAGCTAACTTAGTCAAGTTGTGTCTTTTAAATATATCTAAATAACGATTCATTTCTAACTCTATCTCGTTATTCTTGCTTTGTAAATTGTTTAATGCTGTTGTTTGTTTTGCAAAATCGTTTTGCAAGGTGCTAATTGTTTCTTCTTGCATTTGTACTGCACCTTCTAATTTAATATTGTTTGCTTTCAGTGTTTGGTTTTCATTCCACAGATACCAAGAGCCTAGTCCTAATACTAGAATGATTGCCATAAAAAATTGGTTCATAATTGCTTTATCCTATAGTTTAATCCTTCTGCTCCTCGGATTTCAACTACTTCCTTGTCCTCGGTGAGGAAACTAAGGTATTTATCTTGTTTTTTGTAAAATTTGCGAACTATATAAGTTGTATCGTCAGCGTCTCCCCATGTGTGATTATAACTAACACTTAACTTATATCTTGGCGAGAAATAATACTTTATTTTCAACCAAATTTCTTTTAAGTCCATTCCTTTCCCTCAAATAAGTTTGCCTCTGCTTCTCTACGGCGAATAAGTCCTTCAAGAACTTTACCACCTGCTTTGTTCCATCTTTTCATTTGTGCTGGAACTTCTTCGTAATTACCTGAGTTTAGCACTTTTAACATGGTAGAAGCGTTTAGGTTTCCATTACCTAAATTGAATGTCCAACTGACTAGAGCGTCAAATTGGTCTTGGTTTAATTCTACTTTAACAGCTTTGTGAACATATTCTTCATACTCTACTACTTCTCCTTCGAGTAATTCGTCAGCATAAGACTGACTTATTTCCATTCCTTCTACTGCTGTTTTGATATGACCATACCCAATAGTCCATACTCCTGCTGGGCATTTGTATGCTTTTAATTCACACCCTTCAAAGTGTTTAATTAGTTCTAATCCATTTTCTGATATGTTCATATTATCTCCATACTTGGGGGAGCATTTACTCCCCCATATCGTTGACAGTCTACACAAGATAGGATAGATTTAATACTATCACACTAGCTCCAAAACTCAAAAGAGTTATTTGGCTTACAGTCTGACAGAACTCTCCATTCTCACATATTGTATCACGAACTTTTAAAGCAATTGCTTTCATATTAATTTATCTCCAAGATTTTCCTCTTAGAATCTGGAGTTCGTGATAAGTTGATTGTCAGTAATCCGTCTTGTAGATGTACTTTATCTACTTGTAGGTCGGCATTTAGAATAAATCTTCGTTCAAAAGACTTTAGACTAAGACCTTGATGAACAAAACGCTCATCATCACCTAGTTTGTGTTCTTTTTTACCCTTGATTTGGAGTTCTTTGTTATCAAAGACTATCTCCAACTCCTCTTTCTTCCAACCTGGCACTGCGATTTCTATTCGATAATCTCCTGCCCTTTCGATTAGGTTGTATCTCGGATAGCTACTTTCCGTATAACTCGGTAAAGAAGGCGTATCCAATCCAAGCCAAAATTTACTTAAATCTATACTCATTTTTTATCTCCATAATTCCTTTTTCAGTAAATACTCGCACCTCCTTTCGGTAGATGCACCAATGCGCAAGTGAAACCTATCACTTACAAAATAATTATAACAAATTTTTAACTTGATGTCAAGAACTATTTTTCAGAGTCATCGAAGGTAAGTATTCCTTCCTCTTCCAAATAGTCTATCGTGCCTCGTATTCCTACTTGTTTTCCAAAGTAGTAAGCACCTGTGACAGCAAAAAATAAAAATATTAGATAACTTATATCATTTTCATTCATAGATAATATTATAGCAACTTTCCCACCAAAAGTCAAGACAAAATTTATAGTTAACTAAAAATAGTTCTTGACATTATCTCAAAATGCGAGTATAATATATGTATGAATAAAAGATGGACTGATACAGAGCGGGATTTTCTCAAGCGACATTATAATGATATGGGAATTGAAGAACTCGCACAAAAACTAGACAAAACAAAAGAGCAAATTCATTCACAAGTTTACTACTTAAGAAAGCGTGGATGGACTTTTCATCGGAGGAAAGATGCCGTCAGTTAATTGTAAAGGAATGTCCTTCGAAAAATCTATGCGTATATTCCGTAGAAAAGTCGAGAAAGCAGGAATCAAAGATAGAATCCGAGAGAAACAATACTATGAAAAACCTGCGTCTATCAAAAATGACACGAATAATTATAGGAAACGCAAACGAAAATTAGACAAACAAAAGGAACATGAACTCGATTTAAAAAGAAGATTAATAATGAGACATGGTGGTAGATAAAATTTTCTTGAACAACATAACTAAATTTTACAATCCTTTTTCAAACTACAAAATATTTTTTCGTTTCTTAACTGCGTTCCTACCCATCACCACATATACCAATGAAAAACAGATCTTGCATTCTGCTAAAAGTTATGGTAAAATAATACTATAAATTATGATAGTTAACCAAAACAAATCACTGATTAGAGTCGCTTATCTAACCGATGCTGAAAGCCGAGAGGAGCGAAGCGGGAACGAGGCGAGCATCTAATCCGATAAATATAGACTCTTAATTGTGTTAACCACATCAATTCATGAAATCAAACAACACCAACTCTGGTGTTTAATAATCCACAAATTCAAATTAATTACTACAAAACCCTTCCCAATAACCACAACTTGCGCAAACCGAAAATTTTTAAGACAATAAAAAAGGGAGCAAAATACTCCCCTTCCTTTACAAGTTTCTCCTAGTTAAAACCAACCATCTTTAGACCGTGGTACATTTTCATCCTGTAGCACTCTTATTCTTTGTGTTGCTACTACTTCTCTATGACCATCAGGAAATCTTAGTCTTGCTCTTACACCCGTTGGGGTTTCGATTAGACCCATCACTTCCGCATATCTTCCATGCTTCTCCACTAGTTCATCTACTTTACTTAGCTTACATACTCTCATACAATCTCCTTAAAACTGTCTTAGGTGCTTTTTCTAAACCCGCTAGGGCTTCGTTAGGAATATCTAACTTTTCTGCTAGATTTTCCACTATTTGCAATTTTGTTATTGGTTTTTCGCCTGTTTTCGTAGTATATTCAGTCTTTTTATATACTCCTTCTCGACTTAACTTACCTATAATCGATTTTACACTCTTATTTAACTCATCTGCTAGTTTTTCTACTGTTTCTCTATCAGGATTAAGTGTATATTGGTTAACAATGTATTCTACTTGGTCTTGTGTATAGTTTACAGCCATAACATATCCTCCCATCTTTTGACTAACATTTCTACTTGGTATGTTGACATACCCCATTCTTCACTAGCAACTCTTATTGCTTCTTCACGACCGAACTCTTTCTCCCAGTCATAGTATTCAAACTCTCTTTCATCATTATGCATAATGTGGTTTCCTCCTATCTGCATTGTGTCTTTCCCACTCTGCTATGAGAGCATCACCTCTTAGTCTTTCACCAAAATATATCGTTTTACCACTTTCTAGGGTTCTTTTGATTAATCCACCATTATATTCTATATCAATAACGGACTTACCATTTGCTGTATCTTCAGGTCTGTTATCATACCACATCGAATCTAAACTATGTGCATGCATTGCCTTGATACCTCTAGACCACTCTTCTGCTGCTATCAGGTTACGCTGTCTTTCTACTCTATCGTTAAACTGTCCCATCATGTATTATCTCCATCTCGATATTCCACTCGGTGTTTAGCGAATAATTTATCAGCTTGTCTTTGGAATGACTTCTCTATCATTCTATCAATCCACTTCCTAATTATCTGCCTAAATTTCCCCATTTAACTCTCCTGTATCAAAGAAGTTATAAACTACTTCGTCTAGCCACTCTTGTGGAACTATACCTGTGTCTTTGTATTCATCCCACCAGTCGAAGTCATCACTAGATAAATCACAATTCAACTTATCTTCTAGCATTGCATTTAAATCACCACCATCAATGTATTCTTCACTATGTAAACAATACCAATTACCTTCTTCATTTGGCGATGTTTCAAATAAATCTCTACCTATAAAGTTTCTGAACTCATCTTCATATGTCATAATTGCACTAGTTTCTACATTGAATCTCTGACTTGCATACTCCAATAGATGTTCTACTAATTGAACTGGATGTGACCAAGCACTGTAACCTTGTAGTCTAGGATAATCCCATTCGTCTACACTTACCCACTTAGCACCACAGTTATTTACATACCACATATAAGAATCTTCAATCCAACCATCTTTGTCATAAGTTCTTTCTACATTACTCATGAATGGTTGCTCATGAATATCACAAAACTCGTTATACTCTATCGGGTCTTCCCCTTCTCTCCAATGTGGTCGTTTTACTACTTCACTTTTGAACAAACAATTATGTTGTTCTTCAGTTAATCCCTCTATTTCAATGTTAAAATAAACATGATTTGCCATTATATATCCCCCTCTTCGCGCACTTCACTTCTTATTACTTCAAAACCATTAGGATAGCGCTTTTCTAGTTTCCTAATGTTTTCATCCATTACTTCTTCAGGTGTAAAACCTAACGCTTTACAACCTTGAACCCAATACCATAACACATCACCGAGTTCTCTTTTCATGTGGAAAATTTCTTCGTTTGTGAACTGTGTATCTGCTTGAAATACTTTCTTTTTTACTACTTCAGCAAATTCTCCACTTTCTGCCATCATACCAACCACTGCAGTTAGTAATCTTGCCACTTCTAGTTCTTCCCATCTCTCACTACCTTTATGACCTGTTGTGCCACAAAGTTTATCCAATCTATTAGTAAGAAAAAAGGTATTTTTACTTGCTTCGGATGTGCACTGGTCTACAAACCTTGCATAATCATTGATTTTACTCACTTTGCACCTCCTATTACGATTTTAAACTTGTTTTCAGGTATCAATATCGCACTACTGATAACTCTACCATCAGCAAGTTCTACATCCATGTGTGGAACACAGTTCCTAGCAGGACTACCATTGAATTTAGACTTTGGTTGAGTCCCTTCAGGATATCGAATTGCTACTATAGTGCTACCATTTGCTTTCATACCTACTTTATAATGCTTACTTGCCAATGTCTTTCACTTCTCCTTTTGGTATCACTTGGTATGCACCCTTGTTGTAAGCAATCGATACCGTGTATTGCTTACTGATGTCTTTTTTATACGAATTATCTACAGGCACAGTATATTCCCCAATCGGAGCACTGGCGTAGATTTCTTCATTGTTTTTCTTAAATTGTTTTTTAGTTTGCTTTGCAAAATTAGGTTTCGCTTTTTTACTTCGTTTTCCTACTCGCTTACGCTTACGACCATGAATGTCGTAACCCATACTTCCTTTAATTATCATAATCCTCCAAATTGATGTTATAAATTTCACACAGTCGGGTTAACAGTCCTTCATATTCGACTGTCAACTCGACTACATGCTGGTTTAATGATTCCAAATCATCAAGACACAACTTGATTTCTTCTTCGTGAAGTTTTAGTTGTGCCTTGATTTTCTGCCCTTCTGTGATTGTTGGGAATGGTATTACTTTACCCACGCCAGTCATCCCTATCGTTAAAATACATATACGCTAGAAACATTGCTACTAATAATACTATTGTGTAATCCATTCAAATACTCCTACTAATAACATTACTACTATTGCTCCGATACCAAACCCTATCAGTATCCACTCTGTTGGGTCTTCTCTATCAAAGGGTTCCCAAATTGTATCAAGTAATTTCTTCATCCACATACCTCGTCCCACTTAGCTGCATCGACTGGTGTATGCATTGTTATTTTTACTTTCTTATGATTAGGTTTTGCTACTGAATACTTCACTTCAATCCCTGCATCATTTAGTTTTGCTACTTTCTTTAAGAAAGTCTGATAATCACTTTGTTTTAATACTCTTATCACTTGCCTTGCCCCCTATATTTTTTGTAAGAACGCTTTTTGTTCTTGTTCATATTGATACTGAATGTGCCACGACCATTGCCTTGTGAAGTTTTCTTCTTGTGCGACACATGATTATTTCCCCATGCTTTTGCCATTACACACTCTCCTTAGTATTCCATACTACTTTGATTCCTCGTCTTGCGAGTTCGTTTAGGCACTTCTGCCTTTGCTTTGGTTTCACATTAGATTTGTTAATCTCTGCGAATAATTCTTCCTTTGGTGTATTCTTGAGATAGTAGTGCCTTACAGGTAGTTGACTTGAAGGAACTCCTCTCTTATACACTTTTTCTGATGGTTTAAACTTTGCTGGCATTATGCCCTCCTTATAAATTAAATTGTTAATGATAGTGTGGTGTCTACCTCCTCCACCACTGCTGATTGTCGGTATCAGAACCCCACACTCATTATGTCGGAAAATGTGGTTTCCTTTTTCTTTTGATACATATATTATACTAAATTTTGAGATATTTGTCAAGAACTATTTTGAATTAAGGTAAGAAATTTCGTGTGTCTACTTTTTCAGAACAAAAAAAGAGGGAATCGCATGACTCCCTCGAAAAAACTATGTGTTTTTTTACTTGTGGACTTACTGCCCCACTCGTCTGGCGACTATCCTCGCAGTAAGTATGGAGTTCTCTATACGCCCCTCAGTCTGCAATTAGATTATAAGCGATGCTTCCTCTAATCTCGTGATGTGGCTCTGTAAACTCCTTCGCCCAATGACACCTATGCTCGCATTACTTGGTGGTGATTGCCGTTCTTATGGTAGTTCAATCACTTGCATACTGAAGTGTCGGTTGCCTACTTTGGGAGGGGGACTTGCCCACCAAACCAATCTTTCGGCAGTTGCCTACTTTGACAGGTAAACCATGAATCGCCGTAGGACTTAAGTGCTGTCCGTTGATACAGTCGACAGCATACTGATTACAAGTGTGTGTTGTAATCCACATTGAGTTTTCTTCTTGTATCCACTTTCATACATCTGTTGTTTCTACCTAAAGTATAATACTGTTGTGTATGAAGATGTTTCGTGTCAGCGTGGTTTCTTCACTCTATCTGATATTCTCGCAGTATCTGATGTCAATCGCGGTGTAATTTTTTGTTTTGCACTTGCCAATATACACTAACACAAGGTTTTATAGTGCCGACACACTACTGAAGGTATTTCATTCTACGCTACTTACCACCAGTGGACTACAATCACGGGCGTTGACCTATGTAGTTTGGCATTACTGATAAGAATAGAAATACTACTTCTTTACCGACCAGTCAATCGGATATGCACTTCCTTTTATTTTCGCAAAATATCTCTGCATACGAGCATCAAAACTACGGATGTTTCTCTCTTTTACAGCACCTCTAAACATCTAAAGAGCATCTGGCAATTTTTTATGTGATGCCTCACTTGACAGTCTTTTAAGGCGCTGTCCTCCGTTGTTTTACATTCTTTTTGTTTTTTCAGAATATGATATATTATATCAACTCTGAAACCATTTGTCAAGAAAAATTTTAATTTATTTTCTTGAAGGTGGGTTGAACATACAGTTAATCTAGTGTGTGTTGCTACCATGAAATTGGTCTGTTATCACTCACTCCAGACATTCAACCCTGACTTTCGTCTTTTTTCAAAATATAATATATTATATCAACTTTGAAACCATTTGTCAAGAAGAAAATTGATTTATTTTCTACTGATGTGGCGTTCCGTGGGAGGGTCGAACTCCCGTTGCAGGGATGAAAACCCTGTGTCCTAACCACTAGACGAACGGAACATCGTCTTGCAACTTAAGACAGCGTGTTGGAGTCGAACCAACCACCACCCCAACGGGTATGCTTCCGTAGACACTTACGCTGTTTTAAGTCGGATTACTTAGGGTAATCACTCCTTGACAATTATTGTGAGATTGCGTCAACCAATCTTTGTAGGTCTTGCTTACCTGCTTTGACAAGTGTAGGAAGTTCGATTCCAAAGTGTTCAGAGATTTGTGCTACAAGTTCTGCCTTTGCTACTACTGGTTCACCAGATTTTGTAGTTCTAGGTTGTGCTTTGTAAACTCCTTCTCTTGAAAGTTTAGCAATGATACTTCTAGTTGTCTTGCCTAAAGTCTGTGCAAGTTCATCTACTGTTTCCCTTGTAGGGTTTGCTGTGTATTGCTCAGTCATTTGAGCAACCATTTCGTCTGTATAATTTTTAGCGTTTGCCATTTTGTTTTTTCTCCCGATTATTTTAATATTATATCCGATTTTCCATATATTGTCAAGAACTTTGTCGAAAAACTTCAATTTATTTTGTTTTTTCACTTTTGCCTCCTTTTTCAATATACATATATTATATACGCTTTGACTGGTTGTGTCAACAAAAACTTTGATTTATTTTAACAAATCTACTATTTTTGTTAACACTCCGAGTCTACCCAATGCTTTTACATTGCAGTCTATTGAGTGCCATTCCCCAAGTGTAGTGAACACTCTCTCCTTTAACACACTCATTTGGTCATACTTCGATAGTGCAACTGCATCGTTTGGTGAGAACTTCCAACTTGTTAGTGGACTGTCTTTTCTGATACCGATGCGTCTTTCCTGTTCGCTTTCTGAAATACTTAACCATATTTTGATGAACTGCACATCTTCTTGTCGTGCTTCCCATTCTAGCACATTCTCCATGAAGTGTTCGTATTGATACTCTGTGCACCATCCGTTAAGTCTTTGCACCATCGCTCTTGAATACCAACTTCTATCGAAGAAGACAATTTGATTATCGTTTGGCAACTTATGTTCCCAACTTTCCAACCAATTCATCATTGCCATTTCACTCGGTTTAGAACTTAGTGATACGCTGTATTTATTTGTTGGTAAATAGTGTGTCAGTTCACGAATTGTGCCTGTCTTTCCTGCTGTATCACGCCCTTCTAGTATTACGGCGACTTTGCCAAAATCTCTGTTTACGATTTTGTTTAGTTCTATCTGTTGAATCTGCAATTTTGTCATGTCGTTCTCCGATAATGTTGGTTATTTTTTAATATGTGTATATTATACTCGCTTTGGGTAGGTTTGTCAATAACAAATGTGATTTATTTATAAAAAAGTAGGATTTACTTCGGGGGGCGGGACGCGAAACCACCGACCTTCGCCGCGAATTGCTCGCAAAAACGCAAATTTTCTGCAAATTTCTCTTGACACCCGCGCAAATCCGTGCTATACTATAAATAAGTCTTATTATAGACTCGCTGCAGCGCGCATCGCTTTGACACTTCGATTTTGTACTCTTTAGCATCGTTTCGGTACTGCACTGCCGGCGCGAAGCCTTTCGGCGGGTGTTGCATCGCCCGTGTTTATGCGGGTTTCAGCCTGCTCTGCAAAGACTTGTGTTGTTAAAAAAGATTGAAGAAATTGTAAAAAACTCTTGACAACCCCGCCAAAGCGTGATATAATCGGCGCGATTTGCTGTGGATAACCTGTGGATAAAGTTTTTGAAAATAATTCGATTTTCTTGTTGACATCTTGGAAAATGCGCGTATAATATATCTCATAGTCAAGGAGGAAAAAATGGAAAAAACTAAAAAAGTCGTAAAAACTAAAGCAACATTAGTTAAAGAATTAGAGCAAGTTGTCAAAGTCGACAAAGGTTTCCTAAACTCTCTAGAGAGAGCAAACGCAGAGACCATCAGAAGATTAATCGACATCTGTTCCTAAGCATGAACTGTAAGGCAGTGCATAACTCAAGCCTAGACATCTGTCCCTATTGGCACGGGACGGAAGTTGCCTAAATACCCGATGCAAATTTCGGGTATTTTTTTAATTTTTTGTCTTGACAAAAGTGAAAATGTGTGCTACAATAATAGGGTGGGGGGCGGGATATGCTCGTGGCGCCTAGCAGAGACTTGTGGATATCCTGTGGATAAGTCGCTCCTTGACAGAAAGACTTATATCGCTTCGGTACTGCACTGTTTGGCGCCTGCGGCTTCATCAAATCGTTTCGGTACTGCA
>Ga0115012_10001342_pt1 | contig 14265 bp, 20 predicted proteins | sample TroAtlMetagenome_FD_88706 | JGI IMG/M metagenome (GOLD analysis project Ga0115012, IMG submission 88706) | Marine eukaryotic phytoplankton communities from Atlantic Ocean - Tropical Atlantic ANT10 Metagenome | ecosystem: Environmental > Aquatic > Marine > Oceanic | place: Tropical Atlantic...
CTTTTTGGTGGTGAATCAGCCCCTTCAAGGCGTATGGGATTAAAGTATAACGATGATTTTGAAGATGAATTAAGAGCTTTGCAGGTATATAGCAACGATCCTTTATCTGGTTTTACTGCTAGAATTAATAATTGGCAAAGAGGATTTTTTAAACTTGTACAATTAAAAAGAGTTACAGAGCAAGCAGGACGCTACGCATTTGACGCAGGAGCCTTTAGAGCTTTTGATGTAGCAAAAATTCTTGCTAAGAAAAAGCCACTAGGAAAACCCCTACAGCGCGAGATAAAAGAAATGGGGTTACAAAATCAAGATTTATTTTACCTAGCTAAATTTAAAAACGCTAACGAGGCTTTTGAAGATCCAATAGGTAAACAAATTCTTACTAGGGCTGGCACAAAAGTAATGGATCGAGATAGGCTTATTCCTAAAGTTGGTAACAGATTATTATTTACACAACATCGAGATCCTACTGTAAAGCAGTTTGGTCAGTTTGCATCTTGGGCGCAAGGTAAAACGGGGCAGACAAACGCCATGATAAAGCGTATTGAAGATGGAGATGTAAGATTGTTTATGAGAATATTAGGGGCTACTGTTATCGCTGGTGGTGCTGTTAATTTTCTTTCAACTATAGCCAGCGCTAGTTTTGATGAAGATGATTTAGATCCTATTAAATTTGCACAAAGCACGTTAAATATGTCAGGAGATTTTAATAACTGGTTTTCTGACAGAGCTTTAAAAACTGCTAAGTATAATATTTTACGTGGTAACAGTATGGCAGAAGCAGTAAGCCCTTCTTGGGCTTGGCTTGGAAGTTTTACAGAAGCAGTAGGTAACGCCTATACTAATTTAGTTGAAGAGCAAGATGTTCCCGGAGCAATTCAAGATATAGGAAGTACTTTACCGATTGTTGGTGAGTATCTTAAACAAGCAGAAAGATTTGATTTACCGCGTTTTATAGATAGGCGAAAAGATGCAAAAGACAAACCTTTATTTATAAGTTACGCAAAGGGTGGGGAAGTGTTTGAAGTACCTAACGTACCTTCAGAACCTGATGAGCGCATTGATAAAATGACAGGACTTCCTTATGACCAGCAAGCAGGAACAGCTTTTGTTGACGAAGAAGATCCCCTTAGACGTTTAGGGTTTGGATTAGGTAGTATTGTTGCAAGAGCTGCGACAAAGATACCGCTAGAAAAACTTGCTACAAGAGGCAGTATTATGCCTACAAGACCCATTAAAGATATTATACCAGATAAAGCAAGAGCAGAGAGAGCTGTTGATGCAGGGCTTACACAAGAAGGCTATCATGGTACATTGAGTCCAGACATAGAAGGATTTCAAATTAAAAATTCAGAGCTAGGTATACACATAGGAACTCCAGAGCAAGCTCATATAAGGGTTGGACACGTAGCGGGTCAAACTCGACCACCTCCAAAGCGTGTTAGAGAAGCTAGGGAAGAAGCAGATGCCATGGAAGATTATATGAAAGCTTACCCTGAAATGTTTGAAGATTATGATGAAATAGCAAAAACAGAAGCTAAGGAGGCAATAGCAAAACTACGTGCTACTGATTATGACGTTGAGGAGGTTATGGACAATGCGAACATACTTCCTGTGCTTGTTAAGGCAAACAAACCTTTGCGGCTTTATGATGTGGGTACGTGGACAAATGTAGAAAACGTAGCTACTGCACTTCTTGATAGTGATATTGTTAAAAGACAACTTAGAGGGAAAGAAATAATCGATAAAAAAATTGTAAAAGACATTGAAGATTTTAGAAAAAGAGCAATGGACTTTGAAAATAAGTTTAGTTATTATAACAAAGACAATGAGTTTGATTTTTATGGAATGGAAAAATCTCCTGCTTATATGGCGCTTAGAGATGAACTTAAAGAATTTATAAAATCTTTTGGTTACGACTCTATTGTTTATAAAAATATTGGAGAAGTTCATTATGGTTTTGGAGGTCACAAAAGTATTAAACCTACAGATTCTTTAATTATTTTTGAACCTAAAGATATACGATTAAGAACCGCAGAATTTAAAAACCTTGAGAGCGATAGACTTTTAGACTATGACGGTGGTAAAGTTTTAGGTAGCCTTAGAAATCGCAAAGCTGTGGGTGGAGTTCTTGCAAGAGCTTTAAGAAAACTAGCGGTCAAACCTTTAGACATAGGAGTTGATGAAACTTTAATTACTGGAGCTAAAATAAAAAGTATTGATGTTGAAGATGTAGAAAAACTAACAGCGTTAATTCCTACAGCAACCACGAAAGTAAAGGCGCACAAGAAAAAGATAATGGCTCCTGTAGAAGAAGGAACTAAAACTGGTATCAGATTAAACCTTCAGTCTTCGTTAGGTGATGAAACAATGTACCCTGAGTTATTTGAAAAAATAGGGGAGCGTGGGTTTAAACTTCAAACTGTGCATCCAGCAAATCAAAAAGGAACTATTAAGTACGGCCAAGCTTTATCTTATGTACCCTTTGCTACTGTAGAAAATGCTAAATTTTCTGTAAATCAAAAGGCAAGAGTAGCTATTGCTTCTAAAGCACTAAAGTTAGAAGTACCCGAAGCTAAAAGTAAATTTCCTTCTATATCTGTAGACGGAAACTACACTACAAAAAGAAATGTTCTTGATGAACTAGATGATGAGGTTGTCGAAATAGGCATGAGTCCAGTAAATCAACATCTGTTTATTGATATGCGTACTGGTCAAGCTGTAGAAAGTGCTGACATAGCTACTATTATCGGAGATAGAGTTTATGCAAAAGGAGTTAAATACTTTAAAAAGACAGAAGCTCCTGAACCTTTATTTACTTCAGAGGGAGATAAGATAGAAAGTAGTGTTCGGTATCGTCATAATCAAGGTGGGTTTTTCAGTGCATTATCTAATGCTGTAGCTAAAACTGTAGCTAACACTTTTAGTGACTCTGCTAATAAATTAACAGATTATTTAGCAGAAAAAGTTTATGGTATAACAGGAGAACAGCAGACCCAAAACCATAAGGATGCTTTTGACATAGCTAATGAGGCCATTAATCTTGGTTTTGCACCAATGAGTGAGCGGTCTACTGTAACAGAAATTTTACCTGATAGGTCTGGTTTAGATAAAAAAAATCCTAAGTTGGGACAAGAATTTACATTACCAACTGTGCCAAGACAGCAAATCCTAATGGCGGCAGGTTACGATCCTTCTAAAACAAGAGCAGGTTTTCCTATTAAACAAGTTGAAAAACATAGTGCGCTTCATAACGGAATAAACCACGCACTGTTAGGGGCAAGATATGCAAACAAACGTGGTATTAAATTTGGTTTAAATGCAAAAGAATACGCACAACTAGCTTTCACACATTCAAAAGATTACGATATTGATATACCAAATAACAATCTAGGCATTGCGATAGGTCAAAGGTTTCCTGATGATGAGCCTAACAGAGATTCTAAAATAAAACAAGAACTATTAAAAAGGGTTCAAGAAACACAAGCAGCTAAAGATCGTGGTGATCCTTTAATGGAGGGGGTTCATCTTTTTTATTAATTATTAAATACGAGGAGATAATTAATGCCAGATCCATTAACAATTACTGCTGCTATTACGCTGGCTGGTAAGGCTGTGAGTTCAGTATCTAAGCTAGTTCAAAGCGGAAGAGAGTTAGAAGACTGTGCTTCTCATATTTCAAGATGGTTCGAGTGCTGTTCGGATGTGAACAAAGCGAGAGAACGTGCAGAGAATCCTCCGTTCTTTAAGAAGCTCACTAATTCTAGTTCAGTTCAGGCTGAGGCAATGGACGCAGTTATAGCACAGAAGAAAATGCGTGACCAGAGAGCGCAGCTTCGAGAACTTATTATGTGGCAATGGGGAGCAGATGAATGGGAAAATCTTTTGGCTCAAGAAAAACAGATACGAGAAAAACGCCAGAAACTTATACACGACCGCATTGTTTTGAAGCAGAAGATATTTGATTTGCTTATTGGTACTGTAGGTATTCTTGCAATACTTGGAATTATTATAGGATTTATTTGGATTATTTCATTAGGAGGTTAGATTGAAATACTTTACACCAGAAGAACTGCAGTGTAGCCACTGTCAAAAAGACGGAATTAACTCAGAATTTATGGAAAAAGTTTCTGCATTACGGAAGCAGTTAGGTTTTCCATTTATTGTTACGTCTGCCTATCGGTGTCCTGAGCATCCTATAGAAGCCCGTAAAGCCTCTGTAGGCGCACATACAACTGGCAGAGCCATAGACATAGGGGTGTCTGGAATGAGTGCGTATCTGGTACTGCAAGGAGCCTTAAAAGCTGGTTTTAGAGGCATCGGAGTACAACAAAAAGGCGAGGGCAGATTCATACACTTAGATGACATCGAAGATTCTGGAAATCGCCCAAGACCTTGGGTGTGGAGTTACTAATGAAACGGACAATTCCACAAGCAGTTGCAGAAACGGTTGTGAAGTTTCCAAAAGGTACGCGAGAAGAACGTGAGACTCAAGGTATAGAAGTACAAAGAAAAACTATAGATAAACAATTTGAAAATGTTCAAAAGCAAACAGACAAACTAATAGAGGAGTTATTCAAATGATACAAATGTTGATTGGCCCTGTTGCAAAGATAGCATCAACTTGGATGGAAGGTAGAGTTAAGAAAGCTGCTGCTGTTACTCGCATGAAGGTTGCTGAGGCAGAAGCGAAAGCTGTTATCATGGAGAAAAAAGTAACGGGAGAAATAGATTGGGACATTGAGATGGCTAAGTCCAGCGCAGACTCTTGGAAAGACGAGTGGCTTACTATAATCTTTACGCTTCCGCTAGTGCTATTGCTATTCGGAGAAGAAGAACGTGTAGCAAGTTTCTTTCGTGCTTTAGCGGATTGCCCTGATTGGTATCAATACTTGTTAGGTACAATTGTAGCGGCCAGCTTTGGATTTAGGGGAGCTGCTAGGTTTATGGGTAAAAAGTAATGAAGGATTTCCCAATTGCAGAGGTACATTGGGGAGATGCTTGGATTAAATCAGAAGACTACTCTTTAAAAGATGCACAACAGCTTAAGCCTGTTCAACGTAAGACGGTAGGTTACCTTGTTGGCGAAACAGATGAAGCTATTATTCTGGTAACAGATTTATATACAGAAGAAAAGGATAAAGACATAGTAAATACTCCTATGGTAATACCTATAGGCATGATTTCGGAGTGGTATAAAATTGGAAATTAGTTGGATAGAAGCTATTGAAACTATTGGAGTCCCTGCGGTTGGCGCGGGAGGTTTAGGATACCTTGTCTGGGTTTTGTTTAAATCTTTAATTACTGGTGTAAATAAAAAGCTAGACACACAACAGGATATGATAGTTACTTTAATAGATAGAGTAAGGCAATTAGATAATGATCTCATACGAATTGATGCGATGTGTCGCTCAGTAATGGGCGTTAAACCCGATGTAGATAGGATAGCGAGGGCAGATGGACGAAAGGATAAAAGGAAAGATTAAAAACGAACTTATAATTATAAATGTATTAATTATGTTAGGTACGCTTTTAATGTTACTTACTGGATACTTAGTGGGCCTTCTTATATGGTGGAATTTAAATGGTTAAAAATTTTTTCATTAGCTTACTGTTACTGCTTTCAATGTATGCTCAGGCAAACACAGCGAAGGAAGCAAGTTGTTTAGCAGAGAATATTTATTTCGAGGGGCGCAATCAAGGTACTGGCGGTTGGATAGCTATCACTAACGTAACTTTAAATAGAGTTCAAAGCGACAGGTTTCCAAATACAATATGTGAAGTAGTTTTTCAAGGCCCGATGTACAAAGACACCAATATTCCAGTAAGGCACAAATGCCAATTTAGCTGGTGGTGTGATGGGCTACCTGAAAATATTGATAACATGAATTTATATATGGAAATCTTTTATTTTGCAAATGTAATGCTGACATCTAATCGGTTATCATTTGATATTACTGATGGAGCAACTCACTACCACCACTACAAAGTCCATCCCAAATGGGCTAACAAGCTTACTAAAGTTATTCGGATAGGCGATCATATATTTTATAGGAATAATTAATGGAAGATGTATTTCAAATTATAGAAACTCCAGAAACTTCTACGATGCGTATTAACGCTGATGCAATGAATCATATTGGCGCAATGTTTATCAAGACAGACGATAAAGAAATGCGTAGAGAACTTTTTAATATGATTCAAGAACACTCTAAGTTTGTTTTAGAAACCTCACAAAAGGTAGTGATGAATCGAAGACTAGGAATCAAACAGGTTAAATAATTATTTTAAACTGTTGAGTTCTTTTTCAAGGTACGAGTGAAGCCCTTCAAATTTAGGCTTCGTATCTCGTATTATTTTTTGAACAAAAGGTGTATCATGCTTATTAAATACTTTAGAAACTTCTTCTACGGGTAAGTGTTTAAACTCTGTTACAAGATTACCTTTACCGTCTATAAAAACTCCAAAGGATATTATGTTTCCTTGTTTACTCATGCGAAACTAACCTGCTCTGGGTTGCCTCGCAGTCCTGCCTTCATGTAAGAAGTAGAGCGTCCCTCAAAAAAGTTCTGGTGTTCTACACCCAACACATCATCTAGCCAATCTAAAGGGTTTTTACTTATCTTATAGTTTGGTTTAAGTCCAAGCTGTAACAACCTACGGTCTGCAATGTAGCGTATGTAGGCTTTCATGTTAGCTCTTGATAGCCCTTCAATATCTCCCTGCTCACACTCCAATGTAAGAAACTGATCTTCAAGATCTACCATATCCCGACAAGCCTGATATATTTCTTTCTTGAGATCGTCAGTCCACAGCTCTATATTTTCTTTAATAAACTCTCGAAACAATTGAGTCATGGCCTCAACGTGCAAGGACTCATCTCGAATCGAGTACGTTATAATTTGACCCATGCCTTTCATCTTTCCGAATCGTGGAAAGTTCAAGAGTATAGCAAAGCTACTAAACAATTGTAGCCCCTCCGTAAACCCACTGTATACTGCTAAAGCTTTTGCAATACTTTCTTTATCCCTGGAAGTTACCTTTATTTTATTTATATACTCATGTTTATCACGCATGGATTCATATTCTGCAAAGGCTTTGTATTCAACTTCAGGCATACCAACGGTGTCCAACAGTAAACTGTATGCGTGTTGGTGTATGGACTCCATGTTCGCAAACGAAGCCATCATCATACGAGCTTCTGGCTTTTTAAAAATACGCATATACTTATCAATATATCCTGAACCTACGTCAACGTCTGACTGTGTAAACAATCTGAATATCTGGGTAAGCAGATTACGTTCACTGTTACTCAAGTCTTGCCAATCTTTTACATCGTTGTGTAAAGGCACATCCTCTGGAAACCAGTGCATTTGATTTTGCTGTACATAGTAATCAAACATCCACGGGTTATCAAAAGGTTTATAATAATCTCTGGTACTTAATAAACTCACACTATACTCCTTCTTCTAAAATTTTTAATTTATCTTGGGCTTCTGCAATCTTACCAATTAGTTCATCCATTGATGCAATCATGTCAGGATGCTCTGCTACTCCTACTGGTGTATTTATGTAAGTTAGTAAGTTTGCTTTAGCAGCTACTATATCTGCTTCATATTTTTTGTATAAAGCATCTAAATATATATCGTTTTTAATAAACTCTTTCATAATTTATATACCTGCACAATTTATAGTATCATATATTTTGTCTAGTATAACAATTACCGCTATCAGTTCTACAACTACAGCGCATAAGATCCAGCTACATACTTCATCGTTCATATCGACTCCTTTAAAAAAATAATAATTTACAATTACCTGCTATAATAAAACAACAGGTAGTTATGTGTAGTAGCACCCAACCTGTGCGAATGTATGCTACTCTATCGGCACGTTTTTTATCATTAAAAGCCTTCGCGCCTAAAGCTTTACACCAAATGTCCCACAAGTTATCCTTCACACGCAATACACTCTACATCTTCTAGATTGATTCGCGGTATTTTAATGTTGACATTCTCAGCATTACGTGCTGCATCAGAGCGTAGGTAGTACAAAGACTTAAGATTTTTTGCGCCATACCAGTGTACGTCATTTACATACTGAAGAAAATTATCGTGTATGTCTTGTGCTTCCGTGGCTTTTGGAGGAGCAAAAAATAAATTAACGCTTTGGCTTTGGCAAATGTACTGTTGCCTTTGGTGTGCGTGTTCAACTACCCATATTTGGTTTATCTCTGGTGCAGTTTTAAATATTTCTTTTTCTTCATCCGTTAAAAAATCTAGGTGTTGCACTGATCCTCCATGAGCAGAGATATCTTTCCAAACCTCTGGAGTATTTTGTTTCTTAGACTTTAAAAGTTTTTCGAGATGCTTGTTCTGTACTTTATACGAACCCGTTAGAGTTTTGTGAGTATAAACATTAGCCCTCGTAGGCTCAATACTAGGAGATGTCCCATTACAAATAATGGAAGAAGAAGCATTAGGAGCAACAGCGAGAAGGTGAGCGTTACGCAATCCACTACCAACCATATCAGGCGCTTCGCCCCTAGTCTTAGCGAGTTCTTCGCTTGCTTTAATAGATTTATTCTTGATGTATTTAAATACTCTATGGTTTGTTGAAGTCGCGTACAAGCCTTCAAATGGTTCCCCTTTACTTTGAAGATAACTATGGAACCCCATTGCTCCAAGCCCGATACTCCTTTCTCGATAAGCTGAATAAGCTGATTTTTTATATCCATTCTTTCCCTCCTTAATATAATTTTTAAAGCGTTCTGAATTAGCTCGATAAGTTCCTAACTCATTTGTATCAACTGCGCTCTCTATAAAATGTTCGATGACATTATCTAACATAGTTACAAGGTCTTCGATAAAGTTTTCACAGGTTTCCCAACTGTCAAACTTTTCTAGATTAACGCTAGATAAGCAACAGACTGCTGTGCGTTCTTCGTTGGTTGGTAGAGTTATTTCAGAACACAGGTTACTCTGACGTACTTGTAGTCCTAAATCTTTTTGTTGTTGCGGCAATGCTTCATTACAGTTATCTAGGTTTACGATGTAAGGTTCGCCTGTCTCAGAACGTGTGTGAAGTATCTGCCACCATAAATCTCTCGCGCTTACACTCTTAACTGCCTCTTTACTTTTAGGATCAATCAATCTCCAATCTTTATCTTCTTTGACTGCTTCTAAAAATTCGTTTGTGATGTTAACTCCATTATGTAGATTCAAACACTTACGATTTAAGTCACCCCCTGTAGTCTTACGCATTGCAATAAACTCTTCTACTTCAGGGTGGCTGATATCCATGTACGCTGCATAGCTTCCTCTGCGTGTTACACCTTGATTAAAGGCAAGCATTTGAGAATCTACAACGTGCATAAAAGGGATAGAACCAGTAGACTTACTACCGTTAGAAGTGCTAGTACCGTTGCTGCGAACATCACCCCAATATCCACCGACACCTCCACCTGCGCTTGCAAGCCAAATGTTCTCATCGTAATGATCAGATAAACCAAACCTTGAGTCAGGAACATAATTAAGAAAACAGCTAATGGGAAGACCGCGAGTCGTTCCCCCGTTACTAAGTATAGGGGTGCTAAACATAAACCAGCATAGACTTGCGTAGTTATAAAGTCGTTGTGCAAGATCATAATCAGTTTGTTTTTTGTACGTTGCGCCAAAGACAGCAGCCCTAGCAAAAGCTTGTTGTGCATAAGTTTCATTCTCCCAAAAGTATCTATTCTGTAATGTGTTAATTGAAAATTCACTAAGATTTTTTTCGCGGTTTAAGTCTATCTGAATCCCAAGATATTCCTGTGTCTTCAAAGTCATCTTCATATTTCCTTTTCTTTGATTTAGTTTTTTGTTTATGTTTTGCTTGTTGATTACGATTAAATTTAGCAATCCGTTCCGCTTTCCGATCCGTCACTTTTATTTACCTCCGACTCTCTATGTATTTCTAATAGTTTATCTTCGTACCATTTAGCTTTCATTAAATCTTGCGTGGGGGTATCTTTGTATTTAAATCTCCATCTATACTTAAAAGAATTACCTCGTAAGAAACCTATGAACTCTTCTTTCGTAAGCATAGCTTTCATTGCGTCAATACATTCTATATCTCCTTTATTATAATGCTCAGGATTATCTACAAGCTCTGCTCTTATCTCGTATGAAGACTTTCCAAGATCTCCAAAGTAAAATTTTTCTATATTATTAAACGGCATATTTATCCTCCAGTTCTTTTAACTCTTGTTGTCGCACATTAAATTCATCTGTTTTCCTAGACTTAGGGTCTACCCAAGCATCGGGTAAAGTATCTTCTGTATACCAACGGAAGCCATTAGCCGTAGCCCACTCGCCATGTGTTCGTTTAGTCCCGTCCTTACGTATTTTAGATCCGGGCATTGGTGCAGATGCGTTAGCAAAAAGAAAAACTAATTCTACATTAGAAGGTAAATGTTTTTTAACCCAGATATATTTAGAATACTCTGCGTGATCCCAGAACCTTCCTTTAGATTCTAACAGAATTTGTTTGTCTTGTAAAGCCCTTGTAAAGTCTGGTTGATAAGTATGTTCTACGACATAGTTTACTTTTTCTGCGTGATGATCCCAATCTTTGAGAAGTGTATCGTGTAATATGTATTCCCAAACACTATCGTATCCTTTTATTTTTTCTTTGCGAGGACGCTTTACTCTGGGTTTTCGTTTCATAAGACTAAATCTTTTATGGACACATTGTTTTTATTAGAAAGTTTTAATTTACTTAGGTCTTCTAAATGTCGAAGTGTTATATCTTTTAGTTTATAATTTAATTTCAATAATTTTTTTATGTTTTGTTTGGCCCACCGTCTTGTGTATAAAGATAAATAAAAAGTTCTTTTACTTTCAATATATTCTTCTTTAGGTAAGAATTGATTATAATTTTTTAGAGTTATTTGTTCTTGTTCCTCATCAGACACAATTGATTTTAACCAATTAATTAACAAGCCATCGACCTTTTTATTTATTTGTTTAACTTTCATAATGTATTTCTTCTACCTTTGGTAAAGATTTTACTACAGTCATGTATTCTAAACCTTTAGCGTATTTAAAAACTCTGAGTCCTTTACCGTCATTAACATCTTTATTACAAACAATTTTATGATTACAATAAACACAGCCCATTGGAAGTTTCATATTACCTTTTGACCCAGACTTAATAGGCTTGTAACATTTTGCAGGGGGAGCATCTTCTTTTAACGCTCCCTCAATGTTTGATATTAAACTGTTTATATTAGGTTTATCTAAATCTTCTGGTTGGTATAAAGCCAGTTCACCTGACTCTTTATTCATTGCAAGGAAGCCACCGTTCTCTGTACCTTCAGCGCGTTCATAACCTGCAAGCTGGCTAACATATCCAAATGGGTCATCTTCTGCAAGTGTTTTATTTTTAAATTTTTTAAACCCAAAACCTGATGCAGTTTTAATATCTATAACTTCCCCATCTATCTTGCAATCCATATGACCTATTACCTCATCTACTGTAACTTCTTTCTGTTCATCCGTAACCGAATGATTAGAAAGTTTTACTAAAAAAATTAACAGGTCTTCCATTATGTGTCCATATAAAAACTTAAGTTGTGTTGACGGGTGGTGTTTTATTTCTTTAGTATCTTGTTGGCTGTAGTATAACTGTCGTGATGGTCTACCTATATTAGACATTCTTAATTTAAACTTGTTATGATGTTGAGGCGTAGACCACGTTTTAATTGTACGTGCAATCTTCTGCCCAAGCTCATTTAAAAGTTCATCAGGTACTGTTTGTTTACCATCTGTAATATCAGTTACAGTTTGGTATATGTCTTCAACTAATGTTGATAGATTTTTCTTCGTAGAGTTTTTCATAGAAGTCTGCAACCTTTTTTATTTGCGATGGTGTCGCTTGATTTTTAATTGAGTTTGCCATCATGCAAACAACAATCACGTTACCTTTTTCGTAGCCCCTGCGGTTATCAATGCGGTCAAGGCTTGGAGAGTTTTGCCAATTATCTAAACCAACTTTAAATGGGGTGTTGAGTATCGGGCATCGTTCTCCAATTTGTATATCATCAAGAGTAATATTAAAATATATACCTCGCTTCTTTGCTCTGTTACGAGCCTTACGTAACATACTTACTTTATATTCTCGATTATGTGGATTAGATTCAACGGCTCTGTATCTTTCTTGTCTAGTAAGTTTCACTTTAATTACCTCTTATTTTACAATTCTTCTACGTGTCCAAGTTCAGAAATATACATCCCCTCTGTCCAATACACCCATCGTAGGCCATCGTGCATGGTACAACTATCGTCACCAAAGTATTGATCCTGAAATAAATCAACCATTGTGTCATTTACTATTTCTTTTTTCTTAGTGCGTTTCACTCCAGTTACCTCCTATCTTGTATTCACCGTCCAGTGGACAGTTAAGGTTATAGTATACACCAGCATCACGTATTGCGTCAACTCCTAGCTGACCTAATTGTTCTGCTTCTTCTTCGAGAACTTCTACTTGCCATTCATCGTGTACATTAGCTACGCAATTTGCAAGAAGATTATTTTCTTTAATTAACTCATCAAATATTATCAAAGCACGTTTCATTACAATAGCCCCTGCTCCCTGTAATAAAGAATTAAGGGCGGCATGAGCGCTACGAATAAATATCTTACGCCCATCTAGTCCCTTGATGAACCCGTTTTGTTCAGCCTCTCTTGTAATGCGATTTCTAAAAGTCTTAAGTGTTCCGAAATTAGCAAGAAAAGACTGCTTAACTCGTTTACCGTCTGCTTTGTTTCCTCCAATGACGCTTCCAATTTTAGCATCTCCAGCTCCGTATAAGAAGGCATAGATGAAAGTTTTTGCCTGATTTCTTGATTTAAGACCTGCCCTTTTTTGATTAGCTGTGTGTATATCTCCGTTGATAATGTCATCTGTAAACTCCTCATCATTTAAATAGTGCGCTAACATTCTTAGCTCTAGTCCACTTGCATCAATACCCACTAACTTAAACTTGTCTGCTACTGTCCAACAAGACCTACACTCTTTACCGTAGGGTGAAGCCAAGCTAGGAATCTGTGCCATGTTAGGATCGCGATGAGACATACGCCCTGTAATAGTACCGTTAGTAATAACAGAACCATGTACTCGTGCCGACAACTCAACGCATCCCTCAGAGTTTTCTATGAGGTTCTCAGGTAAAAACGTCAGCCAAGAAGACACCTGTGCAATACGTTTCTGCAACATTAGATACTTTGCAATCAACGTGGCTTCGGGTATGCTTTTAACTTTATTTAATATCTTTTCATCAACCTTGGGTTGTCCTGTAGGTGTAAACTCTTTTGGCTTCCAACCAAACTGTTGTAAGTATTCACCTATCTGTTGTCTTGAACCTAACTTAAATGGTTCTTCTGTCTCTCTTACAACGGTGGTAGACTGTCCTTTATTAAATATGTCATACTCATCATCAGTCAATCGAGTCTGCTTACCTTTGGTATCAAGCCCCATCTTACGTAGCACTCCATCCTTAGTGTGCTGTGGGTAGATAACTCGTCTGTCTATTCTAGGTTTAAAGGTTTTGTGTACCTCCTTTTCCGTTAGTTTAATTTCTTTTTCAAACTCTTCGAGTAGTTTCTGAGCAAGTGTTACGTCCAGCATAAACCCATGCTCACGTTGGTCGGTAATTACTTTGTAGGTGTCACGCTCAAGGTTAACGCTTTCTGATGTAAAGCCCTTACTCTCACGCTTCAGAGCCTCATAAACTTTTAAGTTTAATTGAACATCGTTGGCGCAATACTCCATCATCTCTTCAGAGTATTCATCGTACTTATCAAAGTCTATCTTCTGATAACCAAGTTTGTAACCCCATGCCTCCAAGCTATGCGATGCTCGTATTGGATTAAACAATCTTGACAGCACCAATGTATCTACAATCTTTTTATCAGACAGATCAACACGATATAGTTTTTTAATCGCAGGTATATCGAACCCAATAATATTGTGGCCAATCAATTTATCTGCTTGCATTAAATAACCAATACCATTACTAATATTATTTACATCAAAGTTTTTCTGCTCCTGTGTATCTACATCCATTGCAGATATGCAGAAGATTCTATGTGGGTCAAGCCCATCAGTCTCAATATCAAATACTAAATTCATAGTTCTATCTCTGTATCATCTTGTGGAAATGTCTCGTTTAGCCTACCAGTTTCGCGGTCATAAAGCAAGTGCGTTACCATCCCTACGTCACCA
>Ga0115012_10001343_pt1 | contig 14263 bp, 9 predicted proteins | sample TroAtlMetagenome_FD_88706 | JGI IMG/M metagenome (GOLD analysis project Ga0115012, IMG submission 88706) | Marine eukaryotic phytoplankton communities from Atlantic Ocean - Tropical Atlantic ANT10 Metagenome | ecosystem: Environmental > Aquatic > Marine > Oceanic | place: Tropical Atlantic Ocean...
CACTTATTGTATTTTTATTCAGTGTGGTTTATTTAAAGCCGTATGTAAATAGCAATAGAAATAAAAAAGCCCAGCACGTGGCTGGGCTTAAACTTTTAGCCATTAAGGTTTATGACTTCACACGTTTGCGAGCGAAAAACATACCACCTAAAGCCAGAAGCGAAAGCGCGAAGGTACCTGGTGCAGGTACTTCTGCAATACTGAAACTTGCGCTACTCACTTGTATAGGCGTCAGCTGCCCCCCTTGAGAGCCTTGAAAAATGTAAGAACCTGACAACCCATCAATTGTAATGTCACCAACAGACTGTGCGATAAATTGCACGGTGTATAAACCAATCACTGGTGTCTGCAGTTGATAGAACAAATCAATTTGTTCCAAGTAAGCTAGTGAACCTATCTCTAAAATTCCCCCCGGTAGAAAAGGAGGTAGAAACATCTCTAACACTGGGTTCCCCAAGCTGCTAACTGAGCCAAAAGGATTTAACGTAGAAGCGCCAATAAAACTCAAGAGCGAATCGTTAAAACCAATTGTCGTGTTATATACATCAAACGGTTGAGGAAACGGTACGATACCTAAAAAAGCATCTTCATTAGAAAAGCTTACCGTCGCCGTGATAGTTTCTCCTACTTGATAAATTGATTTATCCGTAGAGATTTCAATTATTGCGGCATTTGCATTAAAAGTAGCAATTGCCAATACCATTAAAATAATTTTTTTCATTTTCTTTCCAACTACTGAACTGCACATGCGGTACGTGTACACATAGACATTAACGCGTATAAATCGTAGATATTTAATCTGCCGTCATTGTTAAAGTCGTGCTCTTCAACCGTCGCTTGACGTTGCAGAAGCAAGGTGTAGAACGCCACAATATCGGTGTTGTCTATGTCACTATCGCCATCAAAATCACCAACTACTGGCTCCGGCTCACTCGTTTCAGGGAAATCCAGCACAACAATTACTGGATCGTGATCTGACGAACGATAAGCATCAGCTCCGTAATAGCTAGAAAGCTGTGTTTCTGACTTATATTCAACGTTGTAGTCGAAGACACGAGGCTCATCAGCATTGATATGCCAAACCGTTGCGTCTGCCACATACTCAGTCAAAGTTGAGCTTGATAGCGCGTGATCTAAGTAACCCATTTCGCCGCCGAAGCTATAAGAATAAGCACTTTCGCCGTGGAAGAGGTTCACCAAGTTGCTGTAACCGGCGTCTTCGAGAGCAAGAATTGGATCTTCTTTCGCATAAGCATTTAGGTCACCCATTACGATAACTCGGTCAGACAAACCTTCACTGTTTTGCACAAGCGCTGTCAGCCCTAACGCAGCTTGGGTACGTAGCTCGTTCCAGCAGCCTTGTCCATCACCCAAATCAGCATCATTACCTGTTGCACTGCCACAGCTTCCTTTTGATTTGAAATGATTTACCGCGAGCGTAAACGCTTCGCTGTTACTATTTACGCTAAAGGTTTGTAACAGCGGCTGGCGGTTACCGTAGTCAAAAGGAGCATCAGAGGAAGTAACCGCTGCGCCTTGTGGTGTAACCGTTGCAGGCTTATAAATAATACCTACCGCAATTTCATCACCACCAAGTAATGATTCAAGTGCTACATAGCTATACACTTCACTACCAAGTTCAGCATTTACGCTATTTACAAGAGAAGCAATGGCAGAATCACTCCCGTATCCATCGTTTTCGATTTCTACTAAGCCAAGTACATCTGCGTCCATCGCAACGATGGCTGCTACTGTCTTCGCTTGCTGGCGGGCAAATTCATCTTCTGAGTCTGCACCACGAGAGGTAGGGAAGTTCGGACCATTAAAGTAGTTAAGCACGTTAAAGCTAGCCACTTTGACATCGCCTTGTACGTCTAACTGGGGCACATCTGTTCTTGGGTTTGTGCGTACAGTTTGAAGAGCGCCAACTGGAATTAAGTTATAAGCACCAAATGCGTAGTGCATTACACCTTCCAGGCCTTCTACACTGTCGCCTAAACGCAGAGGATTCGCATGAGATAAACCTCCAACTGGGAAAGGAATATCGTCAGCATTTTGTGCGCTTGAGCCATCATCAACCAACAATGTGTTGCGTGCATTCGCTTCAGCCAAGGCAATAGCTTCACTTGAACCCGCGGCATATTGGTTTGTAGGAATCATCAGGCGGCCTGATGACACGTTGAATTGCCCATATCGACCAAGATTGTAAACGTCTGTCACGTTCAAAGTTTGCTGGAATTGAACCTGCATACCTTCAAGTGACTCCAGGTTAACACTCTCGTCAAATGGCATTTCAATGCTTGTCGTTAGTATATCAGCACCTGCACCTAGCGTTTCAGCATTGGCGCTTAGTACAATTTCTGTAATGCCATTGTATTCAGCCACTGCACCGCTAACACGCACAGCATCACCAACAGATGGGTATTCAGTGAAGGTTGTCGAATAGGCAAATACACCTTCAGACGTCGCAGCATTGCCATCAGAGTCGGCGGCTTCTTCTTGAATAAAGAATCCGTTCATTTCCGGCACAACTTTAGTCACTACTGCCTCAACAACAACGTCATTGCCTGTAAGTGGCGAGGTATCGCCTTCGCCTTGGATAGCGCTAATTAAGACTACTTCACCAACTGGGTCAGTTGGGTCTGTAGGATCAGTTGGGTCGGTCGGGTCAGTTGGATCCGTAGGCTCGCTAACAGATCCATTGTGCGAACCAAAATTGTTAAGCGTATCTTTTGGTAGGCTATCCCATTCTTCAAGGGTAAACGCTGGGTTGCGGTTAGGGTTGCCTGCCGTTACTGAACTCTTGCGTACCAAAGTAACGTCTTTACCCCAGTTAGTTTTAACGCCGTACGTACCTAGAGCATCAACAACCTGACCGTTAGCGACGAGCTCAATGTAGTCATCGCCATTGAAATTAATCACGAAGCTGCTAATCGTTGAGCCGGCAGTTAACAGTGCATCTGCACTTCCGTGAGCGAATGTTGCTACGCCACCTGCTGGGATTGTGCCTTCAAGTGCTAACACTTTACGGTCAGCATCTGCGGTCTCACCATTGGAGAGTAAAACTAACTCATAACCCGCTAGACTTACCGGTTGTGTCGAGCTATTGAAAAGCTCTATACCTTTATTGAAACCGCCGCCTTCGATGTATTCTGAAATGTAAATACTGCTGGTAGAAGGTGTTGTGTCACCGCCGGTATCACCACCTGTGTCGCCGCCGGTATCGCCACCCGTGTCACCGTCAGTATCACCACCTGTACCATCACAACTCTCGTTGAAGATAAGTGAAGCAAGTTCAGGTTTGTCAATAAACGGATTTCGGTTTCCTTGGAATTCATAAACGCGCTCGTTACGACGACGTTCGAAATCATCCACTGGATCACTTTCATGCCATTGAAGCAAAACGCAAAGCTTACCAAACGCGGCTTCGCTAGTAGAGGTAAGGCGATTTACTAACACTAAGTCGTCTTCGGTATCACCAGCTGTATTGCCATCGTAACGCACGTCCATGTATAGCATTGAGCGTGCTACATCACCTTTTACTGCGTCACGAGGCTCAAAAGAGTCACCATCAACTCGGTTTAACGGAGCTTCAGAAAGCGCGCTATCACTAAAATCAAAATCTAAGTTGCCGCGCGAGCTATTTACAGAAATATCGGTAGGACGCAGGTGCAGAATATCGCTGTATGCCGTTAGGCTTGAGCTAGGAAAACCATGGCTCTTAGCCCAAACATGTTCGCGATTCCAATTGTCTGGGTTGGTGCTTTGACTACCGCTACCGTTGGTAAACTTGCCTTGTGATATGCCTTTGTAGAACAAGATAACGTTATCGGTGTTAGCAGGATCTTCATCAGTGTAAGTGAGTGCTGTCCACACTTCTGAGTAAGAAAGCGTACGATGACCATTTTCAATGATGTTATGCGCCGTGTCTTTTAACGTTTGCGCACTTTCACCGTTTGCAATAGCTGTGTCGAGAGCTGCGTAATAGTCAGATGCAACAAAGTCGCTGGCTAGGTTAACTGCTTCCAAATCAGGGCAGTTAAAACAAGTACCACTTAAGAAAAGAAGTTCATTTGAAGGTTCACCGCCGTCGTCAGGGTTACCGCCAGTATCCCCACCATCGGTAGTTCCATTTCCACTTACTGAAATACTGTCTAAATTGAGATATTCGGTACCCGAGTTGTTAGCCATGGCTACTTTCAGTTCTAAAGTGCTTCCGCTACCTATCGTTTCGGTCAGTGTTGCAGAACCAAAGTCTTCCTGTACCGTATTCGTTGCCCCTTCTGAAAGCGTAATAAGCTCGAATGCGCCACCATCTAATGAGTAAAATACATCGATGTAGTCTGTCGACTCAAAATTTCCACTTTGAGAAAGCACGGCATTTATGGTGATATCACCGGCACCAGATATATCGATAGACTCGCTCAACCAGACTACTTCACCGTCAGTATCACGTGCTTGCATTGCGCCGCTTTCAACACGGAACCAGTCTGAAGTGGCACTTAGCTCACTCGCTGACACGTCTACTGACCAACGATCAACACCTTCAAGATCAACAATTGCTCCCGCTGGGTCTGAGCCAGTTGCGCCCTTGCCTTGCAGTTCATTTGCTTCGAAGTCCTCTTGCCATACTGTATCTGCAGAGGCATTAATAGAAACAACGCCTAACGACAATGCGCCCGCCAACAACGCGTTGACTACTTTAGCTGATTTCCTCAGCTTATACTTTTGTGTGTTACCCTCATGAATCATTTTGCTTTCCGCTTTTTTGTATAAGGAAGGTATAAATTCTTATACATACGTATATACAGCAAGCACTTAATAAAAATAATAATATAAACGTCACAAACGTTAAAAATCAGAAACTTAGACGTTTAAAATAAACTTACTTATTGATTAACTCTGCTGAACTTTGGTACAGGGAAAGTTGATTTGTCACAATGCGTAAATGTTTCAGCTTTGAAATATTTTAGTGACTCGCCGTGGTGCATGTTACAGTTTTATGCACAAAAAAAGAGCGCCTAGTGGACGCTCTTTCAATCATAACTTTAGGACAAAAAGCGCTGGGTAAACGCCTTTTCGTTGTTGCCTATAACTGCTCGTTTAAGAAGGCGTTAAAGTCTGCCTGAAATGCAGATTTCAGCCGCATACACTGTTGAGACTCGTCCTGCATAATTTCGACACCGCGTGCCATTCCTTGATAGGTCTCGCTAATTGGCGCGTAGAACGCATTGGCCTTTTCTAAGTTTTCAGCCGAACAGGTTGTTGAAACAAATTCCGGCATTCTGCTTACATGGTAATCAGGCATTTTTGCTAGTAGCGCGTCTTTATTCTTACTAAGCCACTCATACAATAGCGTATGATCGTCTAAGTTACGTGCTACTCTCACCACCATATACATGGTATTTGCAGGCGTAATATCATCGGTAAGCGCTAAATCTAACATTTTAAAGACGGTCGCTTTGTCTTCAAAGTACATCGAATACACCAGCGTGCTTTTCACATTTGGCAACTGTGCTTTTTTAAATGCCTCTACAATTGTATTAAACCATGTGCCCTGCTCGCCTTGTTCACTATTTCGCGTAGCAATTTCAATTGCTGTACCGGCAATACCGGAAGGAACACTGCTAGTATCTGCAAGGTACTGTTTCGCTATTTTAACGCTTTGTTCAACAAGTTGATCATTGTTCGAATGAGTACCCAGTAAGCTGTATATCTGGTTACGCAGGCGAATGACATCTGCGTTATCCTGCTCACTTTGAGACAAGGTTAGCTTGTTTAACAAAGGCATATAATTTTGATTTAGAAGCTTTGCATAGGCGGCTTTATTGTCTTCATTTACTAAATAACTAAACTCAGCTAACACGCCAACAGCCGCACGAATGACCGCAGGGTCATCATCTTTTGCCAAGCTATTAAGAACCTTCATCACGCTGTCTACACCTACTTGATCTGCGTTTAACAGCGCCTGGTAGTTGTATAGCACATTTTTCTTTTCACGCTTATTTAGCGCGTCAATGTTATTTAGCAGTGCGTTTAGCTGAGCTGGTTCAATTAACCAACGGAAGTAACCTGTTGCATTGTCATTAGGGTATACCCAGTCTGCTTCAGCAAGCTGAGGTAAAACTGTGGTTTCTTTATCAATAAAAACCACTTCGTTTAGTATTTTTCCGTTTGATTGATAAGTCAGCTTTAATGGAACTGCCCATGTCTTATCTTCCACGGTAGCGCCAGCAAGGTGAAAACGGGACTGGGTTAATTTGCCATCTTTTGAAATATGAATAAGTGGGTAGCCCGGCTGTTCCAAGTAGGCTTTCATCATGGCGCTTAAGTTGAAATCGGACACTTCATCTAGAGCGCGCCACAAATCGTCTGCTACGGTATTACCCCAAGCATGGGAATTCATGTAGTTTTGAACGCCTTCACGAAACTTTTCTGTACCAATTAGCGATTCAATCATTTGTAAAATTGATTCACCTTTTGAGTAGTTCAAGCCCAACCCATCCATCACATCTGGCTGACTTTTCACTACCTTTTTAACAGGTTTCACCGTGGGACTAGCATCTGCACCAAATGCTCCCTCTTGCACTATGCGATCGGCGTAGTTCAACTCTGGATACAAGGTTTTCATGGTATGACTTGCAGCCCAAGACGCAAACGCTTCGTTCAGCCATAGGTCATCCCACCACGCCATTGTTACCAAGTTGCCAAACCATTGGTGAGCAAGTTCATGCGCAATAACATTTAGCGGTCGTGAACGCTCCGTGACGCTTGGGTTATCTTCTAGCAGTAACAAACTATCGCGATAGGTAATTAAACCTACGTTTTCCATTGCACCGTGGGTAAAGTTGGGTACGGCAACAAAATCCATTTTTTTATAGGGGTACTTGATACCAAAAAAATCTTCTAGCGAGGCTAGGATTTCTGGGATGTGTTTGATAACAAATTTGGTTTTATCGGCATACCCTTTTGGAACGTATATTTTTCCTGGCACCGACAGCCCAGAAATTTCAGCACTATCAAAAGGCCCTACGGTATAGGCGATAAGATATGTCGGCATGGGCTTAGTTTTTTCAAACACTACGGTTTTGATCCCGTTTTCCACTGTCACCTTTTCAACAGGTGTATTACCCACAATTTCCTGATGTTCAGGAGAACTGATGGTCATTTGATAAGGAATTTTGAAGTTTGGCTCATCAAAACTTGGAAACGCTTTTCGCGCATGCATATCTTCAAACTGGGTAAATATATAGTTGGTCTCTTCAAAACGTGACAGATACATGCCATCTGAAGACGTGTTCACTTTCCCTTCAAACGTAATCTCTAACGTATACTTCCCAGGCGCAATCTCATCTTGCGATTCGCCCCAATTGATGTCGTATTCTCCAATCGTAACATTTAGAGGAAAGCTGCTGCTTCCAGACACTAAACGCGCAGAAGTTACGGTCAAATCTTGCTGATAAAAGCCCACTTTCTTAGTTGGGGTTTTAACCGTTACATCAATATTCGTTTTTCCAGAATATGTAGGGTTATCAGGGTCGATATTTAAGTGAATGCGTTGAAAAGTGGGAGCGATTGTTGACGGTAAGCGGTATTCAACATCAGCAAGTGTCTTTTTCGCGGGTGATACGACTGCAGATGCAGTTTGCGCTTCTTGCGCCACTACTGCCGTTGTCGATAGCGATGTGAATGCAAAAACACTCGCAACCACACCGGCTAGTGTAGATAGTTGTTTCATTATGGTTTATCCATGTTATGGGAAGATCCCTATATTCATCCATGGGTAAGAATAAATATCAAAAAGGGCCTTAGCAATCTAAAGCCCTTTTGGCATTGGTTCAAATTGTTACTATTCATGTCAACCGCAAGAAATGTGCATTTCAGCGTAGATTGACTCTGGCGAATTATCTTGTTTCTGCTTCACTGCCTGCTGACAGCCAAATCAATTGAATAAGCCAGTAACTCTAGAAATGGTATCGTCGCAACTGCATTTGCATTTGCTTAACTTGCTGAACTAAGGCTTCACAGTTATCTACCACTTCTTTTGCATAGGTAGTATTGGCATTGCCCACCTGTTGAATACTGCTTACCCCTTTATTCACATCGTTAGCAACTTCTGTTTGTCCTTCAGCCATTGTGGCAGCGTCTCGATTTAACGTTGTGATGCGTGCAACAGCGTCAAGCGCCTGCTTTAACGAATCGCCAGCATGTTTTGTGGTGTCCACGGTTTTATAGGCGGTTTCTTTATTTTGCTGCATTTTTTCAGAAGCCACGCGGCTACCTTGCTGAAGGCGTTCAATCATATTGCGAATTTCTTCCGTGGAAGACTGCGTTCTGCTTGCTAGCGAACGGACTTCGTCAGCGACAACGGCAAAGCCACGTCCCTGCTCACCAGCGCGAGCCGCTTCAATAGCTGCATTAAGCGCAAGTAGATTCGTTTGCTCTGCGATATTCCTGATAACTTCCATTACACCGCTAATTTCTTCACTTGCCTGAGCCAACTCAGTGATAACCTGTACTGACGCGTCCACATCGCTTGCCTGAGACTGGATGTCTTTAATGGTTTGCGCCAGAACGCTTACGCTGTTTCGCGTATCTTGATCGGCAGCGTGTGCCGCTTCACTTGAACTGCGAATGGTTGACGACACCGTTTGTGCATTCTGCTGCATTAATGAAATGGCGTTATTAATTGACTCCGTTTCTCGGCTAAGTTGTGAAACGGTATCTTTGGATTGCAACGCTGTTGCATTTAACCTTTCTGACTTTGCTAGCATGTGGTCGGTGGCTTCGTCCACACTCTGCAACGTGTCTTGTAACTGGCTAAGAAGCCCATTAAACGCTCTTGCCATGGTGCCAAACTCGTCGCTTCTTGATGCCTGAAAACGGAACGTTAAATCTCCCTCACCAGAAGACAAGTTGTTTACTACCCCAATGAATTCTTCAAGTGGCTTGCCAACAATATACTTAACGAGCAACCAAATGGTGATCAAAATTCCCACGCTCGCCAATACGATTTTAAGTACAACAACCAACACAGAGCTTCGAACCATAGCCGATTTTTCTGACGTCGACGCCACTAATATAATATCGTACCCCCAAGGCAAAAACGGTACCACTTCTACAACCCAATCATCATTAGGTTGAAGGGCGTCGGCCACCTGCCGATCATTCACATGTGCGGAATGCATGCGAATGTTACCTTTTGCATCACGAAGGGCAACAAAGCCTTCTTTTAGCACGTGACTTTGCTTAATGGCTTGCTCTAAGACGTTAAGGTCGGCTGAGTACCCCACATACCAAATGCCCACAACATCACCACTGCTGTTAAACATTGGCTCGTAACCTGTCAAATAAGGGCTACCCAAAATATCAACCGCACCGTAATACGCTTCCTGCTGATTAATCTTTTTAATCGCCTTGCCATCAGGGGCCAACTTAGTGCCAATCGCCCTCTCGCCATTTTTAATGACATTGGTACTCACGCGAATATAGTCGTCTCCTGTTTTACTAAAAAGCGTGGCGGTGCCTCCCATTACGCTTGTCAGGTTATCGACCAAGTCGAATGTGTTAGCTTGCTCCGCATTGCCCAACCTTAGCTGCCGAGCCTGCGTATTTTTAACGGTAACAATATCGGTTTGATTGGGTTCACCGATTGCCTCACCTCGTTGCTTAAGCAACGCCATACTGCTTTTGACGCGTTCAAGCATGATAGAGTCAGTCACAGTAAGAATATTCACTAAACGATCGGCGGTGTTCTTCTTTTGCTCTTGAACAAGGGTTGAAACATTTGAGGAAGTGGTGATAACCGTTGCCACGGCAACAATTAAAGCGAACAAAGCGATAACAGCAGAAATAGAAAATAGAAACTTTCTTTGAATGGACATTTATCATCTCGATATGTAGACGTTTAATACAAAGCCATTCCGTTGCGCTTTCTAACCTCGGCCTTAAATTTTTTACCAAACAGCACAACGGCTTGAGGCAGCAATCCCTTTATATTAATTTAGGCAAAAATTACGTAAGAGCAAATTATCCAAACGTTTATATTTTAAAAAAGTTGTCCAATTAACAACCGATTATCAGTCTGTGCTACTTCATGGTCACCTTTGTGCCAACAATTTTCAGTGCCGGTGCACCTCGAATTAAGGCATTCCTTGCAAACTGTCCGTCACAAGAAGGACATATTCCTTCTTCATGAGTAAAGTCCTCAACTATTCTCTCTTTAAAGCATTTAACCAACGCGCCTTTGCCGCCTTTTCGATATTTAAATAGCTGGAATTTGCACTTGGAGCAATAAATTTGCACGGTTCTGACCGGCCCTTTTGCATTAGGTTTTGCCATAATTTCTCTTTGTATGTTTTAGGATCCTTCAAATTTCACCTTTTGTCGAAATGCGACAAATTGTAAATCTCGGTTATACTTTCGTGAGGGCGCGTCGCCCTTGGGTACAAACCACTAGCATGCTTGCCTCGATGTTAGCGAGTTAAGAACGAAGGTAATATCAATGAAGATAGTTGCAGCCCTGTGCTTTTTAATGTCTGCGCCGATTTATGCCGGTACAGCCGTGATAATAAATGCCAACAACAATTCTGGGATCGATATCGATACCGTCAAGAAAATATATCTGGGAAAAGTAAAAGCATTTCCCGATGGAAGTCGCGCAATTCCCCTTACCTTCGAACAAGGTAATAATATCAGAGACGCTTTTAATAATAATGTGCTTGGAAAATCTGAATCACAATACTCTGCATTCTGGTCGAAGCTTGTGTTTACTGGCAGAGGCACACCACCTGAAATGATAGCAACTGAGGATGAGATGTTAAATCTTGTCGCGACCAACCCCAATACCATAGGTTTTGTGGATGAAGGTAAAGTTGATGGCACGGTAAAAGTTGTTGGTACATTTTAGGGCCTGCTGTTGTTTAATATTCAGCAAAGACCAACAAGCCCTGTTTATTTAAACTAGGAACAATTGGCGACGCCTTGTCCAAATGCGTCGCCCTTTTTAGGCGTCTAGCTTCAATCAGGAAGTGTCGAAAAATAGTTAATGTTTGCAAAAGCCATTATGACATCTTTGGCGAAGTCGACCCTAGGATGACGAAGCGCTCCCTTTTTCCACACTAAATAAACATCGTTTTCTGGGCCTGGCTTGCCCAGCGCGACCAATTCGCCTTTTGCAATACCTTCTTTACATAAGTAGTCAGGCAAAACGGAATAACCAATTCCCGCTTTGATAATACTACTTATTGCTCTTATATCGGGGCAAACAGCCGCGACAGGCGACTCACACGCGGCATTAAATACCTCCGAAAAGTATCGCCGAACAAGCGGTAACTGTTCATCATACGTCACTACTTTATGTTGGTTGAGTAGCGCTGCCGATATTTCTCTTTCTCCCAGCAACTTTCCCTGCACACGGTTCATCACTAAGATTAAGCGCTCTTTATCCAACTTCTGATATTCATACACCGCGTCAGTGGGCTCAGAGGCCGTAATGGCAAGCTCCGCTACATCGTTTTCCAACAAATGATAAATATTACTTTTGTTGCCGGTATGGATCACTAAATTCACTTTATCGGCCTGAAGCAAGTTAGCGAGTGCCGGACCTGCCACCAGACTGAGGTACTCTGCAGGGCCTGCAAGGTGTAACGTGCCGTGATCGGTGGAAGCTCGACTGCGAATAGAAGCCACTTTCTGCTCTAACGTATCAATGTGACTGGCGACCTGCAGCGCCAAGTCATCAGCGATAGCCGTTGGCTCAACGCCTCTCGCTTTTCTTATGAACAACTCTTTACCGACAATATTCTCCATGGCTTGTATGTGAGAAGTGACCGCTGGCTGAGACATATGAAGGCGAGCTGCAGCACGTGTAATGTTGCCGCTTCGATAAACTTCTACAAAGGTTTTTAACTGTGTTAAGTAAGACATAATCCCTACCCATCAGATTTTTGATGACTCATCACAATTTATCTGACTTCTCGATGTAAGCCAACCTCTCTAAGATACACGCACTTTCTAATGCGACAGGAGCTGCACATGAAATCAGCATCATCAATTTTATCGCTCGCCATTATTGCGGGTTTATCACAGTCGGCCTATGCGGCAGACGTTAAAGCTGCGAATGCCAGTAAAGGCGAAATACTTGTACTACTTTCAAGTGAAAATGTAATGCAGCTTGCAGATGGCAAAACAGAGCCTACAGGCTATTACCTTAACGAGTTTGGTGTGCCGGCAAAAGCATTGGTAGACGCAGGCTACAAACTGGTATTGGCCACGCCAAAAGGCAATGCGCCATCTGTAGATAAAAAATCAGTAATACCGCAATACTTTGATGGCGGCGAATCGCAAATGCGAGACATTCAAACGTTTGTAGCGTCAATAGAAGGCATTGATGACACGCTGTCATTGAGCGAAGTGATTGGACAAGGTCTAGAAGAGTTTGAAGGCGTATTCATTCCAGGCGGTCATGCACCGCTTATCGACCTGGCAAACAATCCTCAAGTGGGTGAAATTTTGTCTCACTTTCACAGTGAAGGAAAACCTACTGCCGCTATCTGCCATGGCCCAATCGCCTTACTTTCTGGGCAATCTAACCCGCAGGCATTTGAACTGGCATTGAAATCCGGTGAGCAAGCCTCATCTGAGAGTTGGATTTATGATGGCTACAAAATGACAATCTTCTCCACACCGGAAGAGGCCTATTTTGAAAGCACGTTAAACGACGCAACGTTATTGTACTACCCAGCAGACGCCATGGCGCAAGCGGGTGGCAAGATGGAATTCAAAGAAATGTGGGCGCCCAATGTAGTAGTAGACCGTGAGCTTATTACAGGCCAAAACCCGTTTTCTGATGAACTGTTAGCTGAAAAGCTTTTACAACAGTTAAATTCACAACCTAATTAAGGACAGGCAATACTATGCTTAATTTTACGTTTAAGAATCAAACCGAAATTTTGTTCGGCAAAGGGCAACTAAGTGAAGTGTCTTCACGTTTGCCGAAACAAGCAAAAGTCCTCTTCCTCTACGGTGGCGGCTCAATTAAGAAAAATGGTATTTACGATAAAGTAACGACTGCACTAGCAGGTGCTGAAGTTATTGAATTTCAGGGTGTTGAACCAAACCCAGAATTTGAAACACTGATGAAAGCTGTGAATGTCGCCCGTGAAAATGACGTGAACTTCATTCTTGCGGTTGGCGGTGGAAGTGTTATTGATGGCGCGAAATTTGTAGCTGCTGCCGTTAACTTTGCAGGCGATCCGTGGGACATACTTGTTAAAGGTGCAGCATTTGAAAATCCATTACCTATTGGCGCAGTACTTACTTTACCTGCGACAGGGTCTGAGAGTAACGGTAACTCGGTAGTAAACAGAAAAGAAACGTCGCAAAAACGCGCGTTTTCTTCTGAAACAGTTCAGCCTGTTTTTGCCGTACTCGATCCTGAGTTCACCTATTCACTACCACCACGTCAAGTATCGAACGGCGTGGTTGATGCTTTTGTTCACGTGATTGAGCAATACCTTACCTACCCTGTAAACGCACCGCTTCAAGACCGCTTTGCAGAAGGAATTTTACAAACCTTAGTTCAAGAAGGCCCTAAAGCGTTAGCGACGCCTGAAGATTACGATGTGCGTGCAAACGTAATGTGGTCAGCAACAATGGCGCTTAACGGATTAATCGGCAAAGGTGTACCGCAAGACTGGGGCACTCATATGATAGGTCACGAACTTACTGCGTTACACGGTTTAGATCACGCCGTGACCCTAGCAATTGTTCTACCGTCGTTAATGTTCGTGCAGCGTGACAAAAAGCAGGAAAAAATTCTGCAGCTAGGTGAGCGCGTGTTTGGCATTCAGGAAGATGACAAAGAAAAGGCCATCGACTTAACCATAAAAGCGGTTCAGGACTTTTTTGAAACTATGCAGGTTAAAACCCGCCTGTCAGACCACAACATTGAAAAGTCTGCCATTGATGGGCTAATCGAGAACCTTGAACGCAACGGCTTAACAGCGCTTGGCGAGCATGGTGACATCGACCTTGCTAAAGCCCGTGAAATTCTAACTCTTGCGGCATAATCCCTGGGTTTAAAAGCACTCAGCCTTCGCTGAGTGCTTTTTGTGTTTATTTCAAGAAGAGAGAAATAATGACTGCATTATTTGAACAATTTTCGTTAAAAGACGTGACGCTTCGCAATCGTATTGCTGTGCCTCCTATGTGCCAATACTCTGCAGAAGATGGGTTTACAAACCAGTGGCATGAAGCAAAC
>Ga0115012_10001344_pt1 | contig 14260 bp, 7 predicted proteins | sample TroAtlMetagenome_FD_88706 | JGI IMG/M metagenome (GOLD analysis project Ga0115012, IMG submission 88706) | Marine eukaryotic phytoplankton communities from Atlantic Ocean - Tropical Atlantic ANT10 Metagenome | ecosystem: Environmental > Aquatic > Marine > Oceanic | place: Tropical Atlantic Ocean...
CGACGACCATACCTCCCCTGTGGACGGCGATTCCCCCGGCCGGACTTCTTCTTTGCTCCACGGGTTCCGCCTCCAGTGAGCTTCCTCGCATGACGGTCGGCAAGACCCGCATGATGCCATTCGTGGTCAGCAGAGACTGGAATGGTTTGCTGAATCAATTTTTCAATCGCTCGGAGAAACTCCAATTCCTCGTCAGAGCAGAATGAAACCGCGGAACCCGTTTCTCCCGCCCGACCAGTCCGTCCAATTCGATGTATGTAGGCCTCCGGTTCGTTAGGCAAATCAAAGTTCACAACGAGAGTGACATCCTTGACATCTACACCCCGCGCAGCGACGTCGGTCGCCACCAGAACCGGAAGAGCACCATCGCGGAACCTTTTCAGGGTACGGTCTCGCTGAGCTTGGGAGCGGTTTCCGTGGATCGCCTCAGCCTTAATGCCTCTCTGATTCAAGAAACGAGCCAGCTTGTCGGACCCATACTTGGTCCGAGCAAAGACTATTGAAAGCTCCTCCTCACCCTGCTGCTTCAAACGCTGCACGAGAAGGGAACGCTTATCCGACCTTTCAAGGAAGCACAGTTCCTGACGAACATCCTCAGCCGTGGTTTTTTCAGGCTCAATCGAGATGGTTACCGGGTCACGCAGGATGGTCTGAGCGAGGCTCATTATTTGCTTCGACATTGTCGCCGAAAAGAACAGTGACTGTCGTTCCCTAGGGAGCATATCCACAATTCTGGTGACATCCTTCTGAAAGCCCATATCCAGCATTCTATCAACCTCATCGAGTACAAAAAATTCAACTTCAGAGAGATCAATATGCCCCTGCTCCACGAGGTCCAGCAGGCGTCCCGGGCAGGCTACCAGAATATCGACCCCCCGTCTCATGGCACTGACTTGAGGTCCCTGCCCCACTCCCCCGTAGACAAGGGCATGGTAAATATCCATGTATTTGCCGTAGGTCCGCAGACTCTCACCTACCTGATTTGCAAGCTCCCGGGTCGGAGTCAGCACAAGAGCCCGTGCCGTTCGCGGCTGGATATTCTGTGGGTCATCATAGAGGACATCCAGAATTGGGAGCGAAAACGCAGCCGTCTTTCCCGTGCCTGTCTGGGCACAGCCCAGAAGGTCCCGCCCCTCAAGAAGAGGAGGCAGAGCTTGGGCCTGAATCGGCGTGAGCGAGGTGTAATTACGCTCACTGAGAGCACGTTGGATCGGCGCTGGAAATTGCAGCGCCTCAAACGAAGTTGGGTTCATTATAATCTAATTCCGGGCTCCGGGAAGGGATAGCTGGCAAAGTCGCGCTACGAGCAATGCCGAGTTGGTAAATGTCCCACTCACGCAGGCCGGACGGAGGAAGCCTTTTCAATGACCTCTATTTTGATTCGGGGATAGAAAATCCGGTAGGCCTAGTCTACGTCACCCCGTTGCATAAGCAAGACCATTGTTCTTTTGGAACTGACAACCGCGTTATTAAAGGATCGTATCCGGATCTACCCAATCTCAGAAACGATGCGAAACAACCCTTTCCTGAAATGCGCACTAGCACTCCTCGCATGTAGCAGCCTTAAGGCTGAACAACCAGCTCCCGGCAAAGTCAGCGAGCAGTCATTCAAGGTCTCCGCCAAGCAAACGATTCCATACCTTTTCTCTCTCCCACAGGAATACGACCCTTCCTCCAAAACAAAATGGCCCGTCATGCTCTTTCTTCACGGGCGCGGTGAAAGCCGGGGGCCCCTGAGCATCGTTGCCAAGTGGGGACCTCCCCGGATGGCCCAGCGCGGCGACAACCTTCCCTACATCCTCATTGCTCCTCAATGCCCTGCCGAGAGCAGGTGGACCGATGACGATCAGCAAGCCGGCGTTCTCAAGCTTTTGGATCATATTACCACCACGTTTCCGGCCGATACTACCCGGATCTACCTGACCGGGCTCAGCATGGGAGGATATGGAACTTGGAAAATGGCGACGGAAAATCCAGATCGCTTTGCTGCGATTTCACCCATCTGCGGGCGTGGCAACCCAGCAGATGCCGCCAAACTAGTCGACGTGCCTATCTGGGTGTTTCATGGCACTGAAGACACAGCGGTCCTCTATCGTCACTCTGATGAGATGGTCAAAGCCATCCGCAAGGCTGGAGGCAAAAAGGTGCGATTCACGACCCTCCAACATGTCGGGCACAACAGCTGGTCTGCCGCCTATGCAACGCCGGAGCTCTATCAGTGGTTCAACAAGCACAAGACCGGGAACGAGAAGTAATACGAATATTTCCTGAGGCTGATTTCATTGGGTCACCCGATCCGATGCAGATTTTCCCTTCCACAGCCGGAGCTCGACGGTAGCATCACGCCATGTCTTCTATCCGGGCGCGCTTCCTACGGAATATCGCATCCGCCTGCCTGATCCTGTCGGCCGCTTCTGCTGCTGGCGACTTCAGCCGGGACATCCAGCCCCTTCTGGCCGAACACTGCTACGCCTGCCACGGCCCGGATGCCCAGACTCGAAAAAGCGGGCTACGCTTCGACCTGCGCGAGGGAGCAATACGCGAATTGAAATCGGGCTCGCGTGCGATTGTTCCGGGGGACCTCGACGAGAGTGAGATGATTCACCGGATCTTTTCTGAAGATCCCGATGAAATGATGCCACCACCCGAGTTCAGGAAGAGCCTCAGTAGCGAAGACAGAATAAAGCTAAGAAACTGGGTCAGGGATGGCGCAGAATACGAACAACACTGGTCTTTCCGCTCTGTGGAAAAACCCAAAGTGCCCGCCGTGAATAGAGGGGACTGGGCACGAAACCCTATAGATCATTTTATCCTTTCAAGGCTCGAGAGCCAGAAAATGGAACCCTCTCCCGAGGCTAGCCCCGAGACTCTCATAAGACGTATCTCTCTTGACCTTCGCGGTCTGCCACCAAGCCTCAATGAACTGCGACGGTTTGCGCCCTCTCTCGAAGTGCCCGTGGCAGAGAGAGAAAGCACGAGCCCCGAGTTCTCACCGGAACAATATTCCGATCTCGTCGACACGATGATCGACTCTTCCCATTACGGAGAGCGCATGGCCCAGGACTGGCTCGATCTCGCACGCTACGGAGACACTAACGGCTATCACAATGACTCCGTGCGCGCCATGTGGCTCTACCGGGACTACGTCATCGACTCCTTTAACAGCAACAAACCCTATGACCGGTTTATTGTGGAAAACATGGCAGGCGACCTCCTCCCCGAGGCTAGCGATACCACACGGGTGGCATCCGGCTTCAATCGTTGCGTTACGTTCAATGAAGAGGGAGGAGCTGACCCCGATGAATTTTATGTTACCTACGCGGTGGACCGCGCAAATACAACAGGACAGGTGTTTCTCGGCCTCACTGTTGGTTGCGCACAGTGCCACGATCACAAATACGATCCGATTTCCCAGAAGGAGTATTATCAGCTCTACGCATTCTTCAACAGCGTAGAGGGAGAAATCGGAGCCGGAGGGCGGAGCGGCTACCACAACAAGCCACTTCCGCCGCTTCTCAAGGTTCGCACGGGCCCTCATCAGCAGAAGCGGACCGAACTTCAATCTCTACTGGACTCCAGAACGGCGAAACTGAAGGCCGCTCGAGAACGGCCGGAGTTTACAAACCCCGCGGGTGACCTTGCCCCGGCCCTCAGCGAATGGGTCACTTCCCTCGCCTTGCCCAAGACCGGGGTTCTACCCGTGAAGAACGGTTTACAGCTTCACCTTGATGCGGGCTCCTTCGACGCACCAGGCGGATTTGTAAAGGAATGGCCGGACCTTTCTGGAAACAAGCGTACTGCCGTGGCTACCGGTGAGCCCAAGCAGTTTGGAAGGGCTCTGAACGGACATCCCGCCATCCGCCTTGATGGCAAGAAGGATTTTCTTCGCACCTCATCGGGAGCCGAGCATCTCGACGGGGACTTTACCATGGTGCTTGTCCTTCAATTCAACGACCTCGCCCGCCACCAGATGGCCCTCATGTGGGGCGACGAGTCTCAGGGAAAACGCCGCGCGTTCTGGAAAACCGGAGGCAATACGCAGCATGACAAGAGCAAGCTGAGCTTCAACGGCTATGGTGCCGACATGATCGGCAATGCGGATCTCAAGCGAGAGGTTCCCGCAGTGGCCATTATCACCCAGCAGGGTGCTAACAACGACACCCGTTTTCGCCTCAATGGCAAGGACGGAGGGGGCGGAGCAGTAAGTCTTTCCGGTTTCCAGAACAGGGCCATCACCATCGGCGCTAATAACGCGGGCGCAGAGAAGGCTGCCGCAGACTTCGCTGAAGTTCTCGTCTACGACCGTGCTCTTGATCCCAACGAGCAGGCCGCAGTGGGATTCTATCTCGGCACCAAATACAAGATCGAGGGAGAATGGAACCCGGCTCCTGCCGATATCATGGCCCTCGCTGCCAAGCCCGGAAGAGAGCGCACTGACAGCGAACAGAAGAAGCTCTTCACCTACTTTATCAACTACGTGCACGCTGGATCACGTGACCTCTTCCGCATGCTGGAGTCCGAAGTAGCAAGCACTCGGAAAGAACTCGAGCAGATCGATAAATCTCTCCCTACCACCATGGTAATGGTCGAGATGAAGGCCCGCAAACCTGCCCACGTCCTCATGCGCGGCGACTTTCGCCAACCGGGCGAGGAGGTTGAACCGGACGTGCCCGCGATCTTTCCCCGCCTGCCCACCAACCAACCCCGCAACCGCCTGGGGCTGGCCTACTGGCTTACCGACCCCAGCCACCCTCTCGTCTCCCGTGTGATCGTTAATCGCCTTTGGAAACAGCTTTTTGGCACTGGTCTGGTCAAAACTCTCGGAGACTTCGGCACCCAGGGAGAGCGCCCCAGCCACCCGGAGCTTCTTGACTGGTTGGCCGCTGATTTCGTTGAGCATGGGTGGAACATCAAGAGGCTGCAGAAACTCATTATAAGCTCTTCTACCTACAGGCAGTCATCGGCAAACAGAAAACGATACGAGGATCAGGATCCCGATAACCGCTTTCTCTGTCGTGCTCCCCGTTTCCGACTTTCCGCTGAGGAAATCCGGGACTCCGCCTTATCGATCAGCGGGCTACTTAACCCAAGCATTGGCGGCCCCTCCGTCTTTCCTTACCAACCCGCAAACTATCTCAGCAGCATCGGAAAAGGATGGAAAGAGAGCGAGGGTGGATCCCTGTATCGAAGAGGACTCTACACCTTCTGGCGTCGGACTATGCTCTACCCCAGCTTCCAGATCTTTGATGCTCCCAGCCGTGAGTTCTGCTCCGTCAACCGGCCCCGCACGAACACGCCACTTCAGGCTCTCGTCACTCTCAATGACCCCGCATTCGTGGAAGCTGCCCGGGTCTTTGCCCAGCGCGTTCTCTCGCAGAAGGAGGATGGCGACCCACAGCGCCTCCGTCTTGCTTTTATCATGGCGACTTCCCGCGCCCCTGACAAAAGCGAAATGCGTATTCTCACCGAAACTCTTTCCGAACAGAGGAAAGAGTTTAACGCTCATCCCGAACGTGCCAACGAGTTCATCACAAACGGAAAATCTCTTCCATCCTCTGATTACGACGCTGTCGAACTGGCCGCATGGACCTCTCTTGGAAGCATCCTCCTCAATCTCGATGAAACCATCTCTCGTGAGTAGCCTATGAGTGAAATCCAGAACTATCTCACGCGACGCACGTTCCTTGGCCGCACCTCATGCGGACTCGGCGCTGCCGCCCTCTCTGATCTTTTTACCTCTTGTCCGGCAGCTCTGGCCACCGAAGCTGCGGTCAAGACCAGTCCCCCGGCGAAAGCCAAACGGGTGATCTATCTCCACATGTCGGGAGGCCCTTCTCAGCTGGAAACCTTTGATCCCAAACCCGGACTCTCCCGTTGGGATGGAAAGCCTCTCCCTTCCGAGGTCATTGGGAACCAGCGACTGACAACCATGACCAGCGGACAGGGAGCCCTCAATGTGATGGCCTCAAAGCATGAGTTCGCAAAGTGCGGACAGGCGGGGATGGATATGAACGTGCTCTTCAAACACATGCCCGAGATTGCGGATGATATCTGCCTGATCAGAAGCGCCACTACCGATCCGATAAACCACGATCCAGCTGTCACCTTCCTGCAGACCGGAAGCCCCTTGTCTGGGAGGCCCAGCATGGGCTCCTGGCTCAGTTACGGATTGGGTAGTGCCAACGAAAACCTACCCGCTTTTATCGTCCTCCTCTCGGGCGGAGGTCAACCCGTTCCTTCCCGCTACTGGCATAATGGATTCCTTCCCAGCAGACATCAGGGCGTAAAATTTCAGTCGTCTGGAGATCCGGTTCTCTTCCTCTCCAATCCCAAGGGGATGTCGGATCTGAATCGCAAACAAACGATCGATCGAATCAATGCTTTCAACCAGCTCAAACATGAACAGGCTGGCGACTCCGAAATCGAAGCCCGCATTGACGCCTTCCAACTGGCATACCGCATGCAAAGCTCAGTGCCGGGGCTGATGGATCTCTCGCAGGAGCCGAAAGAAGTTCTGGAAAGCTACGGGGCGCAACCAGGAAAGGCCTCCTTTGCCTCCAACTGCCTTCTGGCTCGCCGCCTCGCCGAAGCGGGTGTTCGCTTTATTCAGCTCTATGACCGGGGATGGGATCACCACGATGGGATAACCAACGCTATCAAGGGAAAGATCGCCTCCGTCGATCGACCTACCACGGCTCTTCTGAAAGATCTCAAGGAACGTGGTATGCTCGAGGAGACCCTCGTCATCTGGGGCGGAGAATTCGGTCGCACTACCTACGCTCAGACTCGCAACAAGAACTTTGGCAGGGATCATCATCCTGCCTGTTTCTCGATGTGGATGGCGGGGGGAGGAATACAACCGGGAATGATCCATGGTCAGACCGATGAATTCAGTTACAATGTGACGGACAAAGCCGTTCACGTCCACGACCTGCAAGCTACGATTCTGCATCTTCTCGGCATCGACCACGAAGCTCTGACCTTCCGATTCAAGGGCCGCGACTTCCGGCTCACGGACGTTCACGGTAAGATCGTAACAGAAATACTGGCCTAATCAGGACCGGGTCGCTGAAGCTCTTCTTTCTCAGAGCTTAGTCCATGTGACAGAGGTTGCCTTGGTGGATGGATTCATCACCGCTGGAAATTCTCCCAGACTGCAATCGACCCATACCCGCTTGTGGTAGGCCATTTTACTTTGCCAAGAAGACCGGACGTCTATAAGTCTCGCCCCAACCAGCCCCTGGACTTCACCGCATGAATGCACTTGGAATCCCTCTCGCACAAATGTGCCTGATGGTATTTTTCATCCTGTTAATGCCGGAGTTAGTGCCCGCCGCCACCTACGAGCAGGATTTTAATTCCTATCCAAATGGCACCACGGATCTTCGCGATGGCACAGTGATCATAGGATCGAGCGCCAGCGTTCAAAATGGGAGGCTGCAACTTACGCGAGACCGGGGAATCAGTGGATTTGCCAGCTTTTCAATTCCCGCTCTCGAAGGCTCTTCTCTTGGCTTCAGGGCTTCCTTTGACATCGAGCTCAATGACAGCATCAATTTCAACCCTCCAGCTGATGGATTCTCCTTCAACTATGGTAATGCTCCAATGGGTGACCGTGGTGCTGCAGAGGAAGGAATGAGAACCCGACCGGCAGTAACTGAAAATCTCTCTTTCGAAGTGGATACATGGATGAATGGGGATCCTGAGCAAGGGGTGAATATATCCGGGTTAAGCAATGGTTTGGATGTAGGCCAACTCGCTTTCACCAATGGCATCATCCTTAACGACGGCCAGCGGGTAAGTGGAGCCATAGAAGTCGAATGGGACCCCGCAAGTGGCGCCTCGTTCAGGACGACCGGCTTGCAAACTAATGCGGAATTCTCCGCTATCGATACTGCAGAATTCACGGGTGACGATTCCTACACTTTTATTATTTCAGCCCGGGTGGGAGGAGCCAACCAGGACCTCTTCATAGACAATCTGATAATAGATACTGGCGCTCCCGGTGACCGGGACAACGACGGGCTATCTGATTCCTATGAAATAGCGAACGGCCTTGATCCCGACGATGACGGGACCATCGGGGAAACCTCTCCAGGAGCAAAGGACGGCCCCCACGGTTCTCTCGGAGATCCCGATGGGGATGGTTTGAGCAACTCTCGGGAACGCGACCTCCGGACAAACCCGCAGGATGAAGATACCGACGGGGACGGACTTATCGATAGCGCTGAGGACAATACTGGAATCTTTCTCAGCCCTTCGCGCACGGGCACAAGCCCTCTGAACGCCGATAGTGACGGTGATGGACTGCCCGATGCCGTCGAGAACCCAACCGTGCCTTTCATTAATCACCAGCAACCAGGAACAGATCCGAACAACCCTGATACGGACGGTGATAGTATGGGAGATAGCGTAGAAATTGCAGGGGGCCGAAACCCCACCGTCTACACCGCTCCTCCGACCAGCTACTATCAGGATTTTGACAGCTATCCGAATGGCACGACTGACCTCGGTGACGGCACCGTCATGGCTGGAGCCGCCGCCAGCGTGGAGAATGGTCAACTCCGGCTCACGGTTGACGGCCAGAGGCTGGGTCGGTCGAGCTTCTCGATTCCCGCCCTCGGAGGATCATCCGGGGGCTGGACCGCAAACTTCGATGTCACGATCGCCGATGGCCCGCTCCAAGATGTCCCGGCAGACGGATTTTCTCTGAACTACGGCAATGCACCGCTCGGAATACTCGGTTCCGGCGAGGAGGGCATGCAAAACGAGGATCGAGTCACTGAAAACCTATCTTTTGAGGTCGACACCTGGAGAAACTTTGACACCGAACAGGGTTTGAGTATCTCGGGTAAGACGAGGGGAACAGAGGCGGGAAACTTCGCCTTCGTTAACGGCCCCATCCTCCGGGATGGAGCCACTGTCTCGGGAGCTATTTCCGTCATCTGGGACCCCGTTGACGGGGCCACTTTTATTACCACCGGCTTCGATACTAATGCGGAGCTCATCGATATCGGCACCGGCTCTTTCACCCCTGACGACTCTTACTCTTTCGTTATTTCAGCACGAGTAGGCGATGCTACCCAAACCGTTCTCATTGATAACATCGAGATCTCGAGCACCATGTCTGCGGAGAGACAATTTGGTATTCGGAGCTTGGGTCGAAATCTTGAGCTCTCCTTTGAGAGCCACGAGGGCAAGGTCTACGACATTCTTGCAAGCTCCAACCCCGCCAACGACGGAAACCCCGCTAGCTGGCGCGTCTGGCAGGAGAACATTGCTGCCACCGCCCCCCGCAACGTCGAGACCTTCCCCCGGCCCACCGAGGAGAACCTCTTCATGGTTATCGTGGAAAGGGATGCTCCCCCGTTCTTCCGGGAGGACTTCGAGTCAGGAACGAACGGCTGGACTGTTGGCTCCAACAACGCCAATCAGGAAACCGTGTGGCAGCTTGGGATACCGGCGGCCGGCACCGGCCCCTCCACTGGAGCTGATAGATCGACCCGCGCATTCACTACCAACCTCGGTAACTATGGAGACAACGCCGATATTTTTCTCCGATCTCCGGCCATTGATTTGACTCGCAGAAACTTTACGCGAGCCACTTTCATGATGGATCACTATCGTGATGCAGACGGCCTTGGCGACCTCTTCGGCGTACGAGTCCTGAGAGCCCATGATGGCAGTGTTCTTGCCAACATCGACCCAGGCCCTTCGGTATTTGATACCGATTGGGCACCCCTGAGTGAAGACCTCTCCTCTGTGGCTCTGGGAGAAGAAATTATTCTCGAATTCTGGTTCACCAGTGACGCTAGTGGCGACTCTTTCAGTGGATGGTCGATTGACAATGTGGCCATCGATGTTCGCTAACAGCATCCGTCCGTCGATCGGATAACGACGATCTTCGGGGCCTGTGGCCCCAAAGAATGCCAAAAGCAACTGGCAACGGAGATTATTTGGAAGGCCTGATTCTGATCTTGCGAAACCGAACCTCAAACCCCCCGGGGGAGTGGTACTGTAACCCAATGACCCCGCTTGAAGCGCTCTTCTTCGGATCCTTGTCATCAAACTCGATGGTAACAACCCCATTAAGTTCCTGTGTCAACTTTGACCCTTTCGCTGTGATCAGATACTTATTCCAGCCATTGTCCTTCTTCACCGTGGGTTTGTTCTTGTAGGTGCCCGCAAGCACGCCACGACCCCTCTCCTCGTAAAGCTTTCCATACCAACCGTTTCCGATATCCGCCTGATATCCACTGACCACCCATTTATTGGCCCCACTCTCAGACTGTTTGGAACGAACTTGGATACCGCTATTCCCCTTTCCGTCCACAAGGACCCATTCTGCCTCCAATTCGAAATCAGCGAATGGATGCTGATAGATAAGAAACGTATTTCCTCCTTTAAGCTTATCAATCTGCCCCGAAATATATCCTTCTTTTACGCGCCATACATCAGGGCTACCGCTCCACCCCGTGAGGTCCTTTCCATTGAAAAGGGTAATCCATCCGTCTTTATCGGCCTTGGGCAGTTCATGGTGCTCTGCAAAAAGAGAGCCGAAAGGAAGAGTGAGAGAAATTGCGAGGGCGACTATGTGTTTCATTTTTCGATGTGACTGGCGATTTTCCAGATGCAGTAGCCCGACGCGAGCATTTTCACACTCAACTCATGAGGCGCCAAATCGCCTCCTTTGAAAGAGAACACTTCACTTACAGGCGGAAGGGAGCTTCAATTCCCTGTCCATGACCTCCTCGAACACCACCCGGGATGAACTGCGAGTTCAAGGCTTCGACCTGATCGACGAGACCCTGTCCTACCTGATTTCCTGTCTCTCCGATGCATTGAAGTCGCTCGGTGAAGATGAGCTTATACCCTATATTCCATGGAGCGGGCAGGTCCCCGAGGGCGAACTACCCAAGGGCACACAGCAGTTGTATTCGGTGGGTTTCCAGCTTCTTAACATGGTCGAGGAGCGAGTGGCGTCCGCCATCAGGCGAGAGCGAGAAAAAGAACTGGGGGCCGATTCCATTCGCGGTCTCTGGCCCCACGCTCTGAAGGATATGACCGCGGCTGGACTCTCCCCCGATGATATTATCAAGGTCCTGGGAGATGTAAGCGTCCAACCTGTCCTGACCGCCCACCCGACTGAGGCCAAGCGAAGTTCCATCCGAGAGCGCCTCCGCGCTCTCTACAACCAGCTGGTGCGAAGCGAGTATCCAAAATACACGGAACGGGAACGCCGACGAATCCGAGAGCGAATGGTGACCGCGCTGGAGAGCTTGTGGCGCACGGGAGAAATCCATCTTGTTCGCCCTGATATTTACCATGAACTCAATGAGGCTATTCACTACCTGCGCGATCTATTCCCCGCATCCCTGAACCGCCTTGACCTTCACTTTACGGAAGCGTGGCGCGATGCGGGATTTCCACTGGAGAAACTTCGCGAGGCAGGAAATATCCCGAGTCTCTCTTTCGGAACCTGGATTGGCGGGGACCGCGACGGCCATCCTCTCGTGACGCCCGAGGTAACAGAGCGCTCTCTTGAGCTTCTCCGCGATGCCGCACTCGAACTGCTTCACCGGGAGATCACCAATCTTGCCTCAATCCTGACACTCTCCGTTCATCACAATGAAGTCCCCGGGGAATTACAGAACCGCATTATAGAACTTGGCCTCTCTCTTCATGATGAGGACGTCGTCAACAAGCTCCAGCATCAGGTCGGCCAAGAGCCATGGCGTCATCTGGCGTGCCTCATGGCTGCCCAACTGAAAGCCCAGATCGATGGCGCACCCGGCTACTCAAATCCCGAGGCCCTTGCCCATGATCTCGAATTGATCTCTGAAAGTATCATTGCGAATGGGTGTGCGCTTATTGAGGAGCAGCACATCCGCCCACTCCGGCACAAACTTGAAATTTTCGGCTTCCACCTTGCCGCCCTTGAAATCAGGCAAAACTCCGATTTCCATGATCGCGCGATTTCGCAATTACTCGCAGCTGCAGGGGTTGAGGACGGCGCACACTATGCGGAATGGCCTGAAGACAGACGGGTAGCGTTTCTTAACGAAGAACTACAATCTACCCGACCGTTTCTTCACGACAGCCTCGATGCAGGCAAGGAGGCAACTCTCGTACTCGACTCCTACCGCGTCATCGCAGCGCACCTTGAAGAAAATGGCCCAGCAGGAATTGGAGGCCTGATTGTTTCAATGACTCGCCAGGTATCGGACCTTCTTGGTGTCTTTCTTCTGGCCCGGGAAGCTGGACTGATGACTCCTGCGTCAGAGGGGCTCAGCTGCCCTCTTGAAGTCGTTCCGTTATTCGAAACCATCGACGATCTCAATCGGGCACCCGGAATTCTCGACCAATTTCTCAGCCATCCGATCGTTAAGAGACGGCGCTCGGGAGAACAGCAGGTCATGCTCGGCTACTCGGACTCCAATAAGGACTGTGGCATCCTGGCCGCTGCCTGGGCCCTCAACCAGGGACAGAAAAATCTTTCAGAAGTAGCGCGCCGGCATGACATAAAACTACGATACTTCCACGGACGCGGCGGAACGATCTCTCGTGGTGCTGGACCAACGCACTGGTTCATGGCCTCTCTCCCTCATGGTTCATTGAGTGGCGGGTTTCGAATGACCGAGCAAGGCGAAACAATTGCACAGAAATATGCTAACCTTGCCAACGCTACCTATCATCTGGAACTCCTTCTCGCTGGCACTGCTATTACGACCGCAATTCACAGCAGACCGGAGAGCCACAAGGATCCGGCGGAAGATTTCCTTCCGGACTTATCCAAGGCGAGTCAGGAAGCCTACCAGACACTGCTCCGCTCCGACGGATTTATCGATTTCTATCGACAGGTCACCCCCATCGATGCACTGGAGAACTCCTGCATTGGTTCCCGCCCGACCAGGAGAACAGGCAAAAAGGGTCACTCCATCGATGATCTCAGAGCGATCCCATGGGTCTTCTCATGGACACAGGCCCGTTTCTATCTACCCGGATGGTTCGGAGTCGGCACAGCCCTTGAGTCTCTAAAAACGCAGCAACCGGAACGTTTCCTTCGCCTCAAGGAGGAATTTCGCGAGTCCTCCTTCCTCGGCTATACCTTAACCAACGTCGAAACCAATCTGGCTTCCGCAAACCTGGAGGTGATGACCCAGTATTCTTCGCTGGTTGAAGACGAGTCCCTGAGAGACCGCTTCATGAAAATCATTGTTGCCGAATTCAATCGCACCCGTGAACTACTGACTGAACTCTACGATGGGGACATCCTTAAGCGAAGGCCCCGGATGGCAAAAACACTCGAGATCCGTGAAGCTCCACTAAAGGTTCTTCATCAGCAACAGGTCTCGCTTCTCAGAGAATGGCGCCAACAAATCCAGTCTGGCGGGGAAGCGGAGGCAGAAGGCCTGCTGCCGCGCATGCTCCTTTCCATCAACGCCATCGCAGCTGGGTTACGGACGACCGGCTAACAGGCCATCGCGACGAGGAGAAGGCTCCCTCAGTTGGGATCATCATCTGGATCCCTTGTCCACACCACACTGCTTCCTTCCTCCAGAGTTTTCACCTGCCCACTTCCGGTCAGGATGTCCCTCGGAGACTTTACCTCAACGTGTCCATCCGCGAACAGAAGAAGACCTTTCTGGTTATGCCTCCCGGCGAACGCCTTCGGTCCCGCTTTTGGAGAGGCTGAGAAGTTGGCCTGTGAGCGTATTACCTTTTCGTCTTTCGGCATTCCCCGCTCCAGAAAAATGACAGTACTCGCTGGGGCCTGAATCGAGGCCAATGTGCCCTGAGGCTTCTCCCCCGTGTCATTGTCCCTGCGCTGCAGACGACTATTCATCCCGATTGCAAACATCGGATTCTCCAGCTTCTTTTCGCTCTTCGGATAAGGTGCGCCAGGAACAAAAAGCGGATAACCGTCCTCATAAAAGAGTTGAGGCTTCCCCGCCTCCCCAATCTCACCCACAGACTTTCGCGACATATTCAAGGTGAGGGCATTGTACCACACCTCACTCGCGGCCTCTTCCGACGCAGCCTGCCACGTATCGCCCGATCCAGAGTGGTTTTCTCGAGGTAGCAACCCTCCATTTTCGCCCGTGTAGGCGACGAAGGCAGCACCCAAGTCCTTGATTTTCTGAGTAGCTCTCACCTGCTGAGCCTTCTCACGCCCATTTTTCATCACCTGCATGGTGAGCCCGGCAAGAACCATCACAACCGAGATCGCCACCAACAATTCCATCGCCGTAAACCCGGA
>Ga0115012_10001345_pt1 | contig 14256 bp, 8 predicted proteins | sample TroAtlMetagenome_FD_88706 | JGI IMG/M metagenome (GOLD analysis project Ga0115012, IMG submission 88706) | Marine eukaryotic phytoplankton communities from Atlantic Ocean - Tropical Atlantic ANT10 Metagenome | ecosystem: Environmental > Aquatic > Marine > Oceanic | place: Tropical Atlantic Ocean...
ACCTTTCTTCATGCATGGGGAGGTCTTTCGCAAGAAGTTCCTTGTTTTGTGCTCTCTCGCTCTCTTCATTTTCAGCTCGATATCCGTAGCGGTTCATCCTGCAATCATTGAATTGGACGACCCTTTTTTCTTGATGGAGGCCGCCAGAAGTACCGATACCGACGGCGATAACGTCTCTGATATTGATGATTCATGTCCAAATGGGGCGACAGGATGGAACTCCACCTCACTCACCGACCACGATGGCGATGGTTGTCGTGACTCCGATGAAGATGACGACGATGACAATGATGGTGTCGATGATGGGGATGATTCATGCGATAAGGGTGTTCTTGGATGGACTTCATCTACCTCGACGGATCACGACAGCGATGGTTGTCGAGACAATACATTTGAAGACGCTGATGACGACAATGATACTGTTGCAGATGTTGATGATGATTGTGCGATGGGTGAAGTTGGTTGGACTCCTTCAAGTGCAACAGACTATGACTCTGATGGGTGCAAAGATGACACAAATGAAGACTTAGATGATGACAATGACGGTCAAGTTGACGCATTTGATGACTGCCAAACCGGTGAGATGGGATGGACATCTACGCCAACCACTGACCACGACAATGATGGGTGTCAAGACAGCAGTGAAGACACTGACGATGACAATGATGAAATTCCCGACACCAGCGATGATTGCACTCCGGGTGCTACAGGCTGGATCTCCTCACCAACCACCGACTACGACGAAGATGGCTGCCAAGATAGCGGTGAAGATACCGATGACGATAATGATGGCGTGCTTGATGTGTCTGATGACTGTCAAACAGGAGAGATGGGTTGGACTCCGTCATCTTCAACAGACTATGACAGCGATGGTTGCCAGGACAGCAGCGAGGATTTAGATGATGACAATGATGGTGTCAATGACCTCTCTGACGCTTGCGCAAAAGGACTGCTTGGCTGGACTTCAACAGCAGCCACTGACAACGATGGCGACGGTTGCCAAGATGCTTCTTCCGAAGATGATGATGCAGATAATGATGGGATCCCAGATGCATCTGACAGTTGTCCGACCGGTGATATCGGTTGGACGCCCAGTTCCTCGACTGATTACGACTCGGATGGATGCCAAGACAGCGGCGAAGACGACGATGATGATAACGACGGGGTACTCGATGCTCACCCCGACACGTGCCAAACGGGCGAACTTGGCTGGACTTCAACGCCATCAACTGACTATGACGGAGATGGATGCAGAGACAATTCAGAAGACGATGATCGTGATAACGATGGTGTTGACGATGGAGATGATGACTGTCCGAGTGGAAATTTGAATTGGGTTTCTTCGAGCACCACTGACAATGATGGCGATGGTTGCAGGGATGCTGGCGAAGACCCCGATGATGACAATGATGGCATCCAAGATGGAAATGATGACTGTCCATCTGGCGATGTAGGGTGGAATCCAAGCGGCACAACTGATTACGATAGTGATGGTTGCAGGGATGCAGGCGAAGACACCGATGACGACAACGACGGTGTTGAGGACACTTCTGATTTGTGTGCCAAAGGCTTGTTGAATTGGGTTTCTAACCCGACGACAGATATTGATGGCGATGGATGCAATGATGCTGCCGAGGATTCTGATGACGATAATGACGGGACCTCGGATTCCAGCGACAATTGTCCAGTTGATGCAAACGCCGACCAGAGCAACTATGATTTCGATTCTTTGGGTGATGTATGCGATCCCGATGATGATAACGACGGCGTCGATGATGACGACGACAACTGCGCGCAAGGTGCTCTGCAATGGACCTCTTCAGCCTCAAATGATTACGATTCAGACGGCTGCCACGACAGTACCGAAGACAACGATGATGACAACGACGGCATCCAAGATGGAAATGATGACTGTAAAACAGGTGAACTGAATTGGATTTCAACGTCCCTCACCGATCGAGATACAGATGGTTGTAAAGACTACTCAAACGAAGATCTTGATGATGACGAAGATGGTATCCTCGATACGGCAGATGATTGCCCTCGTGGCGACATGGGATGGACACCATCTGCTTCAACGGATTACGATTCCGACGGTTGCCAAGACTCCAGTGAGGACCTTGACGACGACAACGATAACCTCTGTGATACCGGTGGTAATTCCAGTTATGGCGGTTCCCTCGTACAATCAGCAAGCACGTGTGACAACGGCTATGCCATTACATGGGGCAATGGATGGCGATACATTGCACCTGATGAGTGCCCGAAAGGGAGCATGGGTTGGACGGTCAGTTGGAACACTGACCGGGATGGCGATGGATGCAATGATGCCAACGAAGATGCAGATGATGACAACGACGGCGTCGGCGATTCTGGTGATAATTGCCCATTCCATTACAACCCGAACCAGGAAAATTATGATTCAGATTCCTTAGGCGATGCCTGTGATGGGGATGACGACAATGATGGGATTCCTGACGCAGGGTTTGATGGTAACTGGTCCACCACTGATGACAATGACAAGTGTCGCTTCGGCGACCTTGGTTGGACCTCCTCCATTGCCAATGACCACGACCAAGACGGTTGTCGAGATTCAACAGAAGATGATGATGATGACAACGATGGTCTTGACGATGACGTTGATGACTGCACACCTGGCGATTCGGGTTGGACCTCAAATGCAACGACTGATTACGACGGCGATGGTTGTCAAGATATTTTAGAAGATGATGACGACGACAATGATGGTGTCATCGATCTTGATGATAATTGTCCAAAAGGGCTGAAAGGTTGGATTCCAACTTCCTCTAATGATTATGATTCAGATGGTTGCAAGGATGATGTTGAGGACGACGACGATGATGACGACGGCGTGAAAGACGATGTTGATGTTTGCATAAGGGGTGATATCGGTTGGATTTCATCCAACGCTACAGATTATGATAGCGATGGATGTCAAGATGCAATTGAAGATCTTGACGATGATAATGATGGTGTGGCGGACATCAACGATGACTGCCGTTTGGGTGAACTCGGATGGATATCAACCCCAATAAACGACTATGATTCGGACGGTTGCAGGGATGCTACAGAAGATAGAGACGATGATAACGATCTGATTCTCGACGATGACGATCTATGCATGCCTGGCGATCTTGGGTGGATTTCTAATCAAACTTCAGACCATGATGCTGATGGATGCAATGACGCTTCTGAAGACGATGATGACGACAATGATGGTCTCCCCGACATCGCCGACATGTGCCAAGTAGGAGATATCGGTTGGATTTCGGTGTTTACTGGAGACCAAAATGATATCACTGATTGGGACGGCGATGGCTGCCGAGACGTTGGCGAAGATACTGATGACGACAATGACGGGGTTGGTGACTTGGATGATTTATGTTCAAAATTTGGCCATTGGAATTGGTCATCTGCTAATTTTGGCGACCATGATGGCGACGGGTGCATGGATGACTTCTGGAATAACGGATTTTTCTCCGCAGAAGAAGACTTAGACGATGACAACGACGGCGTTCCAGATGTCTCTGATACCTGTAAATTGGGTGAGCTTGGATGGATTTCAGACCTAACGAATGATCATGACAGCGATGGTTGTCGAGACTTGACAGAGGATACCGATGATGATGACGACGGTATTCCGGATGAAAACGATTTATGTCCAAAAGGGGACATAGGATGGACGCCATCTCCCGAAACGGATTATGATTCAGATGGCTGTATGGACGTTGGCTTGGATGAAGATGACGATAATGACGGCGTTTCAGATACGAATGATCTGTGTCCAAAAGGTCGCCTGGATTGGATTTCTGTAGAAGCAACTGATCACGACCAAGATGGCTGCCATGATGAGTTTGAAGATGACGATGACGACAATGATTCGATTGAAGATCCAGAAGATTCTTGTCCAAAAGGAAGAACAGGATGGATTTCCTCGGTGTTCTTAGATTATGACGGGGATGGATGCCATGACGTCGAAGAGGATCCTGACGATGATGACGATGGAATCCTCGACCCAGTTGATACTTGCCCAGTTGGGACCCTCAACTGGACCTCCACTCCAGAAAATGATTATGATCAGGATGGATGCATCGATGCAACAGAAGATCCTGACGATGACAATGATGGATTAAACGATATTTTTGACGATTGTCAAACTGGGGAAATGGGATGGATTTCCAAGAAATCCACTGATCATGATCAGGATGGTTGCCGAGATTCGACTGAAGATGAGGACGATGATAATGATGGATCACCTGACCTCGAAGACGAGTGTCCGCTTGGAAGCACAGATTGGATACCATCACTCACCAATGACCGGGATGGCGATGGCTGCCGTGATTCCAGCGAAGATCTTGATGATGACAATGATGGGGTTCTTGATGATCAAGACCAATGCTCAGTTGGTGACATCGATTGGATTTCCTCACCAACCACCGACTACGACGAGGATGGCTGTCAAGACTCGGTGGAAGATAAGGACGATGACAATGATGCGGTCCTTGATGAATTGGACGAATGTCCCACAGGTGATCTGGATTGGATTTCTTCGTTTGTGACGGATTATGATGGCGACGGTTGCCAGGATGAGTTAGAGGATCTTGATGACGATGGCGATCTCATACCAGATACACTCGATTTCTGCCCAACTGGTCTTCGTGATTGGGAATCAGATTTAGAATCGGATTACGATGCTGATGGCTGTCGAGATGACGAAGAGGATGACGATGATGACAACGATGGCGTTATTGATTCTCTGGATACATGCACCCGTGGCGAACTCGACTGGATTTCGGATTCAGTGAACGATTATGATGGCGATGGTTGCCGGGATTCTGATGAAGACCTCGATGATGACAATGACGGTGTTGCAGACCTCTTGGACTCGTGCCAGAAAGGTGATTTGGATTGGCAATCATACAACGCTACAGATTCAGACGCAGATGGCTGTCAAGATTTAACAGAAGACCTCGATTACGAATTACCTGAAGATCGGGGCGAGAACCCTGTAGAATGCAACCCTTTCATCACAAATTGTGATGACGTTGATGAAGATGAAGAACCAATCGATACATCAGATTCTGAAGAAAGTGTCCAGAGCATGATCCTTGGTTTACTTGCGATGGCATTGGTGCCGACGATCCTCGGTGGTCTCTTAATCGCCTACAGAATCCAATGGTAATCAACTTGGTACCTTGACTTAATGAAGGGGCGGTGCCGTACCATGTTTGTGAAACACATCACCATCCTTGTAGCATCGTCGGGCAAAAACGTTGTTCTTGCTGAAGAATTTGAGCGATGCATCGCCGATGCAGGAGTGCAATCGACGACGATCCATCTGGACGGACTCGAGTTGCCATTGTACACGGCGGAGTTGGAAAAAACCAACCCTGACATGCCACTTTTTTCCGACGCAGCACTCAAGGTACAACACGCCACGGGAATCATTGTATGTGCTCCTGAATACAACGGTTCGATGCCACCCGTGCTCAATAATTTCATTGCTTGGCTTTCCACCAGCACCGAAGATTTCCGTCAGCATTTCAATGGTAAACCAGTGGCACTCGCTACGCACAGTGGTGGTGGCGGTCACAATTTGATGACGTCGATGAGGATTCAATTTTCTCATTTAGGTGCCAACGTTCTTGGTCGAGTTGCAATTATCAACTCGAAAAGACCCCTTAATCTAAAAACAATTGAAGCACTTGTTCAAGGTGTGATTCAATGAGCCTAAGAACGCTGAAAACAACGGTACCAACACACACAGTGCTCGAAGGTGGAGGCTTTCCTGTACGTCGCCCTACCGCCATGGGTTCACTGATGAGTCCATTCTTGCTTCTTGATGAAATGGGTCCAGTTCATTGGGATCCATACTCCGCCATTGGAGCTCCATCTCATCCACACAGAGGTTTTGAAACGGTGACCTACATGATTCGAGGTGCTATGCAGCACAAAGACAGTGCGGGGAATGAAGGCGATCTCAATCCAGGTGATGTTCAATGGATGACTGCAGGAAGGGGCATCATCCACTCGGAATTACCTCAAGACGAGTTTTACAAAACCGGTGGTACGACGCATGGGTTCCAAATTTGGGTGAACCTCCCCGCCAAGGACAAAATGATGCCTCCAAGGTATCAAGACATCCCAGCCGCAGATATTCCGAATGTTCGCTCTGAGGACGGTAAAGTTTGGGCGAATGTGATCGCAGGTGAAACAATGGGCGTCAAAGCGGTGATTGATACCATGATTCCCATCACCTACATCCATCTCAAGATTGAACAGGGCGGCGCCCATGTGCAAGAGATAAAACAAGGTCTCAACGGCATGGTCTACGTGTTTGGAGGAAGTGTACAACTCGGTGGCCGAACTGTTCATGATGGTCAATTAGGTTTGATGAACGACGGTGATGAGGTGCTCCTCGAGGCCACAAACGAAGATGCAGAACTGCTCATTCTCGCTGGCCCAGAACTCAACGAACCGATCGCAAGGTACGGTCCTTTTGTCATGAACACGAGGGAAGAAATTCACCAAGCAGTTCTTGATTACCAAAATGGAACACTCGCTTAAAGTCACAACTTTGGAATGAATGACCCGTGCTCGAGAGGGGTTCGAGCACTTTTGCAATTCCACATCATTTGAAAAACGCAGTGAGCCGTTTTTATGCACGATATACGCGTAGTGCTCGTGCCGGGATTCGAACCCGGGTCGGCGGGATGAAAACCCACTATGATGGACCTAGCTACACCACACGAGCGACAGGCGTTCCACCAACCACCCCTTCATAATGATTCGCTCGCAGGTCGCCTCAGCCTATTACAAAGAAGCGTGGCACCTAATTGCTTTGCTTGGCTTCAATTTCTAATCCGTTCCACCAATTCCATGCCGCTAAGACCGCACCAGCAACTCCAACAAGAAGGACGGCAAGGAAGATTTCATTGTCCAAGAACCACATCATTGCATCGAATGCTTGCTGCCCATAAATGCCGATCAAGATCGCCTCGAGTCCGAACCTCAGTCCTCGACCAAGGAAGCCTGCGATGAGGAACGGTTTCTTTTGCATCTCCCCCATGCCTGCAACCCATCCAAACACCTTGTATGGGATTGGTGATACAGCGGCAATAAAAATCCCTATTGTGCCGTACCGTTGCGTGAGGGCTTCTAATTTTTCAACATGTGATGTTGAACCAAACCGTTGAATCAGAGCTCGTCCCCAACGTTGCCCAATCAAGTAACCGACCAGCGAACCGAGAACAGAAGAAAGCGTGATGACCAACCAGAGGCCTAGGACGACTTCGGTTTTCCCAATGTCATTCACCAACATTGGAATGTAAACAATGTCCGGGGGAACAGGCTGAATGATGGCTTCGGTAAATGACACCATGGCCAGGCTTAGTGGACCAAAGACCTCGAAGGCATCCAAGATGGATTCCTTCCATGACATGGATGAAACTCACTGCACCTTGATATGAAGGTGTGGGTGAGCGGTGAGTTCATGGAGTATGTTCACAGGTGGTCGGTTGTATGCGGGTTCTCGATACGGCGGCGCTGCTTTATTGGCCAGTGGCTCAACTGGCAGATGGCGTATGCGCCATGAGCCAGCAAGTCGAACTGGAACGAGTGTCATCGCAGCGGTCACTTCTCGTGCAATCACTTGATTCCATCGAATGGAGAGACGTACCTTCGGCGTGGCTGCAGACTGCGAGAGAAGCAGCAGCACAGAGTGGGGATTTACCGAGGCTCTCTGATGTTGATCTGGATGTGCTTGCCCTCGCACTTGCTCTGGACGCCACACTCGTGACGGATGATTACAGGCTACAGAACACCATGCAATTCCTTGATCGCCCGACGCAATCTGTTGGTACAGTTGGTGCCAAGCAAGTATGGAAGTGGGAATTGAGATGCACTGGTTGCAGAGCGACAACACCAGTTCCGCCAACGGTTGATCGTACGAAAAAAGGTTCAGTTGCAAACTGTGAGGTCTGTGGCTCACCAATGAATGTGAAACGAGTGCGCTAAATCACTCTTCAGCAAGGTCTTCAAGCGCCTTTACCTTCTTTTCAAGTTCCGTCATTTCCATGCCTGCAGGCTCGATGCCAACTGCGTTTGCCCGCTCAAACAAGCGCTGCTCAGCAGTTCGGCCACCTGCATCCATGTCTTCAATGGCCTTTGTGGGGTCAACCGCACGGGTTGTGTCGGCGAGACCCTTCTGGAATTCGCCTTTCGAGCGGCCAAGAGCGTTTGCCATTTTCGGCAGCCGTTCTGCGCCGAATAATATGAAAAACACCGCGACCAGAACAAACATTTCCAACGGACCCAAGCCACCAATCATGACGCTTCCTCAGTGTGTGGGTGAAGGCCGAGGGTGTTGAAGGCTTCGGCCATGGAGGTCGGAAGAGACGGGTTCAACCGCCCGAGACAGGTGGGAGGAGCGCTATTTCGTCACCATTCGATGGATGAATATCAAGAGGGCAATGTTCTCCATTAAGGGCCACGATGAGTCCTTTCTCGATCCATTGCTCAGCACCCAACTCGTTGACAACATCTTCGATGCTCATACCATTGGTCAAGTCCACCTTATGGCTCCTTGAGCCAAGAAATTCAGCCAGGGGGCCAAACGCTATGACTCGAACACGCCCATAGCCTTGACCATCCATGAATTGGGGTTTCAAGCGGTAGTTTATCAACGCACTCGGTCCTCCTCGATGTATGAGCGCGGCAATGGAAGCAACAGGTGTATGGAAACTCTATGCCTCTGGCTCTTCAACCATCGAGGCTGTTCGTGGCGTCAACTTGACGCTCAACCTTGGGGAAATGGTGGCTGTAATGGGTCCATCTGGGTGTGGTAAGACCACCCTTCTCAATGTGCTCTCAGGGATTGATGAGCCTACTGCGGGGGGGGTGATGGTCAACAACCAACCGCTGTTTGGGATCAACGATAACGAACGAACTTCCATGCGTTCAAAGTACCTTGGCTTCATTTTCCAAGACTTCAATCTCCTTCCAGTGCTTTCTGCAGCAGAGAACGTCGAACTTCCACTTCTCCTGCTTGGCGTCGGTGCAGCTGAAGCACGAACGCGTGCTCTTGAGGCCCTCAATGATGTTGGCTTAGGAGAGCGAAGCCAACACCGGCCCGCCGAACTTTCTGGTGGCCAACAGCAGCGTGTCGCCATTGCCCGGGCCATTGTTCATCGGCCCTCAGTCATTCTTTGTGACGAACCGACTGGAAACCTCGATTCAAAAACTTCCGCCGAGGTCTTAACGCTGCTCAAGCGATTGAATAAAGAGCAAAACACAACGTTTCTCATCGTTACTCACGATTCTAAGATTGCAGAAATGTGTGACCGTGTGATCCAGATGGATGATGGTTTAATCATCAATCAAGGCCCTCAGCGTGAGGAGGAATAACTCTGTTTGCCTCCCTTGTTGCCTTGTTCGCTGTATTGGCCATTGTGGCCAGTGGTGCAACATGGGGGCTTACTCGAACTCACAAGATCAGTCTCATCTCTGGAATCGGTTTACTTTTGGTTCCCATTCTCGATGGTGGTATAGCGTTCGCTCTTCTGACCGCCTTCTCTGTTGAAGGTGCAACACGATTTGTGGGTGCTTTTTCATTTGGACTTCTATCGATGATTTTTGTTCAACCGCTCTTGGTCCCCCAACGTCTCGTCGTATGGCGGATTGCTCGTGAGACCGTCCTTCGAAGGAAAAGGCAAGCTGCCCTTCTCATGCTTGGATTGATCATTGCATCTGCTATCATCACTTCGTCGCTCGTGGTTGGTGATTCTCTTGATGCGACCGTCCAGTACGAAATTGAAGGCGCATGGGGTGAAACCGATATCACCGTGTCTGGTTTAGATCTTTCAACCGGGGAACGTGTTGCCATCAGTGAATCGATCGCTCATGATGTTTGGGCGCGTCTTCAGTCAGATGATGGCCTCAACAACGTCATGCTCGGCCAGCAACAAGGCTTGATTGCTGGAGTGAGTGTTGAAGCCCAAGAGCGTTCTCTTCCAACCATCACTTGGTTAGCGTTCAACAGTTCGATTGATGGACAGGAGGTGTGGCCAAAAATTGGAGAGAACGATGGCCTAAGGTATGCAGATATTGGGTCGGTCAACGGTAAGGATCTCCCACTTCATGTCGTGGTCAATCAAGTGTTGGCGGATGAACTGGAACTTACCCAAGGCGAGACGATTGAATTGGGATGGTACGTCACCGAAGAAAACCAACGCAAGCGATCAACCTCAATCGCCACAATATTGGAGGTTGTTTCAAATTCAGGTCAAGGCGCTGCTGCTGGGACCTCAGCGCCAGCGGTGTTCACCGACTTATCCACGGCTCAACGCCTCCAAGGAATGGAGGGTCAACTCAATACCATCTACTACGCAGTCGATGATTCACACGACGAAGCACCTGCCATTACCACCGTTGTAGAAAGCATCGAACATCATCTCGATTCGGTGATGCTTGCTGAAGATGTGGGGCTCTCGATCGCCACAGATGAAACCACGGGCGCCATCTCCGTGTCCTCAGAGCGTGGTTTGGGGCGTCTTTCCGGAGATGATGTGCTTGCTCTTCGCTCAAATTTGACGGAATTAGGATTGACTTCGATGATGGAAGTCCTTCAAGTTCCTTTGATCGACGTAGAGCATAACGATGAACCATTGCTCACCCTTGCATCAAATGCAATCCATACATTGGATGAAGGGCAAAGAGCACTATGGCATGCGAGCGATTCTGGTTTTGGTTTCCAGATTGACGGGAATGGTGAAGCCTGGGTTTGGCGTGCATCAGAAGGTGAAACCTTGCATGATTTCACGCTCTCTTCTGATGGCCAGTACGGTATTGCGGCGCATTCCACTGGGCTTATGGTTGGCTTTGAAAACGAAGTAGATGACGAGGAATGGGCGGTGTTTGATTCCTCTGGAGTCATGCATGTTGTTGTGGAGTCCAATGGAGATTGGTGGTCGGTAGAAGAAACAAATTCCTCAATCGTTCTTCACCAATTTTCGACCGACTTGTCAACCCATGCCTCACATCAGTTGGATCTACAAGTTCCCTCTAAAATCGTCGACATAGAACTGATGATCGAGGATCGGATTTACCTTGAAATCGAGGGCCTTCTCTCCGTTGATCGCTACAGCACTTCCACGGTGTCCCTCAATGCTTCATTTGAGCCCTACGTTCTTGGAGAATGGCCAAATGGGACGGTGAACGCAGAGGTAATGAGTCCACACGAGCGTTGCGATGATGGGGCATCGCTTCATCTCTCATCTTCAGATCAATACTGGTGCACCTATGAAGATGGCTTGCTTCGTTGGGATCCAAGCACTGGATTGATCGAATCGATTCGATTACCAGTCCTTTCCAGCGCTGGTGGTTTTGGAACAATGCCACAAATGTTGCTTGCTTTCGGAGGATCAAACGCTCCGATCACAACAGAGAACAGGACAATACAAGTCAGTCAAAGGCTTCTCGAACTCAATCTCATTGAAGACGTAGACTCGTTTTGGATCAAAGGGCTGATTCCTTATGCCTTCGGTGATAATGACGCCTACCGTCTCACCTATTCCGGTTCTTATTCAGAGATCGAAGGGCTTGAAGGTCTTTCTGAATTGGACCCAGTTGTTCTTGGCTTTGTAAGCCTCACCGATGCCGAACAATTGGCCTCAGCAGGTGAAAACGAGCGAAGTTTGGTTGTGCTTTCTCAAGAAAATGACGCTGTGGCCGTGGAGGGCGTCCGCAGTTGGTTTGACGACCGAGCAGATGCTGAAGATTTGAATCTCGCCGTTCGGCCGGTGAAAGTCGATGCTGCTGCATTGGCCTCCGAGTCTTCTGGCGTCCTCGCAGCCATGTTCCTTGTCTTTGGTTCGTTCACCATTGCCGCAGGTGTGCTCTTGGTGTTGACCATTGTACTTATGCTGGCTGAGGCGAGGCGTGGGGAGTTTGGAACCTTGCGGTCGCTCGGTATGTCACAATCCGATGCTCGTTCTCTTGCTGTCATGGAAGGGGCAATGGTGGCCAGTTTGTCTGGCGTGGTTGGTTCATTGGTTGGTTTGGGCCTTGCCTGGTTCATCAGCATTGGATTCCAGAATATGTTCTCTTCAGTTGGGTCCGGGCAATTCTTGTTCGAATGGACATGGAGTTCACTGTTTGCTGGTTGGGCTTGGGGCTTTTTACTCGCCATCATCACCCTTTGGGGAACCGCCGTTTGGACAGCACGTACGAACATCGTTGTAGCCCTTCGGGGTGGGAGAGAAGTCCAATCAAACAGCGTGTCGTGGTTACTTGTGTTCTGCCAGATTCTCTTTTTCGGAGCTGGTGCATTCTGCCTTTCCATCCTGGCTCTGCTCGGCTTTTCCAGTTCCTTCGCCTACTTTTTGTGGGTGGTCTCAGGGGTTTGCATGCTCATAGCAACCCTGCCGTTCTTCACTGTGGAATTGCCTTCGATGCTGAAACACCGCCATGCTCGTTGGGCCAACCTTCATCGTCATGCTGGTAGGAACACCTGTGCCTCTTTGGGATTGGCGCTTCTTGTCTGGACCGTTGGGCTCCATGGGCTTGATCCAATACGGCAGGGGATGACGCCCGACGAACTCTCCTTCATCGTGCTTGGTCTTGTCGAAGTCTTTGCGGGTGTGCTCCTTCTCACCAGCGCCGCACCGCTCATCGTCGGTAGGTTGGGCAAATCCAAGCGATTGACCCGACGCTTTGGCCCCGTCCTTCCAGTTGCATTGGCCCACCCGCTCTCTTCACCGGTACGAACAGCTGTTGTCATGGGCATGTTTTCGATTACTGTCTTTTCAGTGGTCGTTCTGAGTGGTTATGCCGAGCAATTTGACAACTATTCCAGTTCCTTTGTTGAAGAAGCAGAAGGCGATTATGAACTCCTCTTGACTGGTTCACGGGCACGCCCGATTGAACTTCCTCTCAATGTCTCGGATTGGAACATATCGTCCCAAAGTGCTGATGTCATTGACTCTGTTGCGCGAATTCATAGAAGTCAAGTGTTCCTTGAAGATTCGACTGGGGATCGAATGCCCTACCTTCTGAGAGGATTTGATGAAAACTTTTCGAGTCATGGAGGTCTTCCGCTTTACACATGGGACCCAAGCCTTGGCACCACTGAAGAACAAGTCTGGATGGCCGTGAGCGACAGGCAGGATTTGGTCATTGTAGACGCTTCGTTCGGTCTTGAATCTGTAGCCGATGGCAGTGGTTTATCGACGCTGAGTTTTTCAATTGGAGAATCAATTTCGCTAATTGATATTTCGAACCCTGGAAACAGCAAAATTGTGAAGGTCGCTGGCTTCATGGAACAGTCATCTTACTTGTTCTCTGCAGGCGTGTGGATTTCCGATGATGTCGCTGTTGAACAGTTCGATGCAAGGCTCACAAGAATGTATGTCAGCGTCGCAGATGATGCTGCGCCAAGTGAGGCGTTTGTCCCAGTTGACGACATAGGTTCGCCCATGGGTAAAACTCGAGATGTACGTCTGGCAACCGCCGAACTTTCTGAAGAGCTGGAGCCTGTGCTGAACGATGAAGGTGTCCAAGTGTCCATCATTGCAGATGAGGTCATGGTTATTCAATCGCTTGTGTTGGCCCTATTGGCGATCTTTGAAGCCTACCTTTCGCTTGGATTGATTGTCGGTATTGCGGGCATTGGCGTGGTCACGGTCCGTTCTGTATCCGAACGCACCAAAACCATCGGCATTCTGAGGGCTTTGGGCTACAGGCGCGGTATGGTCATGGCCACATTTATGATCGAAGTGGTTTGGGTTGCTGTGTTGGGAATGCTGAATGGTGCTGCGATTGCGGTTGGCTTCCACCGGGCCCTGTATGAAACCTTCTGGAAAGATCAAGGGGCCAGCTTCAGCCTCCCATATGCATCGATTGTGACCGTGGTTTTGGGCGGGCTCATTCTTGTCATGGTTGCCACGGCTTACCCAATACGGAAGGCTTCACTCGTCCCGCCTTCGGCAGCACTTCGCGAAGCATGAACACTCTACAACGGTTCGTGTAATTTAACGGCGAGGGGAGATAAAATTGAATTCATGGCCGATGCCACGGCTCTTTCGTGATTGCGAATGGGGTGCTGCGGAGCCATATTCTTTGATTTCATGCCAATGGTGGGTGTCGCAAAATGGGGAAATCTGTCGATTGCCTTACAAAACATTGCGCCTATAGTATAAATACGACGCATGATGTGCTAAGGAATACCGAACCATCGGA
>Ga0115012_10001347_pt1 | contig 14234 bp, 5 predicted proteins | sample TroAtlMetagenome_FD_88706 | JGI IMG/M metagenome (GOLD analysis project Ga0115012, IMG submission 88706) | Marine eukaryotic phytoplankton communities from Atlantic Ocean - Tropical Atlantic ANT10 Metagenome | ecosystem: Environmental > Aquatic > Marine > Oceanic | place: Tropical Atlantic Ocean...
CATTTATGTAAGCAATTCAAGAATCTATCTATTATTTATGTTTACGATTAGCTAACTCTTTAAGTAAAGATTTAATCTCATCAATATCTTTTTTCATCTCATCTAGTTCGGCTTTCTCATCAAGTTTTTTATTTCTTTTAGAAATATGTTGAGAATATGAATTGGTATCGTAATTTAAAATCGCACCTGTTTCTGGATCACGAAACAGGTTTTTATGTCCTTCAACTGGTATCATGCTTTTTTAACTGGTATGGTTCCTTTAATTAAATCTTCTTCAGATGGTTTTTCAGGGTTCTTAATCTTTTTATATTCGCCATTTATCTTATCATCATTATTAAGTTTTGATTTTTTAAATAATTCTCTTCCAGTTTTATAATACCATTCACCTTTCTCATCATTATACCCACCTTTACCTACAAGTTTAGTTGCCCAAGGATGTAACTTTTTTATTGCATTAGATGCTTCTTCTAGAAATTGTTTAAAATTTTTCATGCGTAATGCATACTCCGATCTTTCTTTTTATCCTTTAACTTATCACCTCTCTGGCGTTTTTCGCCAGTTTCTCCATAACCATCTGGATGCTTACCAGATTTCTCTTGTCCTAATCCTTCAGATTTCTTCTTACTCTTATCTGTATAATGTAGAGTTGCTTTTTTACCTGGTTTCTTAGTAATCACAGATTCCTGATCGTGTTTGCGACCAAGTTTTCTCATAGTTTTGCCAAACTTACGTTTTGACATACCTTCTGGTTTAGTAGTAGAGTATGAAACTTCTTTACCATCAGATCCATCATCATACTTATACCTACCAGTTGTTTTCTTGTAACCAATACCTTTTTTCTTTAGATCCTTTTCAAGACCTTTTCTCTTCTTACGGTTCTCACCTTCATCAGATCCACGATCTGCAGAAATGTGACCAGTATCTTTAGTTTTAGCATTACTTAATTGTCTTGCTAAACCACCTTCACATAGTTGTAAAAATTGTTGAAAAGTTCTCATTACGCTAATGCAATTGCTCTGAAGTCTTTTAATCTAACTGGAATACATTCGTTTGTAGATGTCATCACTATTTTAATTACAAATCCATCAAACTGTTCCAAATCATTTACGGTGAATTGATATTCTGAGAAATCATTTACTCCATTTGATTTAACTAAAGCATCTGCTCTACCATCGTTCAATCCAACATTTATAATCTCATCACCAAACCCATCACCATCAGTATCAATTAGATTTTTATACCCAGGAAATGGTCGATATGTTTGAGCAACTTCACTAGAATCAGCAGTAAATAACCTATAGAAAACTCTAAAGTCTGCTTCTGGTCGAGCATTAGCAGCAACAAAAACTCTTAAGGAAGAAGCTGGTTGTTTCAAACTAACTCTCTTAGATACAAATAATGAACCATGAGGATCTTCATCTAATGATCTAGTCCTTGTATCTGTAGCATAATCAGATATTGGATTGTTAATTTTATTTCTACCTAGAACAAAGGATGCATATTTTGAATCTATTACTGGAGATAAATTCTTATCTTGTGATGTCATATCAATTTTTAATGCTAATGATTTATTTCTAGGTAATGTTGATAACCTTAATGCTTCATTAGTTTTAGATGCCACCAATCTTGGTGTTGGGAAGAATGTAGTCTCATTTAATATAGTTGGTTCAAATCCTTGATCAATAAAGGATACTTCATTTCCACCAGCACTTGTTCCACTAATAGTTCTAACTGAACTATTAACGAATGTTCCTTTACCAGGAGTAATTGCATTAAATTGTGCAGATAATGAACTAAACTGATGATTTTGAGATACTTTAGATGCTTTTCCACCTACTGCTTTATCACTAGTAAAGCATACTAGTGCAGGATTATCAGCAACATTTTCACTTCTAGGACCACTTCCTCTATCAATCTCTAAGAAATAATTATCAATATTAGATTCATTTCTTAAAGTAGTATTAGATGGAACATTTATAGTACTATTAATACCAACTAATGGGAATCCATTTATTTGATATGGTTGAATAGAAACACCTAAACTGTGTCCTATCGCTGTAGATCCACCAAGTCCTCTATCAACTATAGTAAGTTGTCCTGTTCCTACAACATAAGAAACAACTTCACTTTCTATTAAGGCATCACCCCTATCTGTAGCAATACCTGCAAAATTAATAAATGGTGAAGTACTCGCAACAGATACTAAAGTATCACTTAGACTAAATTGACTAGTTATTTCAGTTGATAATGAATCTGGTTCAATTCCTTGCAATTTAACTGCATTATTAGCACCATGATGTGCGTGATTGTATTGTATAACTTCAATAACATTACCTGTATTTAAATCACTTACTAATTCAGAATCACCATCAACTTTAGATGGACCAGTACTTACTTGTCTTTGATCATTATTTGCACCATAATGAACAAGATTTGCACCATTTTTAAATGTTGCACCTTGAACATCTGTTAATAAAATCGTATCTAAAGTTGTATTAATACTTACAACTGAGAACTTACAACCACTACCTCTTACATATTCAGAACCAGCAGGATCAGGAATTAAAACATCACCAACAGCATATCCAGTACCAGCAGTTATATTAGTAATATCAGTAATTTTTCCTGTTGCGTCATAAGTAAGAGTTGCTGTTGCTCCAGAACCATCACTAGTTAAAGATTTAAGTGGTACAGAACCTTTAGTTACAGCATCAGGATTAGAATTATTCTGATTTAAATATTGGTATCCACTTCCACCCATAATTATTTGGGGTTGTGTTGATGTAAGAATAGGAGCAAATATATTTTCAATTACACCTGTTACACTTCCATCTTCTGGATCGGTAGGACCACCTGTGCTCATCTTCCTACCAACTACTATAGGATCAGTAGAACTATCAAGACCAGGATCGAGTTTAACCTTTAATTTTCTAGGTAAAGTTCTAATTGGATTATCTGGCAATACTTGTGTATTCTCGTTACCAGGTTCAATTGGACTATTATAGAAGGTTACTGTACCAGAAGAAACGAATTCTGCTTTATATAATTGGAATGTTAAGTCTTGATATTGACTTGGTGTCCAAATAGTACCATTCTGAGATTTAAATAAACTACCTCCAATATATTGCTTAGTATGAACAACACTTTCAACATCAGGTAAAGTTGCAGTTCTAACAGTTTTCTGACCCATAGTTGAGACCCACATCTCATATAAGTCTGATGCTGGAGATAGGAAAACTATTGCATATTCCTTACCACCTTCTAAAAAGACTGGTGATGGGAATTTGATATTTGTTGCTATAGATGCATCAATAGATGTTGTAATATCACCTGGATTTAATGAAACCTGTGCATAATCTTGTACTAGGAAATTGGTTGGAGTTCCCAACTCAACATCTCTAATCTCAACAAATACTTTAGATGCTGGATCCTTACTTGCAAAGTAAACATCAACAGAAGTTAAGAACATACCAGTTTCATCAACCCTGAAAGATTGTGCTAAAGGATCCCTATAAGGAGCTTCTACTCTTACAGTCTCTGATGCACTATTAACGTTTACATTAGTTGTAGTCTCATTAGGTCTTTGTGGAGGTTCGGGTGGATTTCTAACTCCAACTGTAGATGTTTGTTGAGTTAAAATCGTTCCAGTAGAATGGTATACACCAGTAGCATCACTTGCAAGTGCAGTACTTCCTGGTAATGTTACTGCTCCTGGTGGAGTAGCAGTTAACTTAAATGTTTTTGTTCCTGTTCTGAATAAAACAGGTGGCATAGGTGTTTGGTTTGCATTTCTTAGGAAGAAAGTTCCTAAAATATCGCCCCAATTATCTGCCATTAATGATGCATTTGTTACAGTTGCACTTGCACCACTAGATTCTCCAACAACTGAACAACCCTCTGTCACATAACCATAATAAGATTCATCATTCGCTAAAGAAATAACATCAATATTAAGTAATTTTGATGTAGATGAATACCCATTAGATGGTGCAGGTCTTGTTCTATCAAATATATCAACTTGATAAGTTTCTACACTACCATTCCTTACATTAATTCCACTTGGTTCTCCCATAGGAACTACAATTGGACTTGCATCTCCATACTTATGATCTGGAGCCATTACTCTGGCTTTACCAATTTCTTTACCATTTCTAAGTATTATTACAGTTTCATACTTAGTAAATGTTCCAGATATCATTTCAATTTCAGTTACCTTTGGAAATATATCAGGAATTCCACTATCAAGATAACGATAATGTTTTGTAAATGGTTTTAATCCATTTCCATTAAATGCAACGTTCCTAGAACGCATAAATGGATCTGTTGCACCGCTAATTTTAACACTCTCAACATAATCAAACTCTCTAAGAGGTTCAATTGTATTAGTAAATGAAGTTTCTACTGTATGAGTTGTAGTGGTTGTGGTTGTGGTTGTAGTATCAACATGATTACCTTCCCACCAACCTGGTCCTGGTCTGTCTTCTGGTGTAACTTCAACTTGAGTTACATCAATATCAGTATCAACTGTAGTTGTATCTGAAACTATATTTGCTTGCTCTGCCCAAGTTGCTCCAGTAGATTCTGTCCTATTATCATCAATATAAATCGTTCTAGTCCAGTTATCTGATGGTGGATCTAAAATAACACTACCAGCAAAAACAATAACGTTGAATGGGTTAATATTTTCAACTTGGGTTGCTTGAAGGTTCTTAAGTTCACTAGCAACTTCAGTATATTTCAATGTAATCAAATCACCAGTTTTTTGGCAATTATCATCAAGCAATTTTAAATTTGCACTTCTATCAACTGTAGTACCATCTATAGATGGATCAAATGCCAAATCTGCTTTTAGTGACCAGAAATCAACAGCACTAATAAGTTCTTTATTAGCAACATTAACATCACATCTAGAACCCTGTGTTCTATTGAAGTTTATAAAGTTTCTATCTTTGAAATCATTTACTACAAATCCAGTTTTAAACCTGTTTAATCCATCAGCATCAGTAACTTGTAATGACTTAGTATCTAATTCTAATGCAGTAAGAGATGTCATAACCTCAAGATTATCAATTCTCTTTTCAAGATTACCAATATCCCTCATGGTAAATCTTCTATTATCATATAACTTAATCTTTGGACCTTTTATAGGATCATATAAGTATGGTGGAAGTGTTATCTGTGCTACTTCCATAGATGGACCAAGCTCTGTAGGTGGTGCAGGATTATCTGCGGAAACACCTTTAATTAGTTTTACTTCTTCAAATTTATTAATAACTAATTTGTCTATTCTAGGTAGATAGTAAGTATATCCAAGAGTAGAACTTTCTTTTGGTGCAACAACATATTTTGTTATTGATTCAAATACCCTATTATTAAAATCAAATGGAGATCCTGAAGTTAATGATGGATTAAATGGTTTAACTCTAGGTCTAAAATCTAAAATATCAGTCCCTCTATCTAAACCCACACTTGGAACATCGGTAGTATATCTATCTTTTGTATATGAATTAGATGTAAACACATCTCCAGTTTCTGTAGATTGTGTTTTATAGTAATCAAAGATAACTAATAGTCTATTTGAAGGAACAGATGAATTTGATTTTCTAACAATAGTAGAATAATCACTATATTGCTTCTTATGACCTTTATTCAAATCATAATTTGAAGTCCTATTTACATAATTACCAGCAGTTATTCCTTGTAAATTGGTTGTAATATTAGATTCTTTAAATGTTATTGATTCACCTTTAGTAAAAGAATTGTCATTTAGATATACAAATTCAATCTCAGTTGCTGATACTCTATTAACAACTTGACCAATTGCTCTACTTGATTTACCTACAAGTTTTTCCCCTACAACTGTATTTGTATCTAATGCTAAACCAGAAACAAAAGTCAATCTATCAAGAGATGGTAAACTCGTATCCTTTGATTCATATATTGCATGAATTTTAACAACGTCTGGAACGTTTAATGATATTTCTTTATCCTCAACTCTCAATCCATAGAATTTACTTGCGGTTAAACCACTATTAGTAGATACACCTACCATTCTAGTTACATCTAACTTAGAACTTCTAACATAATCTTTAGATTTAGTTGTTAATCCAATTTTCTTCAGAGTTACATTTACAGTACAAGGAGAATTTTTAGATAATCCATTAAAGGAAATATTATTGCCAGAATTTGTTATTACAACTTGATCTTCACTTAAAGTTTCTGTAGTTCCATCATTATAATGAATAGAATATCTTTCTTCATCATATGCTTCAAAGAAAGCACTTGTGATACCTGAAGCAACATCAAATACGTCAGAACTATCAATATTTAAAGTATTACTACTTGGAGTTTTACCTGTTACTTGTCTATGAATTATTAAAGTAGAATTTGAAAGATTTACTGAAGATACATTTGTTTTTGGTAATCTAGCATATAATCCAGAATTAGATAGATTAATAATCTTAGGTACTTTAAGACGGAATATATTAGAAGTAGATAAACCAGCAATAATTTTACCGCTATTAACACCAGGTGTAGTATTAACAGGTGCTAATGACATAGTTGAACCATCTGCTGATATAGAAACAACTCTATTATAAGTTTGATCTCCCATATTTGTAGAGTATCCTACAATAGAATCTGTTTTTACACCAACTTGCCCTGAAAATCTTCTACGAGGAGATGTTGCAGTTGCACTATTACCGTTTGCAGCACCACTAACAATTAATGAATCAACAAGTGAAAAATTTGGCAATACTCTGTCGTATAAAACAGTATCAGCACTAAAATCACCAACTAATGAAGAATTTAAAGCATTAGAATCTTGATAAACTGATTTAATATCTTCTGTTGAATAAACATTAACCTTAATTACAGATGAATTAGAAGATTTAGTTTCTTCATTAAATATCAGTCTTTCTCCTTCAATAAATGTTCCAGTTGTTTGGTATACATTAATTTCAGATTGATTTGTTGTAGTACCAGTAGGATATTCTGCAACATAACCTATTGCACCACTACTAAGTCCCCTAACACGACTTGATTCTGGAACAGTTACTGCAATATCTGCACCTGGATTGGAAATTTGCAATATTTGATATGTTTGTATATCGTACATTGCAAGATTCCATTCAGTAGATCCACCAATATATCCTGCTGCCGATAAACCAAAAGAATATACACGAGCACTACCAATCTTAATACTACCACTAGGTCCAGCACCTGGATTAGTCGCACCAACATCCTTTCTTCTGTTATAAAGACCAACAACATTAGCGGTACTTCCACCAATATTCACCCAAGGAGTGTTTGAAACATTATTAACTTTTAGAATACTTCCCATTCTAAATGGAACTAATGCTTGATTTATTGTCTTCGTATCTCTTGGTTTATCTACATCTAATACTGTAGTTCCTGGTAATGTTACATCAAATCCTCTAACATATGCTTTACCTGGTGATAACTTAACACACATCGTATCTTCTGATGGGTCGTTACCTTCATCAGTCTTTTGATTTTCTGTGTATAAACCATTTGAACTAATTTCATCATTTAAAGAGTTTTGAATATTAACTCTAAATGGATTTATTGCATAATTTCCAGATTCATCATAGGTTCTCTTAGCAAAATACTTCTTAATTTCAGAATATACTGAAGTATCTTGTAATTTTTTAATCTCACCGTCTTTAATTCTAATTAATTCTACAAAATTAGTATCTTCAAAATCTAAAAGTGCCTTTTTAGTTAATTTTGCAGTTATTTGGAATCTATCAGCACCTGGTGCTGCATAATTAGTGAATCCTTTTGCATTATCATTTAAAGATGAATCATCATTTGCAGTAATAACAGTTTCAGATATTTCAAGACCAACTCTATATGATGGCTTATTTGAATATGGTTCAAGAACCACAACCGATTTTGAAACATTTACAAATGTTCCCCTTAAAAAATAAACACCATGATCAACACCTGCTGAAGATCCAACCTTAGTAGCATCTTCAGACAATACTGTTAAAACTGTTTCACCAGCATTTAATGTAGTATTCCCATAAGTAATATTCTCTTCAAGTGTTAGAATTTCTTCGTTAGGAAATGCAGTACTTTCAGAAGTAACACCAGATTCTGTATATTTTACAAAAAGTGTAATATCTTCTACACCTTCATCTGGTGGTAAAAGATAATTTTTTATAGTTGCAACTATCTGAGAATTTTGACCACGAACTTTAGTTCCCTTTCCATTATTATTATTAACTAAAGCATCAAGATAAATTGAGACATCAATCCCAAGATGATCTGGATTTACCTTTACTGAAAAATATGTACTATCGTATGTAACTGCTCCTGGTATAACCATAGAGCCTTCTTTGAATATATGACTTCCAAAAGATTCTAGTTGATTTTGTAATATCGACTGAAGACTTGTTAGTTCTCTTGCTTGAACTGGAAATCCTGGTTTAAACAGAACTTTATAATAATTATCTTCCTTATCAAAATCATCGTAATAAGGACTTATATTTAAATTTGTCTTTTGTGGCATTTTTCTTTAGAATTCCAGGATGATTTTGACGTCTTCTTTTTGTCTCTCATTACGAGCAATCAAAGGTCTATTGTCTATGTAAACAATCTCCCCCGATCCTTTATTTATCTCTGGATTTGATAACCCATTTGAGAATGTAATTCCCAAATCAATTAATTTAGTTCCAGTTGGATTTGTAGTTATTCCACTAAATGCAGTATCAATACTTCCAGAGAAATTAGAACTATCACCTTTTACAGCATTTGAGGATGCTTCAAAGGAATAAATTGCACCTGAAGTTGATATACCAGTATAATCTGTTTGATTATTGAGTGGAGTAGTGAAATTTAAAGAACGATCTCTAAAGTATTTCATAACTTTAGTATCTTTATCATATGAAGCAACATATGCTTGAGCAATTCGCCCAGATGCTAATATTTGAGTTATACGTTCACCAACTTTAGGTTCATCACCAGAAACAGTACTAAATTTAAACGCATTTAAAGATGAAAATGTTGGTTCACTATAAGTATTAGCAGTTCCAACCTGTGTTGGATTTTTAACTATACCAACTTGTGAGAATTTAGTATCAGATGGAAAATCCTTTGTAGAATCATCAAATCTTGCATATATCAAAACCCTATCAGTACCCAACTCTTTATAAAGATCATATCCATGACCTAAAGATGGTGGTATAATTGGTATAAGTTTTGCTCTCTGATTTGATGGATGAGCAGCATCTTGTAATGCACCCAAGTCAATTAGACCATAAGTATATCCAGTTCCACCAGAACTAACAGTAGCGTTGGTTATTTTTCCACCCACTACATCAACCCTAGCCTTACCACCAGTACCATCACCTAATATGTCAACTTCTTGACCTAAACCATCTGCATATTTACCACCTGCATTTTCTATGTAAATAAATTTTATTTGGTTGCTGTTGAGGGTAGAATTTCCATTTTCTCTAACTGCTTGAATCTGAGAATCTGCACTTGTTGACCAATTATTCGGAACAGTAATATATTCAGTTGAATCAAATTTTAATATGTCTGCAGGAGAAACTGTAAATAGATACTTCCAAATATATCCATCACCACTAGTACCAGCTCTAGAAGGTTCTAAATCAGTAAATGTTGGTTCATCTTGAGAAATGTTTCCAGATGGATTAACACCACTAGAACCATTTGAAATGCAAATATACACTTTGAACTCAGAGTTCATTACATAATAACTTGCACCATATAATCTACTAGAATCGTTTATTGGACTCTGAGCACCTGCTTCAGTTGAATAATCATCACGATACATTTCATACTTCTTACCAGCAGTCCAATCTATTCTTCTAACAATTCTTCTTATGTTGGCAGAAGCAATTCTCTTACCAAACATCATAGTATCACCCACATGAGCATTACTAGAAAAACTATCAAGAGGTTTTGGTGTTGAATTTGTTTTATTCCAATCACTGGATCTACCATATCCAACACTCACGCTAGGTGTTGGAGTTCCTGTTGGGTTTGGTAAACCAATAAAAACGTAGTAAGAATTTTGATCTGCTTCTACTGATTCAACAAAATTATTTGCGTTCAGAATTCTAAACTGATCAGTAACAATTGCTGGCATGATTATTAACTAAACTTTTTTTCTTTATTTATAGACATAATTTTATAGTCCACTAACAGTTCTAATAGAACCAGTATTTCTTAATCCAAATTCAGAGTTCAAACCGTTATAATATCTTCTCTGTATTGTTGGATATGTAGATAATCCAGAGTCAACTGTCAACCCAGTAACTCCAATTGAAATTGGTGAAGTTGATCTAGTACCATTATATATTCTACCCCAAGATATAGTTCCTAAAGAAGTTGTTAATCCAATATTAGTTATATCGTAGTAACCAGTTTGAGCAAAACCAGTAGTATTAGTTGTGCTTAAAATGTCACAAGTAATTTCTGCTCTAAAATCACTAAGTTGGGTAAATGTATGTACCTTGTAGATATTATCTAAGAAATGTGTTCCAATAGCAACTATACTATTATCATGCCCATCAACAGAAGTAACTCCACTTCCTATTGTAGTATCTTTAATTAATAAAGGATATCCAACTGCTAATTTATTAGCATTTGATTTATGTGAAGTAAAGAAGAACTTAAGTGCTTTAGTTCCTGCACCACCAGAACCTTGTGCCGTAGAAATTCCAGTAATAATACCCGTGTAACCTTCAACATTATCAAATGAGGTCATTTTCTCAATTTGATATAGAGGTTTCTTGATAATTACTTGTGGTGGATTTGTATGAGTATATCCTAATCCAATATTGTCTATTGTTATAGAATCAACTTTACCATCTACAATATTAGCAGTTGCTTCTGCAAATGTAGAAACTCCCACTTGGGCAAATTCATTCTTAACGGTTGTACCAATACCAACTCCTACTGGTGCTGCGATTGATAATGTAACTGCAGATCCAACATATCCACTACCAGATTCAACAATAGTTAATCCAGAAATATCACCTTTAGATGAAACAGTTGCAGTAATAGCTGCTGCTACAGAACTAGAAGATGACATTAATAATGCATCTATTGCTGTGATATTAACATTATACCTATCAACAGTATCTAATGCAGGGTTAGTATCATCTTCATAGAAGAATGATTCTGCATCATCAACAAAGAATCCACCAACACCTGAGTTTCCTGTAGTAGTATTAACATCACCGATAACTTTTGCAGTTGGGTAAATTTGTGGTTCAATAATTTCTCTTGCTTTAGAAATTAATTCTCCCTTAATAATCTTATCTTCTTTTTGTTTTGTCCAATCAAGAGGTTTGAAGATGGATTCATTTATACCAACTCCCCGATAAAGTGTTGTTTCAACAAGATCAGATCCTAGAATATCCTTAATAATTCTATCATTTTCCTGATCTAAGGTATCAGTAAATGCTGGATTTTTATTAATTCTGATATCATCACCAATTTTAATAGTTTCATTAATATTAACTATCTCAACATCAACACCATCTTGTCCCTTATAGAAGAATACATCAACCTTATCTTTTTCTGATGGTGCTTCTGTAAATGTAAATGTAGTTCCACCAGAGAACTGATATGCAACATTAGGCGTTTGCATAACACCATTCACAAATATTACTAGAACCGCATTTAAATCTATTGATTCTCCTAATGCAGATTCTTCATCCACTTCAAAACTTAATAGTTGACCATTTCTGAATAATGGGAACCTTGTTCTATTACCAGTTTGCATAGGTGAAATATCATCTATGAAATCTAATTCACCAAATTGCCAAGCAGAGAAGAAATCATTAAATGTTTGAACAACTTCAAGTTCAAACTCTTGTAATGGTTTTTGTAATCTCTTATCAACAACCAATCCTTGTGGTTTAAACTTATCACCAACAGAGAATGAATATCCAGCTCTAGCAATATCAAACTCTGAAATCTCAAACATACTTCTAGCAATTCCAACATTAGTTGTTGCTGCTCCAACATTAAGATTTAATAGTAAATTCTTACCAGTATCTTCCGTTTTACCAATACCCAATCTAGAAATACCAACAACTGGCATATTTTCATAAATTGGTTCTGGGGTTACTACACTAGGATTTACAAATTTTGCACCACGATTATTAATAGTAAAGTCTAAAGCACCACCAGTTCCAGCAGGAGACTTACCTACCTGTAATCTCATAGTGTTTATTGTTACTCTACCTACAGGTAAATCAGTTTTGTATGCTGGATCAGTTGTACGTGGATATAAATGATTTGTTTGATAAGCATCCTGAGCACACTTGAATACCAAAGATCCTTTTACAATTCCAACAACAGCATTTGCTTTCTGAATACAGTTGGATACGGTTTTACCAGGTACAAATGTATGTGTAAATTGAGATGCAGATGGACTTGGATTTACATTAACTTTGAATGTGTTAGTTGTTACTGCATAAATTGAAAGCCATCTTCCACTTGCGTAATCAGTCGGTCTTGGATATCTGTGTTCTGTTTGATTATTATCCTTTGTACAGGTAAATGTTAACCCATAATCTTCAATTAAAATCCTATCTCCAACAGAATAACCATGATTTGCCTTAGTTAATGTTAGATTTCCAGTATTCTTAACATAAGATGCATTTGTTGGTGTTATAAGAGAAGCACCAGAAATTCCATGATTATTACTAATAACAACCAACTCACCAGTTGTTGGATCATAAGTTGCATTACTTGCTGTTGTAGATCCATATGAAACATTAACACCATCTTTTTGGTGTGGAGCACCAACATTAACAGTTACAGTAGTTCCTGTTACAGCAGTAATTCCTAATGGTGTATTATATGCAGGATCAGAAGTTCTTGGATAAGAATGTAGTGTTGCATGATTATCAGCTTCACAAGTAAAGATAAGTGCTTTAGATGCTATTGTTAAAGTATTTGCTGCTACTGTTCTCTTAATAGCACCTACTGCTCCACTTACAAATGTATGTGTGTCTGTATTAGTTGAAGGAATTGTATCTAATACTTGAATATCAAATGTATCTGTCTGAACATTAGAAATTGCAACCCACTTATTACTAATAGGATCACTAGAACGAGGATATGCAGTTGTTGCATTACCACTTACAGCACCAACATTACAAGTAATAGTACCACCAGATTGATCTACAGCAGTTATTGCAATAGCAGTATTATATGCAGGATCAGTTGTACGTGGATATGTTTTAGTCTTGACGTTACCGTCAGCAGTACAAGTAAAGGATAATTTATTAGCACCAATTGTAACTGTATCACTAGTCGTAAAACTATGTGATCCAATAGTCATTACACAAAGACCAGTATTAGGATCATATACTGCATTTGTTACATTTTTCTGGACACTACCAGCAGTAATTGTAATAGCATTAGTTGATGTTCCACCAACCCACGTATGTGCTGAACCTACACCATATTGGCATTTAAATGTAACTGCACCATCATCAAGTCTTACATAGTCACCATTAGAGAAATTATGACCAGTAATCTTCAAGGTCATAACACCTGTAGTTGGATTATAACTAGTGCCTGATTCTGCCTGATGTGAAGTAGCAGCAGTTAATCCAGTAGTAGATCCAATATCTAAGTCTAATGCACCTGTTACTGGATTATATGTTGCATCAGAAACAGATCTCTTTGTAGTACCAACTGTAATTGCATCCCACTTTTTAGTACCTTTAAAGATATGAGTTCCGATAGAATTTACAAACTTATGCTTATTTGTTGCAACTTTAGCACTAATAATAGCACCAGTTCCTCCTCCACCACCAGATCCAACATTAATGGTAACAGTGTTATTTGTAACACCTTCTATTCCTAATGTTTGTCCTGCAGCAGGATCTGTAGAACGAGGATATGAATGAATACTATCATGATCATCTCTAGAACAAGTAAAGTTTAGAGATTCTGTTGCAACAGTAACTGTATTTGATGCTCTTGTGATTGCAGTAAGTGCTGCAGCTTGTCCAGGAACATATGTATGAACATAATTTCCACCAGTTCTAACTGCATTAGCATCTGCACTACTGAAGGTGTGTCTTGAAATATTTGTTGATGGTATTGTAGTTAGAGTTTGAATTGTGATAGTTGTATCAGTAACAGACTCAATCTTAATTGCTGTATCAAAGAATGGATCAGTTGTTCTAGGATATGCCTTTTCAGAACTATTA
>Ga0115012_10001352_pt1 | contig 14223 bp, 15 predicted proteins | sample TroAtlMetagenome_FD_88706 | JGI IMG/M metagenome (GOLD analysis project Ga0115012, IMG submission 88706) | Marine eukaryotic phytoplankton communities from Atlantic Ocean - Tropical Atlantic ANT10 Metagenome | ecosystem: Environmental > Aquatic > Marine > Oceanic | place: Tropical Atlantic...
AAGAAGGCTGCTAAGAAGCCCGCTAAGAAGGCTGCTAAGAAGCCCGCTAAGAAGGCTGCTAAGAAGCCCGCTAAGAAGGCTGCTAAGAAGCCCGCTAAGCGTAAGGCTGCAAGAAAGCGTCGTTAGGACTGGCCCCGAAAAATTATTTCGAGCAAGAGGGACGTCGGAAACGACGTCCCTCTTTTTTGTATTCCGCCGGATAAAATTTGTTATGAGGTCGCTTGTTGGCCCCGACTATCCTCACCAAGAAACATACCCATCCTGCCCTTCGGCATGGACCGGCAAATCTTCCTTGCGCGAGGGCAGGACCCAATCCATCTTACTCAAACAAGGTAAGCGCGATTAGCTCAGTGGTAGAGCGCTAGCTCGACACGCTAGATGTCGCTGGTTCAAATCCAGCATCGCGCACCATCCCTCTCCTGCGGAGAGCGATCCCAAATCGAAAGGACTTCCTGTTTCCCCACGTCGTAAACCACGGAAAATGCACGTTGAGACTGAGCTTCCGCATCTTGTCAGGCTGCTCGACGACGATGATCCAATAGTGAGGAAGACTCTCTCCGAGCGCTTTGCTGACTGCCAGGGTGACGTTAGCTCTGAACTCGACAGGCTCGGTATCCGCCTGCCTGAGGAGGACCGAACAAGATTGAGTAATCTCCTGGCGCCGGGCCGTCGACGCCAGATCCGGGACCAATGGGTTGTGCCTCAGCAGGGTCTGGACGAAGGCGGTGCAGACTGGGAGTCCTTTGAGCTACTTCTGCGTCTCCTCAGTGAGTTGCTTCACGATGGAACTTCGCTGCGTTCTTCTCTTCCCGATGCGATTGATCGAATCGCCGATGAGGCCGTTCTTCACAACGCGCAGGAAGATGAACAGTCCCTCTGTGAATTTCTTTTTGGATCGGGCCGTTTTCGCGGGGACAAGGAAGGATTCTACTCTCCAAGTAATGCCGATCTCCTTTGGATTATTATGAATCGAAAGGGGAATCCAATCGGCTTGGCCGTGCTCGCGATGCTAGTTGGGCATCGCCTGGACCTCACAATTGGTGGCTGCAATTTTCCTGCTCATTTTCTCGCTTGGATTACCATCGAAGGAAATCCGCACCTCGTTGATTGTTTCGGGGGAGGGCGTATTATTTCTGTAGATGACGTTCGCAACAACTCCGCTGTACTGACGCCCGACTCCCGACGAGCGATCCAGAGCCCATGTACGATGCGTGATGTTCTTTTACGAATTCTCCGCAACCTCCATCTTGCCTTTACCCAGCACGATCGGGTGGATGATGTGGGACTCGCAGGGGATCTCATCTTGTCCTTACAGGGAGAACAATGATCCTCACTGAGGAAAACATCGAGATAAGTGGCTACACCCTTCGCCGCCATGTGTTTCATCCCGCAAAGGAAACCCCCATTCGGGGAAGTGCTTTTCTTCTACATGGGCAGGGGGACTATGCTGGAAGATATGGTGCATTCCTTCAGCCTTTTCTTCAAAAGGGTATAATCTGTGTGGGAACGGACTTTCCAGGCCATGGCTACTCAGACGGGAAACGAGGTCATATCCCAGGAATTGAAATCGTTGACCAGATTTCTGCATCCAACCGTCATCGCTGTCGTGAACTCACCGGGGACGAAGATACGAAGTTGGGGATCATTGGACACTCCGCTGGAGGCCTTCTGGCCCTCCGGGAGATTCTTGAACGGCCCCGGCTCTATGAGTTTTCATGGATCAGCTCACCCCTTCTAAGACCGGAGGCAGGACAGAACCCCGTTCTTGTTCGGCTTGCTGGGCTCATTGCTCGCTTTTATCCACAACTTACGGTGTCCACGGGTGTCTCTCACGATCAGTGCAGCTCACTCCCTGAGGCTCATGTAAGAGAAGGCCACCCAAACAGGATCCATTCCCGGGTCTCCTCTAGTTGGGGCCACACCCTGATTCATACCGCAAGGCATGTCAGGAAGACCTTCCGGACCTGCCCCCCGCAGATTCCCTTACTCTTGACGCAGGGGCTCAGGGATTCCATTTCCTCCCCCCGGCACCTTAAGAACCTTCTGGAGGGTTTGGAGATTCCACCCCTTACACTGAGGGAATTTCCTGAGGCTCTTCACGAGCCTTTTGCAGATGACACCGGGCCTGAAGTCTGTCTCGCAGTGGCACAGTGGCTTGAGCAGATCTGCAAGGCCTGACTACGGCCCACCTCAAGCTTCGCCCTCGGGGTAAAGCTCGTGATACTTGATCGCTTCAACTCCTACGGCAAGCGCGGTTCCATAAATGCTTTCCTCATCCATCGTCCGAGAGATCTGGGCCGCTGGGCGAGTCAAACCGAGAATAAACTGCCCGTATGCGTTTGCTCCTCCTACATGAGTAAGAAGCTTTAACGTAATATTTGCAGCATCAAGGTTTGGAAAGACAAGGACATCGGCCGCCTGCTTGAACTCAGCATTGGGAATTTTGATCTCCGAAGCGAGAGGATCAAGAGCCGCGTCTGCCTGCAATTCCCCATCGATCTCAACCTCTTCCGGGTCAACCTGCTGACGAGCTATCTCTGTCGCGGCACGAACCTCACGCCCTGAGGAGGTCGATGCGGAGCCCTTGGTGGAGTGACTGAGAAGAACAACCCGTGGGCGACGCCCGAGATAGATCCGCGCAAGCTGGCCAGTCTCAACCGCAATCGCTGCAAGTTGTTTGCTTGATAGCTCCTCATTGAGACCGCAATCAGCAAGAAAGAGTACTCCCTCCCTTCCAAAGTGTGCCAGATGGGAGGCCGAGAGAATCGCAACAGAGAACACCCGGGGTACAGACGGCACCGGTTTGACAAGATGCAAAAGAGCCCGGAAGATGGACGCCGGGTAGCTCTGGTTTCCACCGACCAGTCCATCGGCCTGACCATACTGGATCATCATTGCTCCAAAGTAGGCTGGCTGCCGGAGGATCTCTTCCGGATTGGAAATTTCAACCCCCCGAACGTGTTCAGTGCGCCGAAGAAAGTCACAGAAGACCTCAAAGTCACCGGCGGCAGAAGGTTCCAGCACTTTGACAAAGTCCAAGCTGATCCCAAGGTCTCCAGCCAGCTGATGGATTTCTTGCCGGTTTCCCAGCAGGATAGGAATTCCAACCTCGCTCTTTACCATCCGCTCAGCCACGCGGAGGATGCGTTCATCTGCACCATCCGTAAATACGATCCTCTTTGGATGGCTTTGCAACTTTGGCACAAGAGACTGCGTAAATACGTCTCCTGCCGATTCCCGTGCTTGCTCGCTTGACTCTGACATGGCCCTTTCCTTGCGCCGCAGCCCAAACCTAGTATTCCTCTTCCCAAGCCACAACGCCAAAGGTTCTTCTGGCGAAAAAGATTTCACATGCCGGCTGACTACCACACCCATACTCCCCTCTGCCACCATGCTGAGGGTGAGCCGCAGGACTACGTCGATGCGGCCCTCAGGGCAGGGCTCAGCGAATATGGGGTATCCTGCCATGGCCCCGTTCAGGAAGAGCCATTCGACGACTGGCGGATGCTTGCTTCTGACCTTCCCGCATACTTCAACTGGGTTGATGCCGCTCGCGATTATGCTCAGAACCGGATCCCCGTTCGGCTGGGCCTGGAGTGTGACTGGCTTCCCGGATGCGAACAGTGGATTACCGAACTTTCAGGAAAGGCGGAATGGGACTACTTAATCGGTTCTATTCACTACCTCGATGGATGGAATTTTGATAGCCCTCACCTCTTGAAGGCTTGGGAGGAAGTTGAAGTCGAGAAAGCCTGGACTCGCTACTGGGAGGAATATTCCGCCATGGCGAGAAGTGGCCTTTTCGATTTCCTGGGCCATCCCGATCTGATCAAGAAATTCTCGTATCGACCTCACGGGGACCTCCGCCGCTTTTACGAACCTGTGATCGACTCGATCGCAAAGGCAGGCTGTGCGATCGAGTTAAATACGGCGGGGTGGCACAAGCCCTGTGAGGAACAGTATCCCGCTACCGATTTCCTCAGCCTGGCCTGCAATGCCGGAGTTCCATTACTTCTCAGCTCCGATGCCCATGCTCCGGGTGAAGTTGCACGAGACTTTGATCGAGCCTCCACGCTGGCTCTCGAAGCAGGCTATCGGGAAACCCTTCTTTTTGAGAAGCGCCAGAGAACCCAGATCCGGCTGTCTGACCTCTAATAAGGTCGCTTCTCAGGGAGGAGACGGAAAGCTTAAGGAAACCTCCACTAAGAACCAGGCCAGTATGATTATCCCCAGAGAAATCATCAGTCCCAGGGAAAATAGAAGAACACGGATCTTGCGGGCTGTAAGTGAGAACCCAAGTGCTATCACGATGAACTCACTATAGGGCCCGAGACAGAAACAGACGTTCGCACAGATCCCAAAAAGCAGGGCACTGATAAACAGGGTCACCGGGTCCATGATCGGAAATCCCATCCCAGGAGGATTTTGCGCCATCCGCTCCGCCTGCAGGTGAAGAATTCTCCAGAGCAGGACGATACCGGGAAAGAGCAGGGCCCCGTTATAGAGAAGCCGCAGCTTCTCCCATGATTTCACGATCCTCCGGCAGAACTCGACCTCGGATTCAAGTTCTTTCATGAAAGGCAGCGTAACCTGAGATAATTAAAGACCTCCTCCGCGGAGGATACCGAACTGGCCCCCGCACCCACCAAAACCGGTTGCTCATCCTCCGGAACATCATCCCGACCGTGTGAACCTCCCACGAGGGAAGCATCAAGGGGAATTACCGGAAGCAGGGCCCGGAATCCAAGCTTCTTCCGGATCAGGAATGACGCTATCCGGATACGAGGCAGGCTGAGCGCAGGATCCAGATGGAGTTCCGCCGGATCATACCCCGGCTTGCGGTGAATATCGACGGTCCGTGCAAAGTCAGGAGCCACCATATCATCCATCCAGTAATAATAGGTGAACCAGGACTCCGGTGAGGAAACCGCAATAAAATCTCCCGCCCTTCGTGCTCCGATCCCGTCGCCAAAGCCACTCTCCCGGACCTCTGCCACACCCTCCGTCGCCTCAAGAACACAGCGGACCTCATTGCGGATGGAATCATCTCTGACGTAGACATGGGCGACCTGATGGTCAGCCACCGCAAACGCACGTGAAGCTCCCGCATCAAGAAGCTCGAGACCAAGCTCATTCTTGATCTGGATCCAGCCCTTATCCCGGAATACCCGGTTAAGATGCACAGGCTTCCGAACTTTCGAAATCCCGTACTCTGAAAGGAGGACAACCTCCACTCCCCGTTTCACAAAAAAAGAAATCAATTCGTCAACAAGCCTGTCAATCGCCTCGAACTCCACACCCATCTCCGACGCATCTGGCCCCCATCGCTGTAAGCCATAATCGAGATGTGGAAGGTAGACCAGGTTGAGGTCTGGTTGCTCCTGCTCCTCGACCCAGCGGGCAGAATCTGCAATCCATTGAGAACTGGGAAGTCCCGCCCGGGGTCCCCAGAAACTCGGAAAGGGAAACTCTCCCAACTCTCCTACCAGCTTATCTCGTAATCCAGGAGGATGCGCGTAAACATCAAATACCTTTCTCCCATCAGCAGGATAAATCGGCCGCGGGGTCACGGACCAATCGGCACTAGAGTACATGTTATACCACCAGAACATCTTGGCGCAGCGGAAGTCGCTCTTTTCTCTTCGGAGAGCCTCCCAAAGCTTCTCCCCGCGGATGAGATGATTGCTCTGTTTCCAGAACCGAACCTCAGCATCTTCCCGCTCATACCACCCGTTTCCAACAATTCCGTGATCAGAAGGAGAGGTCCCGGTAAGGTAAGTAGCCTGTGCGGTGGTAGTGACGGCAGGAAATGCTGGAGTGAAACTCGTCGTTTCAAGATTCTCGGCAATTTTCCGGATGCGCGGCAGGTTCTTTGCGATCAGACCCTTAGTGAGGCCAACCACATTCAAGACAGCAATACGTTTCATCGAGGGTCCATTGGCTTGACTCCCGGCTAGGTCGGCACCCCCCGCTGAGATGCCTCTTTTAGTTCGTTAATGCAGGACTCATGCAATGGCTCATCGACCGAATGCCGATCCGCACCCTGTCCAACTCCTTCCAGCATGAGGACCGTCAGTTCTCCTCCAAGATGTTCGCGAAACTCCTCAAGGCCTCTGTAGACAAGACGGCGCCCTTCCTCGTCCCGGAGTTCCAGAGACTCATGCCAGACAGGCAACTGCAGCCTCTGCAATACTTCTACCGCACGCCACGCATCCTTTTCCAACAACCACCCACAACGAGCGGAATACAGGGTATCCAAGGCCACTCCAACCGAAACAGCATCAGCATGACTCAGCTCAAAGTCGGTCAGCTGCTCCATTTTATGGGCGGTCCAGTGACCAAAATCCAGAGGTCTGCTGCTACCTGTCTCGAAGGGGTCACCCCCGAGAGCAATGTGTCGGGCATGCAGGATAGCTGACCTTTCAACCGCTTCCTCCAGCGCAGCAGGCGCAAGGGAATTGAGGGACTCAACATTCTCTTCCAGCCAGTCAAAGAATGCGCCATCCTTCACCAAGGCAACCTTCACCGCTTCAGAAAGGCCACTACGATTGTTGTGAGCACTTTGCGTGTAGAGAAACTGAAAATCATTCACTACCGCGTAAGGGACGGCAAAGGCGCCAATGAAATTTTTCTTCCCGAAGGCATTGATCCCGTTTTTGACCCCCACCCCACTATCATCCTGTGCGAGAGTCGTGGTCGGAAATCGCACTAGTCGGACCCCCCGATGCGCAGTAGCAGCGGACAGGCCAATCACATCCAGAAAGGCTCCACCTCCGATACAGAAGACGTAGGAATGCCGGTCGATCCCATTACGTTCGATCGGGATGATCCCATCCATGATCTGGGTCTTGCTGATCTTGCAGTCCTCTCCACCTGCCATGATGACGATCTCGGTGAGCTTGAGATTTGTCTGGGTTTCCAGATAGTTCTGGATCTGTTGTTGGAGACCGGGAAACAACTGGTCGATTGAGCTCTCGAGAAAAACGATGACCTTGCGTTCACGCTCTGCCTCCAGCAAATCTGCCAGCACACTGTTGCCTTCCGCAAAGGCATCCTTGGTAAAACGGATGCGATGCCTGAAGGTCACCGGGATGTCGAAATCGTATGCACCCATGAACTTCTTTAGTTAACTCAGACTACGGGGATTGGCCACAGTTTCTTAGTCCAGATTCCTTTGCTTTCCCTCGGCACTTATTTCCACCTGAATAAGGGGTAAAATTGCCCTTTTGCTGCCAATCTCCCACAGCTAAAGAGGACTGATGAAAGATGCGAGAATCCTTTCCGAGGGAAATTATCTGGGACTCTACGAACGAGACGGCTGGGAGTTTGCGGACAGGCCCAATGCCACAGGTGTCGTTGGAATCCTCCCCCTGACCTCAAATTCCGAGGTCATTCTGGTGGAGCAATTCCGAAAGCCGGTCAACGCGCGAGTGATCGAAATTCCAGCAGGCCTCGTTGGCGACGAGAAGGAATATCGTGGGGAAACTCTGGCTGATTCAGCACGCCGGGAACTTCTGGAGGAAACTGGTTTTCAGGCGGGATCGATGGAACTCCTCCTCTCCACCCCTACCTCTGCAGGCATGACCCCAGAGGTCACACACCTTTTTCTCGCCACAGACCTGCAGCAGAAATCCGCAGGGGGAGGGGTTGCTGGAGAGGAGATTAAGGTGCACCGGGTGGCCTTACGGAACCTCCGGGAATGGCTGCGGCAGAGGGAATCATCAGGCATGCTGATTGATTCCAAAATTCACGCGACCCTTTGGCTGGCCGGTAGATACGATCACGGCTTGCAATAAGACCAAGCCCGGTGCCTAGTAGTCCCATGCAACCTTTCAATCGCCGTCGCTTTATCTCAACTGGAGCCCTCGCTGCCACAGCTGGCATCTGCCGGGTTAACGCAGATCATCACGGTGACAAAAAGAAGCACCCCATTCTACTTTCCTTGAAATGCGGCATGTGTGGAGACGGTCAAACCCTCGAGGAAAAATTCCAGATCCTCAAGAGCCTCGGTTACGACGGGGTAGAGCTAGATTCCCCGGGAGGACAAAATAAGGAAGAAGCAAGAACGGCCTCGGAAAAAGTCGGACTACCAACTCATGGAGTAGTCGACTCAATTCACTGGGGCACTACTCTCTCCGATTCCTCGGCCGAAATTCGGGAAAAGGGACTTCAGGGCTTACTCACCGCAATCCGGGAAAGCGATGCTATCGGGGGTACTTCTGTCCTGCTGGTACCGGCCGTTGTAAATTCCAAGGTCAGTGAGCAACAAGCCTGGGACCGTTCGATTGAGCAAATCCGAAAGGCTCTTCCACTCGCAGCGCAACTGGGAGTACATATTCTCATCGAAAATGTCTGGAACCGTTTCCTTTACGACCACGATGGCCCGAACAATCAAACAGCCGGAAAATTGGTAAAGTATATTGATGAGATCGACAGCCCTTGGGTGGGATCCTATTTCGATATCGGAAATCACCAGAAATACGGCAAACCCGCGGCTTGGATTCGTTCTCTCGGACATCGTATCGTGAAGCTCGATGTAAAGGATTGGGGAGTGAAAGCCGGATTTTCGAAGATTGGTGCCGGGGACGTTGACTGGGCAGACGTACGAAAAGCACTCGCAGAAATTCGCTTTACGGGATGGGCGACTGCTGAAGTTGGAGGCGGAAACCGAGCTCGGTGCGCAGAGGTTCTCGCTAACATGCGGACTCACCTCCTCGGGTCTTAGTATTCATTGCCCGCATCGGCGATGAGTGATCCCTACCAGGAACGATTCTCCGGCATAAGTCGACTCTACGGAGACTTGGGCGCAAATGCCCTCCGCGAGGCACACGTTGCCGTCATCGGAATTGGAGGAGTAGGCTCTTGGTGCGCAGAGGCTCTCGCGAGGACCGGACTCGGTGAAATCACCCTTGTGGACCTTGACGATATCTGCATCTCCAACACTAATCGGCAAATCCACACTCTCTCTCAGACCGTTGGTCAATCGAAGGTCAAGGTCATGGCAGAGCGGCTTCGCATGATTAATCCTGAATGCCACCTGAACGCAGAAAGCTACTTTCTTACCGACAAGACCCTCGAAAGCGTTCTTGAACGCCCACTCAGCGGAGTAATCGATGCGATTGATGCCGTACGTCCAAAATGCCTTCTCCTCGCTGAGTGCGTCAAAAGAGAGATTCCCATCATCACCTGTGGCGCAGCTGGTGGACGGCGTGACGCGACCCTCATCCGTATCGCGGATCTCAGCCGAACCTTCAATGACGCACTCCTCCATCAGGTGCGTAAGAACCTTCGTAGTAATCATGGCTTTCCCAGCGGCGAAGGCTCCCGGAAAAAATTTGGTGTCCGCGCCATATTCTCCCCGGAGGACACACAATACCCGCAAGGAGACGGTTGCGTCTCGAAAGAGCGCCCGTCCACTCAGGCTGCTGGCCTTCGCTGCGATGCCGGACTGGGAGCAGTTACCCATGTCACGGCAACGTTTGGCCTCCTCGCGGCCGGAGAAATGATTAATTCCATGAGCTCACCCTCACACGAAAAAGGCGGCCAAAAGCCGCCCTCGTGATCTGAAATAATCTGAAGCTCCCTCGAGTTACTTGACGCCCTTCTTGGATAGACGCGTTCCCCGAGTTGACCCCTGCCGGGCCTTGAACTTGGGATTCGTCTTGTTAATGACGTACAGTGTGCCGCGACGCTTCACGATCTGGCATCCAGCGTGTCGGCGCTTAAGGGAATTGAGAGAGGAGAGAACTTTCATGGCTCGTCCGGGAGGGGGGCGCACTTTACGGCGGATCAATTCTCTGTAAAGCCTATTCTTGGCTGCCTTTTTAGCCATTTCGGCACACTTGCGGTCGTCTGACGGGTATGACACCATCCCCGCAGCATCCTTTTATTCGGCGACTTTCACTGGCCCTTGTGGGCTTACCAAGACCGACATATGGCGGAAAATCCCATTCAGGAACCGGACCCTCCGTTTGACCTCTCTCTCCGGCCGCCGGGATTTGAGGAATTCCACGGTCAAGAGAAGGTAACAGAACGGCTCATGCTCATGGTCGAGGCTGCCCGTCAACGGGAAGACGTTCTAGAGCATATTCTCCTCTCGGGCCCTCCCGGGCTAGGCAAGACTACCCTTGCGAATATCATTGCAGGCGCAGCCCATTCCACGATCCACACAACCTCTGGACCACAGGTCGAAAAGGCGGGAGATCTCGCCGGGATCCTTACTAACCTGCAAAGGGGCGATGTCCTCTTTATCGACGAAATTCACCGTCTCCACCCCGCAATCGAAGAATACCTCTACCCGGCGATGGAGGACTATCGTCTGGATATAATTATCGATTCCGGACCTTCTGCCCGATCCATCCAGCTTAACCTTCCGAAATTTACTCTCGTGGGAGCAACTACACGGGCCGGCATGCTCACCGCTCCGCTACGATCTCGTTTTGGCCTCGTCAATCGGCTCGACTATTACAGCCTTGAGGAGCTCTCTACCATCATTATGCGTTCCGCCAGCTTGCTCGATATCCGAGTGGACGAAGGTGGGGCCCGAGCAATCGCGGCCCGCTCGAGAGGGACTCCCCGAGTCGCCAATAACCTTTTGCGATGGGTCAGGGACTACGCTCAGGTCCGCGCTGAGGGTCTTATCGATTCCGTCACAGCAGGAAAAGCCCTCGCGATGATCGAAATCGACGATGATGGGTTGGATGAGATGGACAAGCGAATCCTCGAAACTGTGATTTATAAATTTAATGGAGGACCAGTTGGACTGAGCTCACTTGCTGTCGCGGTCGGAGAGGATTCCTCTTCGCTGGAAGAGGTTAATGAACCCTTTCTGATCATGCAGGGGTTTCTTAAAAGAACCCCCAGGGGCCGTGTCGCCATGCCCTCAGCCTATCAGAAAATCGGGGCTGAGTTACCAGCAGGTGGAGGTCAGGGAGAGCTTCTCTAGGGAGTATACTTTCGGGCAGGCCCACAGCCGCTTCCGACGTTTATTCCGCCTTGCCCTTCTCTTCTCTCAGGCGCTTTTCCTTGCGGGCTTTCCGCCGAGCTCTTTTCTCTGCCTTGCTCTCGGGCGATGCTGTCTCATCCGATTTTCCCTTGAGATCAGCCTCACGAGGAGACGGAGCTTCCTTGACGTCCTCCACTCCAACCAGCTTCTGGATCGAGACAGTCTTGAGCGGCATCTTACCCGGTGCACCCGGCGCCTGTGGAATTCCGGCGGGAAGTCCTGTCTCGAGGACGACGGTGGAGGCGACCTCCAAAGGCTGTCCCAGCTCGATATCAAATAGCATGGTTCCCGTCGCTTCCTTGACTTCGGTCCGAAGAATTTCGTCCTTCTTTTCGTCTTTCGCCTCCTTGGTCGCACCGCTCATCGAAACTCTGGCGACTTTGCGACCCTTATCTTCAAGAATTTCCTCCAGCTTCAGAACATAACGAATAGTCACCTTGCCTCCCAGCTCTCCCATGGGCAAGTCCACGTCAGTCTTCCAGGTTTCGCCTACCTCGACGTTCTTACCCGGAAGATAGTCGGCACTCTGCCGCGCCATTGCTTCCAATTCTTCTTTTCCCATTCCCATTTGCCCGGCCCCCTTAAGATCGTCCAGACCTTCGGTAGCTACTAAACTACCATCCTTGCGATACACGGCGGCGAATTTTGTCTCTGTGAGTGGCTTCAGAACAGTCCCCAGCATTCCTCCCCTCTTCGCCGGATCCGAGGAATCGTACTCCATCTCCAGGCCCTGCATCTGCTGCTTCATTCGAACAGAGGCAAACGCATGACCCACCTTGACTCCTTCCTTGTGGGGACTCACGTCATTGTGAACGCGTATTGTCATATTCGCCGTGGTTTCGATCAACCCCTGTCCAGGCAGAGGCATTTTCATCGAAGTATCGGCCGTATTATCGAAGATATAGCGTTTTCCCGGCTCCCACCGAAGCCTGAGCTCCACCGCCTTACTTGAAGAAGTTGCAAGGATCAGGGCAGCGAGAACAGCAATGCCAGTAGAGAAATTTGGGGTCATGAACCTCTTGTCGGACGGGAACGTGAAGGAAACAAGGGAAAATCCTGCCTCTTGGAGAACATTTTGGCTACAGTGTTTCTGTGAATACGGAACTGGGAGACCTTATTGACCGCTGCCGAACAGCTGGACTACGGCGAACAAAGGCCCTCGAGGTTCTTCTGGATACCCTCCTTGAGAATGAACGCCCCATCACCCTTGCCGGTCTGGCGGAATCGCACCTTCTCTCCTCACAATGCGACAAAGCGACAATTTATCGGCTGCTTCACCGGCTAACCGATGCAGGCATTGTGCGCAGGCTCGGGCTACACAAGCGAGCGGCCTACTTCACCCTCATTTTGCCCGAGCGGCGTTGCGACTACCTGATCTGTACTGAATGCGGGACTATCTCACTGGTCGATGCACCTTGCCCGGTCCATGACCTGCAAAATGAGATCCGCAACAAAACCGGCTACTTGAATCTCTATCACGAGCTTGAGTTCTTTGGCACTTGCCCCAAGTGTGCCGCCTAGCTCCCGTCCTTCGGCATGCCTTCCGACGAAGTGGACAGCCAGATTGAGGCATTCCTCGAATTTCTTTCGGTGGAAAAGAACGTTTCTCCCCGAACCCTTTCCAATTATGAACATGCACTTCGGGCATTTCGAAGTTGGTCAGGAGACCGGTTCTCCAAGTGGGAGAATTGTGATCCGGATCAGTTCCGCTCCTATCTCTTCGACTGCATGAAGGAGGAGCTCGCACGGTCAACAATTCGGCTTCACTTTTCAGCACTACGCTCTTTCTACAAGCATCTCGTCTCTCGCCACGGGCTGCCGAAAAGCCCGGTCGCTGAAATTCAACTCCCCAAGCTCGAGCGCCAGCTTCCCGTTGTGATGACCCTCAGTCAGATTGAACAACTCCTGGAACTCCCCGCAAAGATACCGAGGGAAAAGCAGGCTCCACCGTGGCAAGCCCTCAGAGATACCGCCATTCTGGAACTATTCTACTCAACCGGGCTACGCCTTGCCGAACTGGCTGCCCTTGAGGTGAGAGACCTCGAAAATCTCTCAGATACCCTGAGAGTAGTTGGCAAAGGTTCGAAGGAGCGTCTCGTTCCGATCGGATCTCACGCCATGAAGGCGATCGAGGCCTACCGTCAAGCCGCCAAGGTGACAGATGGGCCGCTGTTTGTATCCAAGCTGCGCAAGCGCCTCTCCACCCGCTCGATAAATAGCCTGTTGAAAAAATACCTCCGGCATTCCGATATTCCTTTCAATATTACGCCTCACAAACTCCGACACTCCTTCGCCACTCATCTCCTCGATGCAGGCGCGGACCTTCGCAGTGTCCAGGCACTACTCGGCCACTCTTCTCTGTCTACAACCCAGATTTACACGCACGTGACGAAAGAGCGCCTGAGAGAGGCATACGACCAGGCCCATCCCCGTGCGACCTAGAAAACTCGGACGATCTCTGGATCCCATAATGCGGCCTTGATCGACAAGAAAAAGGGGAGCCCTGAGGCTCCCCTTTTCGTTGATTAAATATCAGTTAGATGACTTAGAATCCGAAGCCGACCTTCACACCAGCGAAGGTCTCGTCGCCGTCAGCACCATCGATAATGTGGGTGACGTGAGGAGTGACGGTAATGCTGTCGGAAGCTGCGATTGAGAGTCCCGCAGTAACACCGTAGTAGGTGTCACGTGGGCCATCATCGAAGTGACCGAGCACACCAGTCAGGCCGAGAGTCATATTACCGGAAACTTCCATGCTGTAGCCAGCGGTGATCTCCCAGTAGATATCGTGATCTTGGTTGCCACTCTCGTCGTAGTAAGCACCGACACTCAGATCGATTCCTCCGAGGGCAGTTCCCAGTGAGATGTAGGGCTCAAGATCATTTGCATCAGTGAGTCCGCCAAAATAGGAGTAGCTGGTCACACCAACGGAGAGATCGAGGTTGTCCGAGAGGGACTTGCTCGCCGAGGCGAAAATGTCCAACTCGTTACCACCGTCGAAGGAGGCGAGCCAGAGCCCTGCTGCCCAGTCAAAGGAGGTGCCGCTACCGGAAACTCCGATCGTGGCATCAAAGAGGTCAGCTCCATTGTTGGCTCCACGGAAGACGTAGTCAGAAGTATAACCAGCGCCGATACTAGTTTCGATGTCAGCTTGAGCGGTGCTCAGCAGGGACAGGGAAACTCCTGCAAGTGCAAGAACATGTGTAGGTCTCATAACG
>Ga0115012_10001353_pt1 | contig 14222 bp, 5 predicted proteins | sample TroAtlMetagenome_FD_88706 | JGI IMG/M metagenome (GOLD analysis project Ga0115012, IMG submission 88706) | Marine eukaryotic phytoplankton communities from Atlantic Ocean - Tropical Atlantic ANT10 Metagenome | ecosystem: Environmental > Aquatic > Marine > Oceanic | place: Tropical Atlantic Ocean...
AATCTTAGGAGGTGCTCCATATTGTTGCCATTCTTGGGGAAACTTTACTCCACCATCATAAGCATATCCACTTGCAGACAACCTTAACATAGCCTCTTGTATTAATTTATCTATTGGGATTGATGCTTCTACTCCAGCATCCATACTAAAATCTTTCGTCTTAACTCCTGAAGGCTGCTGTTGGTATGATAGGTCTCCACCACCCTCTGCATAAACCTTTAAGTATTTAGCTAACTGTTCGAAGTCCACTATTGACCTCCCTGTGCACCCATATATTCCATCACAGCTTGACCTATAATATCTTCTAGACTTCCTTGTGATTGTCCTTCTGGAACTCCTAACTGTGGAGCTTTGTTCATATATTGTCTAAACATATTAACAATGTTCTGTATTTCTTCTTCCCTCATATTATCCATCATACCCTCTGGACCTATCTGTGGCATTGGCACAGGAGGAACTGCATTAGGGTCTGGCTCTATCATTGGCATATCTACGGGTGGTATAGCATTTGGGTCTGGTTGTATTGTAGGCATAGGTACAGGTCGCACATTAGCCATCTGTCCTTGATTAGCATATAACTCATTTAATCTATTACCAAAATTATTCATATTCACATTCCTTTTTTAAATAACAGTATAGCTAAAATTAATACTGCTGTCGCACCCACTATGGTTAGAATAGTTACTACCCAAGTATTAACTTCCTCCATCTTTTTACGGTGTGCTACCCTTCGTCTGGCTTCTGCCTCCTTCGCTTCTCTTATTCGTCTAGCCCGTTCTGCAATAATTCCAGCCCAAGTACCGTGTCCAAAGCGATAATCTATTAGCGTTGCTATTTCCTGCAACTGTTCTTGAGCAAGTTTAGCATTGATGGTTTCTTCTGCTACTGATGTATGTGAGAATGGGTCAAGAGATTTATACTTACCCATTCTTTTTTTTTGTATCTGTTTCTCCCCATCGAATAGATTATCTATGTGTTTTGCTAAAGCACTAACATCGTTAGCACTACCAACCAACTCCTTGATTGCCTTGGTTGCTGAATTGACTAATGCAATTCCTGTCAGAACTTCTGCAAATACCACTACTGTTTCCCATATTTAGCTAATGCTTTCGCAATACTTCCCTCTATTGATGTCTCACCTTTATATTGAGCCTCTAATCTTTCTGCCAAAGTTTTATAAGAACCACCAGATGAACCAGATGTTCTTTCACCTGCGATACCATCTACTAGGCTTTCGGTACTACCCTTCATACCACCTAGTACTGGAACTCTTCTTATCATTGAACGTATAGCAGTTCTTTCTTTAGCGTTACTTCCACCATCGTCTGCGATAGAAGAGTAACCACCTTCTAAAATTTTTAATCCGTCTTGTGCGGCTCCGATAGCAGGACCACCAATGGTACTGAATATTCTTTCTCTACCATATGAACCATTATCTATTTGTGCTGCAGAGTTATGTAACATCTCAGCCACAAGACCAAGACCACCCATCGCTAGTACACCTTCCCAGTAAGAACCCATAAGAGCATTTAAACTATCTTCGTCTGTTGCCCAGTTATCAACATCAGCACCAAATATTTCTTGTGCTAATTTACCCCATATTTGTTTAGATGCTAGTCTTTGTCTGAATATTCTATCTTCTCCCGTCTCTTCATCTGGAGTACCACGTTGTAAAACTACATCTTTAGTAGCGTTAGCTAGTGCACCAAAGATAGGAGCAACAGTTGCTAGTGCCATTAAAGGTTTCATATTAGAACCTAATGGTAATTTACCTGTAATACCTGCTTCGTCTAATGTGTACTTAGCCATTCTACCCATCATTAATGGGAAAGATTTAAGTTGGAATACCATAGCACCCCAAGGTGATTGTGCCCAAGTAGGTACATCATTAGGGTCTGGTGTAAATATACTTTCATTTACAAATCTCATAACTGCGTATCTGATTTTATCATCAGCCACGTGTGCTCTTATATCTCCTAAAGTTTTACCCTCACCTGCGTATTCAGATAATCCATATCTTTCTAAGAAACGCATAGAGTTTTTAAATGATGTAGAAGTTGTATCTCCTGCTCTCATTAAACGAGATGCTTTATCTGCTTCAGCTTTAAATGCATTGAAGCCTACCAATGCTGATATTTCTCTTTGGAAATTTGTCCAAGGAGTTAACATTGTTGCATTAAAGAATGCATTAGAGAACTGTTGGCTTTCTTCACCAGCCATATGTGTCATTCTATCGTGAACTAAATTCTCAATACCAACACCTATATCTTTACTGGCTTGTCTGTATGAAGGGTCTGATAACATCCCTTGTCTCCACGCTTTAGCCCAAGCCAAGAAGTTTCCACTTCTAACTGCTGGTAAAACAATATCAGGTATAGATGTTAGAGTTGTCCAAGATAGTAGTGTGATAGAGTTGAATGCTCTTACCTTTCTACTCATTGAATGAGTTATCATACCATCATCGTAGACAGGTTTTTTGTCTATAACATTTATAAATCTATCTAACCATTTAGCATTTGATTTATCTATTCCATCAGGGAAATCTGCTAATGCATTAACAATACCATCTACTCTATGTTTAACATTTTTATATTGTGCTGGGCTTACTTTACTTAAGTCATATTCACCAAGTATCATATTAATAGCATTGGCTTTTCTAGTAGACATACTAGAGCCAGTACCAGAATGTATGTGTTCGTATGCATCCATAACAAGTTTCTGTGCACTCTCCATAGTGTGTCCGTGTAGTCTAGGTAGGATAGTATTCTCTACTACAATCTTACTATCTAATTCTCCCATTTGAGTTTTACCTGTTTGAGGTGTCATAAGTATATGTGCTCCGTGTTCAGGTCCATTAAGGGCTACTGATTTATAAGCATCAAGTCCGTGTCCACCCACACCAAACTCATTAGCCATAACCTTCTTTCTAGTGGTCTTATCGTAGTACCTAGTGATAATACCTGCTAGGTCGTTAACCATAAAGCCTTCAAATTCTGGCACTTCATCTGGATTTAGATTAATAAATCTTTGGTAGAATGGGTCAGAAGATATTTGATTTCTTAAGTTATCGTCCATACTAATATGACCGTCATCACTTGTTATCTTCTTAGCAATTTTATCTGCAATCTCACCTGCTCTTTGTCTGGATATTACTTCACCAACACTTCTACGTTCACGTATTATATAACGTGTAAGACTTTCTAAAAATTTACCAGGATTGTCCATAACAGCAGAGGCATCCCAGATTTGAGGCATATAGTATTTCTTACCTCTTAAATGGATATTACCTACATTGATACCTAGACCCTGCATATCTTCTAGTTCTTTTTTGAAAGCGTTGACAACCATTACAGCAACTTGTTTTTCGTCTGAACTTAGTTTACTTAAGTCATCCTTTCTAATCGCAGATAGTATACGCTTATGACTAGCAGGTTGTGATACCTTACCAGCATCTCTCCATCCAGCCCAAGACAAAGGTTTAGATATTACTTTAGGAGAAAGTAAAGGTGCAGATTTTCTAATCCAATTTTTAAAAGCACCCTTGGCATCAGGTAAATTCATCATAGCATCTACCATAGGTCTAACTACTTTAGCCATATCTGATGTATGTTTTTGGTATATACCTGCTCCTGCTTCTGGTTTTACTTTATCAGCAAACCACTTAGCTCCTATTCGTCTTGCGTGTTGAGAGTTTTCTTTAATGATATTTTTCTTAGCTCCAACCTGTTGGACAACCTCGATATCATCTACAGTTAAATTTTCTTTCTTTAATGTCTTTCTAAATATAGGCTGTAATGCATCTGGCATACCCCATCTTTGAGCATTAGCACCTACATATACGTAATCACCTGGTACAATGTTTTCTCCTAAATCTATTTTGTCTGATAGTAAAGAACCTGCTGGAGTTTCAGTATCTACATTTAATCTATTGTAATATATACTTGGCTCTGCTGGGTCGAACTTCCTAGCGTCAACGTGTTTAACTTGGTGGCTATCAAATACAACAGTAGTATCAATAGCATTAGATGTTACACCGTCTGTTTCAGTAACATTAAAACTATCATATCCTGCTTCTCTAAATGCTTGAGTAATCATCTCTTTGGCTTCGCTGTCACCTGCTCTATTAGATGCTTTTACTGCCTCTAATAATTCATCCCAAAAATCGTGACCTGAGAAAGAACCATCGGCTTCAACCATACCTAGTCTTTCAATCATACTAGCCATCTGAACATCTTCTATTATTTTAGATGCGTTTAGTTCCCCAAGGACTGGCATTAAATTTTTTAGACCAGTAGTGTTATCTTCTAATTTGCCTATTGAATATAAAGCACTCTCTCTGAAATCCATTGTCTTATTCTTTTGGACAAGTAGAGGAAGTACCTTACCTTTATATTCAGCACCTGTTAGTTCTGTTAATGTATTAAGAAGTGCTTCTTTATCTTTATTAAATTTAGCTATTCTTTTTATATGTCTTAAGTGCACCATAGCTGGAGCATCTGCTGCTACGTCAGACGAAATCCCAGGGCTATCAAGCATTTCCTGAGAACTTCTCTTAGTACCTTCAGACCAATGTATACTATCTAACTTACCTTGTTCTAAATCTTTGGCGTATTCTAGACGAGCAATCTCTTCAGCTAATGCTGTTGCTCTTGCTCTTTTTTCAGGTGGAGTATCAGCACTATCAATTAGTTTTATTAGTGCGTCATAATGAGTATTCTCTGTGTACTTCTGACTAAGTTGTGGTTGTTTAGTTAAGTAAACACCTTCACCATATAAAGCATTACTATTTGATGGCTCTAGAATAGCTTCTGGATTTCCTGCTTTATCAAATTTCTTACCACTAATAGTTCCGTGGAATTCTACATATTCAAATAAAGGCTCTCCCTCTCTAGCACCAACAAATTCTCTAGCTGACAACTCTCTTCTTGGGTCATAAGATTGTATTACTTCTTGTGCATATCTAGGTGCATCAACACTATCAACTGCTCTATTGTTAGTAGCATCAGCAATATAAGTATGAGGGTTTTTAGTAGCCTGTCTGTTGAAGAACATATCTCCATAGAAAGTTAGGTATCTATACTTCTGTCTCATTGACTTGTTGCCAAGCATACCATTGACCATATATGCCATCTTCTCAATGATATCATCAATCAACCTAGCTAGTTTTGGACTTTGTACTATACTTCTATATCTTCCAACTCTTGTTTCTTTATTGGATAAGAAGTTATGTAATCCATCTACAAACCATTCCTCTGCTTGAGAGAATGTGCTTATGTCATCATAGGCTTTGTTAATTTTCATAGCCTCTTCGTTACCACTAAGTATGGCTTCTTCATAAGCAGATAAGATATCCTTCTTCTGGTTATCAGAGAATGTACCTCTATAAAGTACGTGACCTAATTCGTGTATAGGTGTGTAAGAAGAAACCTCTCCTCTTATACCTATAAAGCTAGTACCTGTTTTACCTTCTCTTAAAGCCTGACCCAACTTACGCATTTGTTTTCTTAATGGGTTAAGAAGAGTACTATCGTTAATATGTTTAGTAACACCCGATACTCCGAAGTGCATCATTTGGTCTGGGAATAATCCGTTAAATTGTTGTTCAGTTAAGAAATTAGTATTAGCAAGATAATCTTGTTGAGCATTACCAAGCATATTAATTAGACGATATGTCATAGTTCTTGATGTCTGTTCAGTTAGTTTATCTCTATGTGTAATCTTTCTTAACAATTCTTTAATATGAATAGGTGCATTAGCAGGTATACCATTCTCTCCACTAACACCTTGAGTTTGACTTAACTCTGTATCTACAAACCTTTGTACGTTAGGACCTTTAGGCATTATGTTAGGCTCTTCATTAAATAATGTTTTTAATGCTTTAGCCGCAACACCCATAGTCTTGTCATCACTACGTTGAAATGCTTCTAATACAGCTTGAATATATTCGTCTGGCGTTTCTGCAAACTTTTCATTTGCACCCTTACCAACTTTTACTCTATATAAATCAGCCTTACTAACCTCAACATCACCAAGTTCTGCCGTACTTCTAATCTTATTATGTAATGCTTTGTGCAAGTCTTTAGTTCTAGCATCAGAGATTTTACTATTAGATAGTTCTCTTATAATGCCAAATACATCTTGAGAACTCGCAGAAGATTTGTGGTCAAAAGTATCTAACCCTTTATCCAATTCTACATTAGTATCTCTTATTGTTTCGTTATGAATATCTATAACTTGTTTAGCTAAGATTGCCTCATTATCTGCCTGTAGTTTTTTCTCTCTAGCTTTTCTTCGTCTGTGTCCTTCAGATATAATATTTTTAGTTGCAATAAATTCAGGCATACCATTCTTATCAAGTTTAATTGAAACACCTTCGCCTAAACTATTCTTAGGAATATTTCTAGTTAACTGGTCTCTCATATCTCTTTGAATATCAGATATAGTAACTAACATATTTTCAAGTATTAACTTGGCTCTCATAGTATCGTCTAAGTCTGTAGCTGTTCTAGCTTGAGCAGTAATTAGATTGTCTGTGTACCCTCTATTACCTATAGGAGGTAGACCTAGGTCTCCACCTTCGCCTTGAGTGTCTACAAGTTTTTGTACTTCTGGGTCTAATGATGCATATAAATCATTATCTATCTTGTTTAATACTTCTTCTGGCTGATGAACAGTTGAGATTATATCTTTGGAAATCTCACCATCAGAAATTTGTCTTAACATTTCTGGGTCAGTAGCAACCTCTCGCACCCCACCATTTAATTGGTCAGGGTCTATTTCCTTTTGGAACTCTACTATCTGCCAGTACATATTTTTTAATTTGCCTCTGACAAAGTGTGCGTTTTGATACTGATGTTTTATATTTGGATTTCCTTCAGCATCTGTACCTTTTTTAATTTTACCACCATCTAACAGACGAACTCTATTACGTCTTTGTTTAGTACTGTAATCTAAATAAGTTTTAGAACCCTCTCTACCTAAGTATGGTCGAGCCAATGAAGTAAAGTTGTCGTGTGCTTCTTGTAGTGGATGTGGGCTTTCTCCAATAACTTCAGAAAAGAATGTTCTATCTGTTTGGTTTGAACCTCTTCCACCCATAACAGCCAACATACTTTGTAAGTCACCACTCTCAATAGCGGCTAATATTTTTAATCTCACATCATCCCAATTAAGCATATGTTTAGCCAACATAGATACTCTACCACCGTATGGTTGGTATTTCTCTGCTACCTGCATATACCTATTAACTTTATGGTTGTCTGGGAATATTCTTTGAAACAATGGTATTAAATCTGGGTCTACAAAATCAGTAGCTTCTTCACCCATAGAAAGACCGAAATATTTGGTCATAATATGTTTAACTTTTTTAGCTACTTCTGACCATAATTGAGACAGAGTTCCGACATCACCTGCCTTATTTCTACTTAAAGCAAACTGCACGAATTGCTCTGCAAAGAATTCAGCAGGGCTTTCCAGTTCATTGGAAGCTGCACCTGGAAGTATATTGCCTATTCGAGTTCTTAAACTTTGAGCAGTTACATCCTCTTGGTCTATATACTTACCTATAGAATTCCAGAAATGTCTTTTTTCTGTAGGCGATAATATATTAGCGTATGCCCAATGTCCTATTTCGTGAATAATTTTTGAAAAGTCTGGTGCGGCATCTGCTCCTAAAGCTCCCATAGGTCCGATACCTATAGAGTTATTTAAACCCTCTACAGCTTTACCAGTTTGTGGGTCTGTGTATCCATCTGGAACATATTGGAAACCATCTCTAGCCTCAAAGAATTTAGGCATCTGACCTGTTTCAGCACCCTCAATCTGTCTTAATAGATTAAAGATAACAGCCATTTGATGTTTAGGTTGGCTACCAACAGGTCTGTTTGTCATTATTGTTCTTAACTGTTCTAATGATGTAGACCTTTGAACATTGTCATATATAATACCGTGAGGTGCTTCTCTTTCTAATACTGAATAAAGGAAGTCCATATATACAGTAAAGTTTTTATATTCTTCTTTATTTTTAATTCGTCTGTCTGACCACCTAACTTGTTCAAGATTATTTATCTCGTTCATAACATCACCAAGAGTTCTGAACTTACCCTTCATTGGTGGGTTAGTATCAGGTAAAGCATCTTGGTCTATTTCAAGCTCTTTAGCTTGTTTAATTCTTATAGGTTTCTCTCTAGGATTAACAATATCTGGGTCATCCAGCATTGTATTTCTTTTATTCTTACCATCTACACGTCTGTTCTCAGGCATTTTAATCTGAGGTTGGTCATCAAATGGTTTGAATGTTAATTGTGCTTCTTTAGTTGTACCCTTTTTAGAAGCGTCAGTATGACCTAACACAAATCCATCCTCAGAAGTCTTACCAAATATCTTAGATAATGGTTTATCCTCTTGATATGGTTGAACAATTCTAACTACAAAAGGATACTTAGCTTCCTTAGTATACATCCAAGCTAAATTTCTACCTGCTGGTATCTTATCTTTAAAGTCTGAAACTGTTTTTGTTAGGTAAGGGTTCTTGCTTTGAACTACTTCTTTAGAAGCATCATCTACAGGTGCATCTGTTGGCTCCTCTAGTGCATTTCTATATGTGTTTGTTTCCTTGTGGTTATTAACTTTGAATGTTTTACCCTCATCCTTTTTAGTTAAAGATGATGGTTGTAATAACCCATCGTCAAATGCTTTAACAACACGTACTTTAAAAATAGATGGTAAGTTTCTTTTTAATAATTCTAAACTAGAAAACTCTGGAACAAACTCTAATTCATTAGATTTTATTTTAAATGTTCCTTCTTTCGTCTCGAACACTCTACCTAAAGATTCATTAAATAATTTAAGGTTAGAATCCATACGACCAACTGTGTTGACATCAGTAAATTTAAAGTCATTAGCTACATCAACCTCTATACCGTCCATATGAACTACTTCTGGTTTATTCTTGCCTACAGGTTTTGTATCTTGGATAGCGTCAGAAATTAGTTTGTCATACTTCGCCTGTATTTCTTTTAGGGCTGCAGTTAATCCTGCTTCGTCTGTCTCTCCTCTGACTAATTTTTGAACAGCATCATTTAATTCTTTAGACCTAGCTATATTCAAAGCATCTTCTAGACCAGCTTTATCAGCCATTCCTCTACCAACTAACTCATCTTCGGCAGTAATCTTTGTACCAAGTAAGTTCTCTACGTTTTTCTTTTCTATAGTAGAGTTCTTTTCTTCTATTAATCCTTTATCTTTTGCTTCGTCTAATGCTTTTTGTGCTTTACGTATTCTAAATCTTGATTTGTATAACCCAAGTTTACCTATTTTTTTAAGGTCTCCTTTAAGTGTTTGTATCTCACCATCAATAACAGCATTACGTGTTTCTATATCTTTATAGTTAGTGCCTGGCTCACCTTTATCTACTAGCTTTTGGTTAGCCATCTTTTGTTGTTGTCTTTGTTTTATTCTGCTTATAATTCTATAAGCTACGTAGTTAGGGTCTGTTCTTTGTTTAACAACAGTCTCTGCTGTTATCTCTAAATGAGTAGAATTTTTTAATTCAAACACGTGGTTGTTAATTTGTTCTAATAAGCTGTCTCTATTTTGAACATACTTTTGATTGAATTGTGGAATATCGTCTGTACTTCTGTAAACATAACCATCAAATATTACTCCAGCATTTACACTTTGTTTTTTAGTTCCATACTTAACTCTTAATTTTTTAAACTTAACACCATCAATAGTTACTAGATTATTAGGAGTTACTTTCTCTCCTGCTTCTGCTAATTGTAATGAGAAGAAGCCATTCTTATCTGTGTTGTTAGGATATAATGGAGCAGTAACTTCTTTATTAGAAAGTTGAATTCGCTCTAGATTGTCAGCAGTTCTAGCACCTAAGTCTGTAGACATAGTAATAAGGTCAGAACCACCTTTATTAACTGGCTGTTCTAGTTCTTTACGTATTGTCGCAACTTCTTCTGGAGATAATAGTTTTGGTCTAGGTGGTTTTTCTCCATCTTCAATAGCTTTATTATATTTGTTTTCTTTTAATCTATCTGCACGAAGAATTTTTCTTGCTTCTTCTGCTCTTAAAACTGATTGAGCATTAGTTCCTTCGGCTTTACCACCATCTAATATCTCATTAATTTTATTTGTTTTCTGTCCGTCTGCGTTATACCCTTGGAATTTATGTGGGTCATTCATCCATCTTCCACTAGCATTATCTATCCAGCTTTGTTGTAGCCCTGTTATTGCGGCATCCTCACCTGAAATCTTTTCACCGTTCTTATACATATCTTCAAGTAGACGACCGTTATATCCATATTTATTAGAACCTCTTAATATCCCTTGGATTTTTCCTGCTCTAGTACCAACATCTACAAGTTTACCATTAATGGTCATCTTGCCACCCTGAACGTGAACACGACCCATCTCTGGAGCTAAATCAATATCAGCTTGAGATGTAGGTTTATTTTGTTCAACAGTAAATACCTTACGTCCACCTTCTCTATTAGCAATAACCTTATCAATAGCACCTCTCAATGCTACACGTACAAAGTTATCATCCATAGTTTTACCAACATTGGTGTCTAACAACTCTCTCATTTTAACTACTGCTCTATCAACCATACGTCTTTCGTGAGGTTGTAGCTTCGCTAAATCTGGCTGTATTTCTTTTAAGAATTCTTTAATTGGTTTTCTTGTGAATTTTGTAGATTGTTTGCCACCACCTGACATTACTTGAGTTAACACATCAGCCATCTCTGAACCGAAACGAATGTTTATTTCTTTTAATACTTCTTCATATGGAACATCTGGCATTTCATTTGCCATAGCTACGAATAGTTTTGTAGAGTTTGTTCTTATGTACTCATCATAATATCTATTAATATCTCCTAGTTTCTTCGCCTTGATGTTAGCGTCACCAGGCGTTGCATCATAAGATGCTTGGAATATGGCTCTTATTTTAGGTACATCAAAAGGAACTAAACCAAACTCTAAATCATTTGTTTGAGTAAACTTACCTTTCGATACATCATCTGCTACTAGCTGACCAAATAATTCTTCTACTTCTTGCTTGGCAAAAAACTCGTCTGTCTTTTTATTAATAAATTTTTGTCTCGCTAAAACTTTATCGCTGTTCTTTTTAAGTCCTTTTAATTCAATCCTTAAAGCCTTCTTTAATAAACCTTCTTCATAACCTAAAGCCTTTAAGAACCCTAAAGCACTTTCGTCTGAGTTAGCAGCCTTATTAATTTCGCTGTCGATTGTAGGTATTTCGCCAGTATCTTTTAAATTAGCGTCTTGTAATTCAGCCTGAGTTTCTTCTACTTTTGTAGCAGTATCTTTAGTTTGTTGTACTTCACTAGATAGATTATCTAGGTCTTGTTCTAGTTTTTGTGCTTCTTTTTGGAACTTATTCTTTTCTGTTAATATCTTCTTACGTTCAACTTCAATGTTTTTTAACTCTGCCTTTTCGTCTGCGTTTAAAGCTCTGTTTGCTCTGGTAGCACCTTCAGTAATTCTACGTCTTGCATTTCTATTATCAACGAGTGCATCTGAAACTCTTGAGAACTCTGACTTAGCTTTATCTAATTTCTTAGTAACTTCTGTTGTTGCTAATTCTGCTTCAGTTGGTTCTGGTTCAGTAGCTTTCTGTATTGTTGCATCATCTTCTGGTTTAATTCCTTCGGGTACTGCTTTTTCTGTAGTAGTTGTTGGCTCTTCAACAACTGGTTTTGTTCCAGTTGTATCAGCAGTAGCATCAGCATCTACTCTAGCTGATGGTAAAGATTGAGAAGTAGATATAAGTTGTTCTACACCTTTTCCTGTTTCTTTATAATCTACAAGAATTTTATTATAGTTTTCATATGCTCTTCTATAATCATTAGCTCTTGTATATAAATCATCTCTTTTTATGCTTAACTCTTGATAACTTTTTTCTTCTCTTAAACCTCTTTGCTCCATATCAGTAAGCTGTGCAGTCATTGTTTCTGCATCAGAGTTCATCTTATTAATTTCGTCTGGAGCAGATTTCATCTTCAGGTGAGCAGATAATGCACCTCGTCTTTCTAAAATATCATCAGCTAACGATTGGTCTATTACACCATCATCAACCAACTTCTTAAGCATCGCATCTTCGCCTCTACCATAACCAGGTATTTCTTCACCAGCGATAATTCTTGCTCTAAAACCTTGTGGAAGTTGTTCTTCTAATAGACTTAAGTTGGTTTTTAATTCATCTTCATAACTATCAAAATGTTCTTTTCTTACTGCCTGTACTTCTGGTGCGTTACCTTCACCCAAATCAGCTTTCATATTAGCTTCTTTTACATCTGCTAAATGTCTGCTATAGGCTTCTTTATGTCCTTCTCTTAATCCTTTAGCCCAAGCAGGTTCGAATTTTAATCCACCACCTAGTTTAGGTAGAGGAGTTATAGCACCAAGAGTACCGAAACCAGCACCAAGCAAACCACCTGCTGCAGCACCTACACCTGTGGCTAATGCTGTTGAACCAATACTATAATCATCTTGTAATCCAACCTTTATATTTCGTCTTTGTTGTAAATCTGTTTGTAATCCCTCTATTGCACCTGAAGCACCACCTTCAACTATCGCACCTCTTTTAGCACCAGCTTTTATAGCTTCCTTTTTAACTTGCCCTCTGATTATTTGTTTTTGAGCTTGTTTTTTTACACCTTTTAAGTTCTGCTTCATAAGAGCTTTCATACTCTCTTGAGCAACTTTCTTAGCTGCAGCCTTCGCTCCAATAGCACCAAAACCAAAACCTAAAAGATTGTCTGGGTCTAATAGTACGTGTTTAACATTGTTCCAAAAACCAGCAGAACCTCTACCACCTTCTTGGTAGAAGTGAGGTAAAGCATCAAATGTTTTTTGGAGCCTTGCTAATCTTGCGTTTTGTTCGTCTGAGTTGGATGTTGTGGCATCGGCTATTTCTTTACCGATATGAACAGTATTTACATTCTTACCTGTTCTATCATTAAAGTAATAGTCAACAGCTTCTTCTGGATTACCAAATGTTTTTTGGTCTCTCTCATAATAGAAGTCGTATATATCTTTAAGAAATGCTGTGTTGTCTAGAAGTCCTGCTGCGTCTGTTTTTGATAATGCTCCACTAGCATAACCAAGTGGATTACTTGGGTCGGAACCACCTTCCCTTATAAGCCTCATACTCTCTTTAAATTGCTCTGAGACTTTGTTGTCTTTCCAAAAATTTGTTTCGTGTCCTATCGGATTTCCGACAGACGTGTCTTTTGTATCGTCTATTGCCATATTATTGGTACTCCAGTTTCCAATTATTACAGTAAATATAGGCTATCTAGACCGTCTGGTCGTCCCAATATTACTTAACTTCTTTGATTATTTTTCGGATATGTAGGGATTTATCTATCTCTAGTATCTCAAGCTCCACCTCTGCCTGTATACATTTAAAAGATAATCTGCCACCCTCGGTATTCCTAGTGGCTTCTCTACGTAATTTAAGGCAAGTTGATGGGCTATCAGTATACATAAATTCTTTAGCTGTACGCCAATCTTGTATATCACCTGTACTATCAAACATTAATAATGCAAATACTACTGCTACTGTGTTCATTCGTGTTTACCGTTCCTTACTTTTTCAAAAGCACTTTCTAACTTATTTATACGATTAGTTAAAAACTCTATTTGTAGATTTAACTTCTTTAATTCTGGAAGTTCGTCCTCTACATTTTCTTTTAATTTCTCTTGATTAGCACTAAGAAACTCAACAAGCATAAACAATTCGTTTATTTGGGGGGAGACCATATCACCTTTAGGAACACCAGAGATGAACTCATTGGCTTTGTTCAGGTCTGTATACATTAATTTTTGTTCTGTTTCGATTACATTTAGGCGTTCAATAACTGAGAAAGCAAACCACGCTCCGATAAGACAGGCTCCTACTATGCTAATTAGGTTTTTCATTGGCATACTGATAGGTGTCTTATCACTAATTTTCATATGTTATCTATCGTGTTTCTTCCTCAAATGCTTTTGCTTCTGAAATTGCTCTATTGAAAAGACGCTCTAAAAAAGTCTTTCCTCCGTGTCCTATACCAAACCCAACTGCAGTCTCTTTTATTTTATTTTGGCTATAAGTTCTAAAATCTACACCGTTATTTCTCATATATCTAAAAGTATCGTCATCTATATCAATTTTTCCATCATCATCCTTTAAGCCAAACATAATA
>Ga0115012_10001360_pt1 | contig 14189 bp, 12 predicted proteins | sample TroAtlMetagenome_FD_88706 | JGI IMG/M metagenome (GOLD analysis project Ga0115012, IMG submission 88706) | Marine eukaryotic phytoplankton communities from Atlantic Ocean - Tropical Atlantic ANT10 Metagenome | ecosystem: Environmental > Aquatic > Marine > Oceanic | place: Tropical Atlantic...
CATTTACTAATACAATTGAATCTAATGGAGATGATGTATTAATCAATGATAATTCAAAAACTAGAGAGTTTGTTATTTCTGAAAATGAATATAGAATAGATGGACTTTATGAAACTTCTGACTATATGGGTACTGGATGGCCTGGTGGTGATGCTCAGTCTGATGGAATGAGATTTGCAAATTATTTTGATATTAAAGAATCTGCAACTTTAACTTCTGCAAGAATTGGATTATATACTGAGGCTTTTGCAACTTCTTTAGGAGATTTTCAAACTACATCAGGAGGAGAAGTTATTTTCTATTTATGTGATACAACTGGACTTTTCGATCCAGCAGTAGAAACTTTAGATATGGATTTCGGGGGAGTTATTTGGGAAAGTTATTTTATTATGGTAGAAGAATGGATGGTAGATGAAGGTTTTGTAAGTGTCGAAATTCCGGAAATTCCATTAGACCCTAATGCTTACTTATTAGTTGTAGAATTATACAGCAACGGTTTAGAAAGTGACATTATCCTTCTTGACGACACAACTGTTCCGCAACCATGGTTTGCTTCAATGTATTGGAGTACTGAAGATGCAACATGGTATTCAAATGGTAACGCTATGGCTATTCATATGGGACTAAATGGATTAAATTATGCAGATGTTAATGAGGAAATTATATTGTCAGGAATTGAAATATTCCCTAACCCAACTAATTCTTTAATTAGCATCTCAAGTAATGAAATGTTAAAAGGTGAAACTACTATTTCATTATATAATATTATAGGAGAAAATGTAAAAACATGGAATTTTAATAATTTCGGATTAACAAATTCAATAAATATTGAAAATTTAGCTTCTGGAAACTATATTATAAAAGTATCAAACAATGATCGAACAATCCATGAAAAAATAGTGAAAGAATAATTTCCTAAACTAATGTAAAAAAAAACCCTCCTTTTAGGAGGGTTTTTTTATTCTTCGAAGTAATCCTCAGGGTTACGTACTAAAAAATCTATTTCTTCATCAATAACTCTCGAAAGAAAAGATCTTATAGATTCAATTTTTTTTTCATCTGTATTTTCAATAGAAACTAAATAATCTAAAGCCCTGTTCAGTGTTTTTTCATGATTAGCTAGAATTTCTTTTTCTCTTGAAACTCTAATTCTATTTAAAATATCATCCATTAAAAATAATTATTTGGGTTTGTATAAATATAAAAAAATTATTGTTAGAATTTTTAATTTTTAACTTTAAAAGACCAAGTAATATTAAATTCCGCAACACAAATTCCTTTTTCATCAAATCCTTTTGAATTTGTAACAATAGTCTGACCAATTTTACTTTTTATTGCCTTGTCAATTACATCAGAGATATCTTTCCCATTCTCACAAATAAATTTAACTTTTGTAATAGCTTTTTTATAAAATTTTGATTCCATACCTACAACTAGCATTGAAATTTTTTCATTTTTTTTATCTACATGCATTAAAGCTAGTACACCTGTAGATAATTCTGCTGCCATAGAAAGTACAGCAAAATAAATTGAATTAAAAGGATTTTTGTTCCAAAAACTAAATGGTGCAGTTACTATAGATTCTTCAAAAGAAATTTTTTTTAACCTTAATCCAGCAATGAAAGCTAAAGGCAACTTAAATATCAAGAAAATAATAAATCGCCAACCTTTTATTTTTTTTATAAATTTTTTAATTTTTAAAGATTCAATATCCATTTGATTTTAACTTTAATTAATCCTCATTTTTCATTAATTTAGCATTCTAAATATAATATCATTTTTTGAACAACTCTGATAAAAAAAATATAACTTTTGAACAATTCAAGTCATCCATATTAGAAGATTATAAAATTGCTTTTAAAAGTAGGCAAGCTAGTTTAATTGGCAGAAAAGAAGTTCTAACTGGAAGAGCAAAGTTTGGAATATTTGGTGATGGAAAAGAAGTAGCTCAATTAGCTATGGCAAGGGTGTTCAAGAAAGGTGATTTTAGATCTGGATATTATAGAGACCAAACATTTATGATGGCAAAAGGATTATTGTCCGTTGATTCTTTTTTTGCTCAATTATATTCAAATACTAATTTAGAAGAAGAACCTGCATCTGCGGGAAGACAAATGAATAGTCATTTTGCAACAAGAACAATTGATAGTAATGGTAATTGGAAAGATTTAACAAAAGAATATAATTCTTCCGCAGATCTTTCTCCAACAGGTTCACAAATGCCTAGATTACTAGGGCTAGCGCAAGCATCTAAAATATATAAAAATTGTCAATTAAATCTTCCTAATTTTAGTAATAATGGAAATGAAATTGCTTTTGGAACTATAGGAAACGCCAGTACTTCTGAAGGACTTTTTTTTGAAACTGTAAATGCAGCTGGAGTATTGCAAGTTCCTTTAATAATTTCAATATGGGATGATGCTTGGGGCATTTCTGTTTCTAGTAAATATCATACAACAAAAGAAAATATTTATGAAGTTTTAAAAGGCTTTGAAAAAACAGAGGAAAAAGAAGGTTTTTCTTTGTTTAAAGTTAAAGGGTGGGACATAGAAAATTTGTATAATACTTATGCAAGAGCTGAGGATATAGCTAGACAAGAGCATAAACCTGTTATTATTCATGTAGAAGAAATGACACAACCTCAAGGCCATTCCACTTCAGGATCCCATGAGAGATATAAAAGTAAAGAAAGATTAAAATGGGAAGAAGAATATGATTGTATTACAAAAATGAAGGAATGGATCATAGCAAATAATTATTCTAATTTAGATCAGTTAAATAAATTAGAAGATGATATTAAAAAAGAAGTTATATCACAAAAAAATCTAGCATGGAAAAATTATCTTGAACCAATAAATAAAGAAAGAAATCATACCTGTTTAATTTTAAAAAAGGAAATTGAAAATAGTAAAGACGTTAAAACCATTCATGATGAATTATTAAACTTGAATCCCATCTCCAGAAGAGAAATTATTAGAGCAGCTAGGAAGTCTATTTTTTATTTTAACGGAAAAAATAAAATAGAGCTATCAAGCTGGATAAAAAAGCTTTTACAAGAAAACAAAAATAGATATAGTTCTTTTCTTTACAGTGAGTCAAAAAATAAATTAAGTAATATTTCTAAAATAGAGCCTGTTTTTTCAGAAGAAAAAATAGTAGATGCTAGAATAGTATTAAGAGATAATTTTGACACCTTATTAAATAAATATCCTGAACTATTTATTTTTGGAGAAGATTGTGGAAAGATAGGTGATGTTAATCAAGGATTAGAAGGATTACAACAAAAATATGGGGAAAAACGTGTTTTTGACACAGGAATAAGAGAAGCCACAATAATTGGTCAAGGCATTGGTCTTGCTTTACGTGGGCTGAGACCTATAGCAGAAATTCAATACTTAGATTACTTGTTATATGCTATTCAAATACTAAGTGATGATTTAGCGACTTTACAATACCGTACTTTTGGAGGACAAAAAGCCCCCCTAATTATTAGAACAAGAGGGCATAGATTAGAAGGTATTTGGCATTCAGGCTCTCCAATGGGTGGAATTATAAATTTATTAAGAGGAATAAACATTTTAGTACCTAGAAATATGACAAAAGCAGCCGGCTTTTATAATCTCTTACTAAAAGGAGATGAGCCAGCTATTGTAATTGAATGTTTAAATGGATATCGTTTGAAAGAAAAAATGCCTGATAATTTGGGTGATTTTATTACTCCAATTGGAGAAATTGAAGTAATAAAATCAGGTTCAGACATAACAATTATAACATATGGCTCATGTTGTAGAATTGCACTAGATGCCTCAAAAAAATTAGAGGAATTAAATATTTCTGTTGAAATAATTGACATTCAATCACTAATACCTTTTGATATAAAAAAAGATATTTTAAAGAGTCTAAAAAAAACAAATAAAATTATATTTCTGGATGAAGATGTAAGCGGAGGTGCCTCTGCATACATGATGCAAAAAGTAATAGAAGAACAAAATGGGTATAATTATCTAGATAGTAAGCCTAGAACAATTACTAGCAAAGATCATAGACCAGCATATGGTGATGATGGAGATTACTTTTCCAAATCAAATATTGACGATGTGATTGAAACATGTTATTCTATTATGAATGAAATTGATGAAAATAATTATCCTGATTTATATAACTAATGATAATTACCGAACAAGACAGTCAATATAACAACCTGGAAAAAATGACTTTTCTAGAAATTATAAATTCTATTAATAAAGAAGATGAAAAAGTTGCTAAATCTGTAAAAAAATCTACAAAAAAAATATCTCTATTATCTGAAATAGTTTTTGAAAAACTAAATAATGGAGGTAGATTATTTTATATTGGATCAGGCACTAGTGGAAGGTTAGGTGTTCTAGATGCCTCAGAATGCCCTCCAACATTTGGCATAAAAAATAATATTGTAATTGGACTCATTGCGGGTGGAAACAAAGCACTTCGTAATGCAACTGAATATGCTGAAGATGATCTTCAATCAGGATGGAAAGATTTAAAAAAATATAAAATAAATAAAAAAGATGTTGTAATAGGAATTAGCGCATCTGGCAGAACACCATATGTGATAGGCGCTTTACAAGAATGTAAAAAAAATAAAATTATTACTGCCTCAATAACTTGTACAAAAGAGAACCCTATTTCTAGAATTTCCAATTATGATATTAAAATAATTTTAGGACCAGAATTTTTAACTGGAAGCACTAGAATGAAAGCGGGAACTGCTCAAAAAATGTGTTTAAACATGATAACAACTAGTGTTTTTATTAAACTCGGTCATGTTTTAGACAATAAAATGATTGATATGAAAATAAACAATCAAAAACTAAAAAAAAGAGCACTAAATTTAATTGTTGAAAAAACATCTCTAAATATAAAACAAGGAGAAAAAATGTTGGATAAATACAAAAGTGCTAGACTTGTTATTGAAAATGAATTAAAAAAAAATGATAAATAAAAAAAAACTTCTAAGCGGATTAAAAATAATTGCATTTATATTTCCGTTTATTTTTATAGGGCCAGCACTTTTTTTAAAAGGAAATATGACTGGATTTAACAATGATGATTCAAGAAATTTAATTTTTTTAATAATTGGAGGCGTAACAATGCTTATAGCATTAATTGGGCTTTTCATGGGTCTAAGAAAAATTATAGATTCTCTTTTCGATGAAAAATCTAACGAATAAACACTAAGTTTTTTTCATCTGACCTTTCATTACAAAATTTATATTCAAGACCTTTAAAGTTCTCTAACTCATTAATTGTTTGAATTTTATTTTTTATTATATATGAAGCCATAGAACCTCTTGCTTTTTTTGCAAAAAAACTAATTACTTTATAGTTGCCATTTTTTTTATCTAGAAACTTAGGAGTTATTATTTTTTTTGAAATTCTGAATTTATTAACTGAATCAAAATATTCATTAGAGGCCAAATTTATTAAATATTCATTTTTTGAATCTACAAAATTTTGATTTAATTTATCAGTTAACTTATCTTCCCAAAAATCATACAAATTTTTACCTTTATCAGTTTGTAATTTAACCCCCATTTCTAACCTATATGGCTTCATTAAATCTAACGGTCTAAGTAGACCATACAAACCTGAAAGTATTCTTAAATGATCTTGTGAATATTCTAAATCTTCTAATGAAAAACTATTTACATCAAGACCTTTATATACATCGCCAGTAAAACAATAAATAGCATGTCTAGAATTATTTAAATTAAAATCTTCATTCCAAGATTTATAACGATCGTAATTTAGATCAGTTAATTTTTGACTAATATTCATAAGATTACCTATTTCTTCTTTTTTCATTTTAAGTAAATGATTAATTAATTCTCTACTTTCAGGAATAAAATCAGGCATAGAACTTTTTGTGCAATTTAATTTTCTATCAAAATCTAAACTTTTGGCTGGAGATAAAAGAATTAAAAACATATAATATTATTAAGGTTGGAAATTAGAATTTTGTATGAAGTTTTCATCAGACAAAGTTAATAAAAATGCTTTTAAATTATTTTTTTCCTGTTGAGTAAGTAGTAAACCGGTTTGACCGGGAATACCATATGGGTTTGAATTTACATATTTCATTAACGGATCAACTGTAGGTGAATAGACACCACCAGAATTATAATGATCAATAACTTCTTCTAAAGTATTAAACCTGCCGTCATGCATATATGGAGAACTAAACTCAACGTTTCTTAAAGTTGGTGTTTTAAATAAACCTTTATCTAATTCATTCCCTGTAACTTCATACAAACCTAAATCTGTAAAATTTTCATCTAATGCATTATTATGAAAAGAATTATCCATAAAATTTATGTTTCCGTGACAATGAAAACAATCCCCTCTCTCTGTTGTAAATATATTCAAACCATCTAATTCTTCATTGGTAAACATAACCTCTCCCCTTGTCCATTTATCATACCTAGAATTGTATGAAATTAATGTTCTTTCAAACTGAGCAATTGCTTTAGCAATATGAGTTGAGTCAATACAGTCAATATTAAAAGCTTGCTTAAAAAGATTTCTGTATTCACTACTTGCATTTAAATCATTTTCTACTTGTTCCCAATTATTAGCCATTTCAATAGGATTAGTTACTGGCTCAAAAACTTGATTTTCTAAACTTGAAGCTGACCCATCCCAATTAAAAGAACTATTCCAACCAATATTTACCAAAGAGAACGCATTTCTAAATCCAAAATCCCCATTAACTCCTATGCTATATTGATTAGGATCTGAAAAAGAATTTTCTTGAATATGACAAGACGCACATGAGATTTCATTATTACTACTTAAAATAGGATCAAAAAATAATTTTTTACCTAATGACACACCTTCTTGTGTAAGTAAATTATCTTCTGGTATTAACATTGTAGGAAAAACATCTGAAGGGTAAATTAGTGAGTATGGTGTTGTTTCAAAATCATTATCATCACCCTCTGGATGACAAGAAATAATTAATAATAAAAAAATGAAAAACTTTTTCATATATTTTTTTTAATTTCCTGAAACTAAAAAAACATCCTCTAACATATTGACTTGAATAACTGACTGCGCTTCTTCTGAACTCATAATTGCAGATCCATAATAATTAAAATCATAAATAGGATCGTTATATATATTATTAATATTCATATCAATATAAATTTTTGAATAAGTTTCAGTAGTGTTTAAATCAAAAGTATAATTAACAGAGTAATCATTTCCATATAAACCTCCAGTGTGAGTGTTATAAAACTTCTGTTCTCCATAATTATCTAAATATCTACCTTCTAATTTCATATAATGATATCCACCACCCAAAGTAATAGGCCAAAGCATTAAATTATGAAAATTATTACTATCATTTAGGTACAAATTTGTTGTATTATTGTTTTGAGAAAAACCATATTTAAATGAAACAGAAACACATGGGCTTGGAATCTCTATGTTCTTTAATTTTAAAGAATTTTCATCATCAAGATTAATAAAATAGTAATTATCTAAAGTTATAGATTCTCCGTTTTGCAGGTTTAGTGTTAGATCAGATATAACGTATAAAAATCTTTCAATACTATAAATATTTCCTACTTCATTTTGATAAATTAAATTATTTAATTCTAATTCATTTTGATCTATAAACTGTCTAAAATGAATATCTATCTGCAATTCATCTTCTTTTTCACAAGAACCAAAAAAGACCAAAGAAAAAATTATTAGTATAAAAAACCTTATTTTCTTGAAAACACCCATTAAGCAAAAATAGTTTATTTTTAAGTAATATTTATTTCTTAAAAAATGAAAAACCCATTTATTTATTTATTTTTTCTTTTATCATTTTCATATGCACAAAATATTTCGCCTTACTTACAAAATAAAATAATTACTATATCAGAGAAAGAATTTGTTCCTATTACTATTACTTTAAAAGAAAAAATAGATACTGAAAAATTAAAGACTGAATTTAAAATAAATAATGTTCCAGTAAAAAAAAGAGCAAGTATTATTGCTGAAAGACTTCAGAAAAAGTATAAAAAAAATCAAGAGGAATTATTGAAAGAAATATCTCTATTTCCAAATGAATATAAAAATGTATTTCAATTTTGGGCAGTAAACATGATATATTTAGAAGCAACTAAAAATCTTATTAAATTATTAGAAAACAATGTACTAATCAAAAATATAGATATAGAACTAGGCAAAATAGAGCCTATTAAATCTGAAAGTGTTTCGCATTTTCAAATACAAGGTGGTAATAGTACTGAGCCAGGAATTGAAGCAATCAATGTTCGCCCTCTATGGGACATGGGTTATACAGGGAAAGGAACTTTAGTATTTAATTATGATACTGGTGTTTGGCCTACTCATCCTGCTTTTTCAAATAGGTTTTTTGGAAACTTTTATCCAATGGAACAATGTTGGGACGGTTATTTTAGTGATAGCCCAAATGGTTTGAATGACCACGGAACACATACTATGGGTATAATTGGAGGATTAGTCTCTGAAACTAATGACACGATCGGAAGTTCTTTCAATTGTTATTGGATTGCTAATGACTTTGTAACATCAACTGTTGAAGAATTACCACCAGTAGTTGATATGGTAACTTCATTTGAATGGGCATTAAACCCAGATGGAGATTTATCTACATCTTTTGATGTCCCTGATGTAATTAATAACTCTTGGAGATGGTATAATCCAATTGACACAGTACAGTGTGAAGGCTATATAGTTGATTTAATGAATGTTATTGAAGCGGCTGGCATAGGAAATATTTTTTCTGCTGGAAATGATGGGCCAAATAACGAAGGAGTAAAAGCTCCTCAAAGAATAAATTCAAATTTAGTTAATACATTTTGTGTCGGAAGTATAAATGCCAATTCCGAAGATCTAATGATAAGTACTTTTTCTACTAGAGGTCCAACACAATGCCCTAATGAAGGTGGTTCCTTAGAAATATACCCAGAAGTATCAGCACCAGGACAAGCAGTAAGGTCAGCTTCTGGAGAAAATGGATTTGATGTGAAATCAGGAACTTCAATGGCTGCACCGCATGTTTCAGGTTGTTTTTTATTATTAAAAGAGGCTTTCCCCTTTTTAAGTGGCGAGGAAATTTTAACTGCAATATATTATACAGCTGTAGATTTAGGCGAAGCAGGGGAAGATAATATTTATGGAATGGGGATTATTAATGGTCTAGCTGCCTTTAATTACTTAGCAGAAATATATGAGCCAATATTACCTAATAATACTGAAGATATTTCAATAATCAATATATCAAATACACCTGAAAAAATATCTTGTCAAAATTATTTTGAGCCTATAATTAATATTAAAAACCATGGTAACTCATTAGTTGAAGGAATCAAATTTTCATATTACAACAATGAAATATTACAAGATGAATTAATATTTTCAAATGTAATAATTAACTCCGGTGAAGAATTAGAAATAAACCTACCAACAATACAAAATTACAATTATGGAGATGTTGAATTATGTTTTATTGTTGAACCTTTGAATTTTATTGAAGAAATCGACTATCATAATAATAGAAGAATGATTAGATTTAAACATAAGCCTAAATTTGAATTACCATACAATGAAAATTTTGAATCAGGAATTAATTTAGATGACTGGCATATTATAAACTCTGATTTCAGTAGAACATGGGAAAGTGTAGGGACAATGGGTATAGAAAATAGTGACAATTCAATATATGTAAATCTTTTTGGCTACAACCCAAGAGATGGACAAAAAGATGAAATTATAAGCCCAATTATAAATCTATCTGGAGATTCTATTCAAATGAACTTTTCAGTATCATATCAAAAATATACTAATTCTTCAAAACAAGACACTTTACAAGTTTTTGTATCAAATGATTGTGGAATATCTTTTGAAAATATAATTTATGAAAAAGGAGGGGATGATTTAAACACTTGGGATATTGAAACCGAAAATTTTATACCATATGAAGAAGATCACTGGAGAAAAGAAGTCATAGAGCTTAATGATTTTTCAGGTCAAGAAATATTATTGAAAATGATTACAACTAACTACAGAGGAAATAATATCACAATAGACGAAATAAATATATTTAATGAAAATGGATTAAATCTTAATCATTTTTCTGATGAAAAAAACTATATATATCCTAATCCAACTAATGGAAAAATAAACATAAAATTAAAAGATAAATCCATCACGGATTATAAAATCATAAACTCTCTTGGGCAAATTATTAAAGAGAAAGAAATTTCTAATTATAATATTATTGAAGACTTAAGTGAACAACCAAAAGGAATCTATTTTATTAATTTAATTAGTGATGAAAGACACCAAACTAAACAAATTATTATTCTTTAAATTCATTTAGAAAGCCTGACACTTTAACTTCTATTTTTTCTGATATATTATCTTTTAAAAGCTTTGGTATTTTAATTTTAAAATCATCTGTTTCAACAAAAAACATAGTAAAAAAATGTATTTTTTCATCTTCTAAAGTAATAACAACTTTTGTTTTAATATTTTTTTCCTCACCATGAATACTTAATACCCCCTCAATAAAAATACCTTGATTGAAAACTTCTGATAATTGTTTAGAAATAATATTTTGTTCATTTTCTGATGAAGTTTTATTTATTTGTTTTAAAACTTTTTCAATTTGATTCCCTAAACTATCTGACTGACCTTTAAAAATTGAGTAAGGAAACTTATCCGAATTCATATATTTATCATTGAAGTGAGTTTGCATCAAAGATCTTTTAAATGTAAATGATTTAATAGGCAAACGAAAAAAAAACTCACCTGAATTCATATCAATAATGCCTTGCAAATCTTCGGAAAAAGCAGTTATGTTTTCTAAAGGAGCATAAGAAAAAAAAGATGTCTTGGCTTCCGAAACTTTATATTTTTGACTAAAGCAAAATATTGGTATAAAAATTAATAGTATAAATTTTTTCATTTTAATGTAAATTCTCTACTTATGTTAAATCCAAAATGTATTCCTCCTTCTCCCCAACTTTGATTTGTTTCTGTTAAAAAACCAACTTCATACATAGGTAATGAATTAGTAATGTGTAACTGGAATACATGCCCGCCCGTTTCTATATCTAGGCCAATTGAAAGGGAATTATAAAATTGATTTTGATTTATTAAAACTCCATCCTTTTCAGTAATTCTATAATAATACTCCACATTAAGAGATGTGCTTTTAGTAACATTATACTTTATAGCTGAACCTAATAAATAAACGTCATTAAAAAAATAAGGTGATTGAACCATATTACGATGTATAAAAGTGGGCATCAATTGAATAGATAATTTATCATTTAATTTAGATGCAACTAGTAATTGATTACAATATGAAACTCTTCCCGAAAAAGGATAGTTATCCTGATTTTTCCTTAAACTTTCTATTGAAAAACTACTAAAAAAAACCAAAGAAAACGGTATGTTTTCTTTTCGATTTTGTCTATAAATAGAATATTTAAAAAATCCATCATAGTTTTTTTTATAACTACTTCGACCTATTCCTATCATTATACTATTTGACAAACCATACTCCAAACCCATTCTTATTGTAGCCTGATCTAAACCAAATAATTCATAAAAACCAGTGTTTAAAGCTCCAAATCTATGTGAAATTCTAACATCTAATGCACCTGGGGCAAACATTTCAATAGAATGACCATTTATAATTCTAGTAGACATAAACGTAGATGTAGTAAAATAATTATCTTCTACTGGTTCTAAAAAACTCTCTAAATTATTTTGTGAAAATAATATAGAGCTCGTTAAAAAAAAATATAATATCTTATTCAAGCATTCCATTTAAAATCCATAATTTAATTTCTTCTTTTTCACAATTAGTTAATTGAAGTGCTCCAGGAGGGGGCATAATATTATATGCATAACCTACCGCATTACCATTAATAAAATCTATTAGAGTTTGACCATTATTTTGTGTAAGTATAGAATAATTTAGTTCAAGGCCTATATTATTATGACAAAGAACACATTTTTGATCAATTATATCATATATATCATTTTCATTTTCAGATTGAAAAACCATTTCTTGAGCAAACTGGCAACTTCCGTCATCTTCAACAGCTAGAAAATTATAATTACATGCATCTGGATCAGTACACCCAATATAATAAAGACAAGAATCATCATCTTCAATAGCAGATGAGTCAAAATTTGATGCATTTGGATCAGTACAACCAAAATAAAATTCTTCATTTTGATTAGTACATGAAAAAAAAATCACATTAAATAAAAAAAAATAAAAAACCCTACTCATTATTTCGAATTATATATTTTAACACTTTTTCCATTAAATGCAATCTATCTTCACCTCTAATATTGTGCGGATGATTAGGATACAAAAAATAATCAATTGGTATATTATTTTCTATGCATTTTTCAATAAATTGTAAAGAATGTTGGACCACTACAACATCATCTATTAATCCATGTATCATCAATAAATCAGAGTTTAAGCTTTTAACCTGATTATTTAAGTTTGTAGCAAGATAACCATCAGTGTTTTTAATTGGGGTCTCCATATATCTTTCAGTATACATCACCTCATACAAAGACCAATCTGTCACAGGGCCACCCGCAACACCACAAGTAAAAAAATCTGGATAATTAAGTAATAAATTTGTTGTCATAAAACCACCATAACTCCACCCATGTAATGCAATTCTGTTAGGATCAACATAATCTAAAGACTTTAAATAATTATAACCTGTTATTTGATCTTTCATCTCAATGTCGCCTAATTTTTTAAATATAACTTGCTCAAATTCTTTTCCTCTATTTTCTGATCCCCTTCCATCAATAGTAAACACTAGATAGTCTTGGTTTGCCAAATAGTACATCCAAAGAGGAGTGTTCGATAACCAAGAATTAGTAATCAACTGAATTTGAGGACCATTGTATACATATATTAATACTGGGTACTTTTTGTTTTTATCAAAATTATAAGGCTTAATAAGCCTAGTATTGAGAAAAGTATTACTTTCATTAGAAATTTTTATTAGCTCTGTAGAACCTATATTGAAATCTGAAAGAGGATTTTTAGAATCCAATAATTTATAAATAAATTCCCCTTCTGCATTAATTATTTGAATTATTCTAGGAAGCTTCAAATTAGAAAATTCATCAATAAACAAATTACCAGTAGGACTCATTTTAAACTTGTGATATCCAGGAAATTCAGAAGATAAATTTTTTTGTGCTTTTTTATTTTTTTCTTTTAAATCAAAATTATAAAGATGAACATCCAAGCCATCATCAGAAAAAGCTGAAAAGTAGATTATATTATTTTTAAACCCTAAATAATCTTTTACTACTATTTGACCATGTGTTACTTTTTCAATTAATTTCCCTTTCTTATTATATAAATATAAATGATCATAACCCTCTTTTTCAGATCTCCATAAAAACTTTTCATTATCTAAAAATATCATTGGATGTACAGGATGAACATATTTTTCATCTTTTTCCTCTAAAATAGTCTTTAAATATAAACCTGAAATTGCATCATACTTATTTAATTTTAAATGATTCTGATCTCTATTTAAAATTGCAACATAAATATATTTTTCAGATGGCCCCCAGCATATATTAGTTAAATAATGATCTTTTGAATCACCTGTTTGCAAATAAATAGTTTTTTTAGAATCAATATCATAAATGCCAATTTCGACGTACTCACTATAATCTCCAGACATTGGATATTTTATATTTTTTACCCTAGAAGTTGTATCTGAAGAAATTAATAATGGATAATTGTCAACTTTTTTCTGATTATTTTTATAAAAAGCTAATTTATTACCATTTGGAGACCAAAAGGTTCCTTTATAAATTCCAAATTCATGTCTATGGACTACCTGACCATATATAATATCTTCTTCTTCTTTATTTATTTGTTGACTAGTATCTGCATCAGCTACAAATAAGTTATTATCGTAAGTATATGCTAATAAATTTCTGTTAAAATTATAATCTTTATTAAAAGCATTTTCATTATGTTCTAAATATAATACAGGCTTTCTACCTCTTTTTGTATTAAACAAAAAAATTTGATTTTTGTTTTCAAACTTAAAACTATGGTTTGTAACCCATTTAATATTTGGAAAATTAGATAAGCCCAAAGG
>Ga0115012_10001361_pt1 | contig 14185 bp, 15 predicted proteins | sample TroAtlMetagenome_FD_88706 | JGI IMG/M metagenome (GOLD analysis project Ga0115012, IMG submission 88706) | Marine eukaryotic phytoplankton communities from Atlantic Ocean - Tropical Atlantic ANT10 Metagenome | ecosystem: Environmental > Aquatic > Marine > Oceanic | place: Tropical Atlantic...
ATCATCAATTTCTTCCTTTATCTTTTCCCACGGCTCATCTATGTACGGGTCCCACATAAAAACTCCATGTCCTCTTTCTTCTAAAATATTTTTTAATAGAATAGATGGACTACCCGTTATAATGTTAGTTTCTGGTTTAAAGGATTTTCCGAGTATATTTATCCCTCTGTATCCTTCAGAATATTCTTCTATCAAATCAGCTAACCAATCGGTTTGAAGTTCTCTTTGTATCATTATACTATCAAACCAATTGTAACTCATTTCAAGTTTTTCACACAACCAACTTAATGCTATATTATCTCTTGGATGACATCCACCACCATCTCCCATACCACCACTTAGGTACTTATCTGATATAATTCTCTCATCACACATCTTTAGTGCATTTGTTACATCATCTACATTTGTATTTGGTAAATGATGACACATTTCCATTATGGTATTAACAATTGAAATTTTTGAACTTATAAAAGTATTATAACACACCTTAATCAACTCAGCATTTTCAATTGTGGTATCATAAAATGGTTGGTGATGTAATGTTCTGTAAAACTTCTTTGCTTTTTGTGCTGCATCTTTATCCTCAACACCAAACAAAACTATTTCAGGTTTTAAGAAATCTCTCATTGTAGTACCCATTGCTATAAAAAAAGGATTGTAACACAATTTAGTATGTTTACCTAACAATGGTTTTATTTCATTACGAATTGTACCTGGTAATACGGTTGAAATCACAATTACAATTTTATCAACACCTTGTTTTTCTATTTCATCTGATAAATCTTTCACTCCTTTTTTCAAGAATGTATAATCAAAGTCTTCTCTCGTATCGGGTATCCTTGTTATACCCTCATACTCTTCTCCGTGTGGTGTTTGTATTGGTACAAAAATAATTTCCGAGTGTTTTACCACATCTTCTATTGATTTTATTTTTATTTTTGTTTTGTCCAAATAATCTTGTGCCCATATTTCTTGATACTGAAGTTTTCTTGTATCAATTATGTCCTTTACTTGCTGAGACGGGTCGTAACCCACTACACTATGACCTCTTGATTCCACGGCAAGTGCACATGGTAATCCTAACTTCCCTAAACCTACAAAACCTATATTCATTTTTTTTCTCCTTTGTAATGGTTTATAAATTTTTTTACATTACTGGTATTTAAAATTTTAGATTGATTTTCTAAAATTCTTGCCCAAATACTATTCTTAAATCGATTATTTTCAATACAATTATTCTCTATTGTAAATATATTTTCTTTGATAATCTCAAACTTTTTTTCTAAATCCCCTTCGTTCCAAAATGATGTATCAATAACATCATCAAATAAATCTAAACCAAGAACTCTAAGAGGTTTATCAGAATCTTTCCAAGTAGTAATCATTGGAATCACCCCATAAATAAAAGGTTTAAATATTTTTTCTGATTGAAAATGACCAATACCACTATATGAATCATGTCCATGTAGTGATTCACATGATATATCAGAAAAAACTTGATGATAAAATGCTTTCATAGGATTTGTCTGTTTATCCTTTACCTCAATTTCTGATAATATTTCACCTTCAAGATTATCTTCTAAATATTTTCTTTCCCATGCTATACTGACCAATCCCTTTTCTTCTAAATTATTTTCTCTTAAAAATCTAATCTGTTTATCCTTATGAATTCTTCTCGTCTTATGTGTAGATATAAATAATTTACTCCTATCTTTATCATTACTAATTTTGTAATCCTTATCATCATAGTCTTTTGGGTCTTCTGTAATCTGAGTCCCACAACCATCAATTGCAGAACTTAAAAAACTTAAGCTCGGTATCTTAACATAATCAGTTTCTACATCTTGCCAATCATGATGTGAACAAATTATTTTTTTGTCAGGATATCGTTTCTGTATGTGGTCAAGTATTGGGATACAGCTTTCATATTTAGGTGCCCTCTCAGTTTCAATTAAAACTAAAACATCAGTTCTTCGCTGTATATCGGCTAATTCTTTTTCCTGTTCTTGAAGCTTCAAGTCAATTTTTTTCTTTAAGAAATCTAATTCATAAGAATACAAACCTTCATCGTCATAATTTCTTATAACAAATCTATGGTCAAACATCCTTGATACATCCAACCAAACACTATCACTATTATATAAAAAATTAGTCCAATTCATTATAATTCCTCAAATCCATTTTTATCGCTCCATAAATAATACTTCTTATCGTATTCTTTCATCATAGAAAAAATTTGATTCCATCCATTTGGGCTCTCATGTGGAAGTGGTATTGTAAGATTCAAAACAAAATTCAAACAATCAACATTGTGGTTTTGGTATTTTTTATTGTCAATTTCATCCCAATTTACATGACCTGATAAATATTTCCAATGGTCGTGTAGACCATTAATGGCCGTATCTAAACGAAATGCATGTTGTAATACACAATGACCCCAATGAAATCCACCAAAATATGTAACATCAATTTTATTATCCACTACCACTTGTGGTAATTCATCTAACTCACATATGATGTCATAATCATCCCAATTCAATTTTCTTTTTGGTTTATGACCTTGTGCATAACTAAGTATTACTTTTGTTCCTTTATTTCTTTCAACTTTACAGCTATATTTTAAGAACGGAAAAAATGATGAAGCCTGTTCCCATGGCCAAAGTACTGGACTTATCTCAGCATGTTCAAACATATCTACTATAATTAACGCCTTATTCATTTTCAATTAACCTTTTGAGGTTAGTCTCAAAACTCTCTTCTCCCATCTTGGTTAAAAGTTTTTGATTGTGTAAAATATTCTCAAATGATTCCAAGTAAAGTTCTCTTACTACATCTAAACCTTTATCACACAGATTTTGTATTTGATTCATTACGAAATCAAATCTCTTTTTATTATCCTGTATGTCATCATAACTCTCATCAAACATTTTTGGAAATGTTTTGAAACCTTTCCGTTTCAAATAATTTAAAATTTTTGGTCTACCCAAAACTATAAATGGTTGAGTCACAAGTGCTTTATATGTCTTCTCTGTTACAAAAATATATTTTGCATTCTCTTCAATTGTAAAAAATTTAGTTTCTGGTACAATGTTAAAATAAGTATTCTTTATATGTTCAAATGGAAAATCTAATGAGTGCCAAACAAAATCATCTTCATACATATCTGAATTTAATGCCTTAAAACTAACTCCGTTCTCAAAGTCTTCTTTTACATCTAACAAATGTTCTTCGTTGAAATAATCATCTGATTCTCCCCAATCATCATCAGTATTCAATCTTCTACGAAGTTCTACAAAATCTTCATTGCTTGGTCTTTTTAACAATGATACGAGCCCATTATCAAGTAAACCTCTTTTTTTCAATTCATATGTCAACATAATCCTATGTGAGTGTGGATATCCATTGTAAGATAAAAACATTTTTTCTCTTTTGGATTCTCTCAAATCTTGTATCTGTTCATCTGTGTATGGAAAAAAATTAATATTAGGACTTTCTAATAGATGGTTTAAGGTTCTATACATCTGATAATCTATATGTAAGACATTTTCGTAATCTCCCTCAAAGTTACTATCAATGAATATCCATTCATTATCCTTAAAACCAGCACTCTTAATGGCCTCATGAAAAGACCTATATTCAAACCTTTCTAACGCTTCGTGTGGATGAAAAAATATTAATTTTTTACCACTTGGTGATAAGAATACATCATCCAAGTTATCAACAAATATTTGAATTTTACCAAGTCTATTCTTGGGTAATGTTTTTAATTTTTCTAAAAGATTCATACCGATAAACAGGTTATCTGTGCAACATATTTTGGTTCTCTACCCATGTTTCCACCTGTGTGCCATTCATCACTAAATTTTACATAATCACCCTTTTTCCAATTAAAAAATGGTTCATCGTTTACATCAAAATAATGTCCACTCTTCCAATCTTCTAAGGCAATCCAATATCTAAAAGTACTTCCCACACCATATTTTTCTTGTATTTTAAAATGCTTGTCTTTGTGATAAGGAATTGTTTGACCAGGTGGAACTTTCAATATTGAATGGTAAGTATAGTCCCAATCCTTTTCCAAATGGTTAGATATATCTATCATCCAAGATGGGACATCATTTTCAAAAATTTCATAAATCTTACTATTATTTTTATTATAGTACTTTTCCAATATAGGAATCTGTTTATAGCAAATTACTTCTTCCGTAAATTCGAGTGAATCTAAATCTTCTTTTGTTACATCCCCTCTTATATCAATGTGACCATACTCTAACATAAATTAAGTTCCTTTAATTGAGTATAAATATACTTTCCAAGACTCAATCCCTTATTTTCATAATTCTGAATTAATAGTTGTTGATTATGTTCAAGTATATCCTCTACGGATTTATATAATTCTACCAAATCATATTTACTTTTTTCACTAAGTTCCTCTAATTGTTTCAAAATCATATCAACTTTTTTGTGTGCATCTCTTTCATACTGATAAGATTCATCAAAAATTCTGTCAAATGTCTTAAACCCATAATTTTTTAAAACATCAAGACATCCGTATCCACCCCAAATTAAAAACGGCCTTTTTAACAACATTGGAAACATTGTTTTCTCGGTAATATAACTGCTTGTTAGTCTACTTCGATAGTATTGTTGATTCTCTTGAAAATAATATTGGTCTTCATTTTCAACCGTGTAATCACAATTACTCTCTACAATCAAATTTATAAAACTACGAGCGATGTACTTCACGATAACATCGTCTCCACCTTCTCTCCAATCTCCTTCCCATTTATTTTCCTTACCAGGCACCCTTTTAGGTGGGTTATCCACCTTATCTTCATGAAATATTCTACCTCTTAATCCATAAGAAACAAATCCAACATCATCCTCATGGAAGTCATACATATCTTTTATAAGATTTGAATTGTATAAACCTTGATGTAAAATATCATTACTAACTCTTGCCGTCCACATTGTAGCACTAAAAAGTTTTTCTTTTATCTCATCAGTATCTTGAAGGCTTTCGTGTAGTATTATCGGATAAAGATCAAGTGGGTGGTCACCGATATTATAAATGTATGGACAGAGTGGTATTTCTTTTAATTTTGTGGTGTGAATTTTTGTGATTTTATTATCCCAATCATTTATTTTTCTAATACCATCTTTCTCAATAACTTTTTTTAAAATGTCTAATCCGTAATTTAATTTATTATTAGAGGTCAAAAATACTACATTACTCGTATCAATATTTTTATTTTCAAAAAAATTAAAAATATCATCTATTTCTATCAATAGTTCATCATTGTAATCACCATCATTGCCTGAACCAACTATATAAAATTTTCTACCCTTTACAATTTCTTTATCCCATCTCTCTTTCCAATTTTCTGACGAACTACCAGTATCACCGTTGTGATAAACTAAATACTGACCACCGAAAATTGATATGTAATCTCGCAAGAAATTAGTACACCTTGAATTTTCAATTTGCATCTAATCTACCCAATAATTTATCTCTTTGAGATTTTATCCATTTTCCGTAGAAATGATAATAGTTATGTTTTAATATGGGTTCGATTGACCAATACCAATCGTGTATTTCACCTATCGGTTTATTACACAATTTTTTTATCTGTTCAAAAATCATATCTTGTCTTTTATCTTCATCTAAGACATCATCATAACTTTCATCAATAAACGGATGAAATGTTTTGAATCCCCAATTTTTAAGTTGTTTGATTTGATGTCTATCTGCCATAAGTATAAAAGGTTGTAAGTTTGTAATTGGTTTCCAAACTTTTTCTGTAAATGAGAGTTGGTCTTTAAAACTTGTAAATTGATTTTCAGTTACAATTTGAAAGTATGAGTCGAGATAAAAATTATTATTAAATAATTCGAATGACCATTTCTTTTCTTTCAAATCAACCTTGTCGATTTCCAATGGTAATTTTTTCTTCAATGATTCAATTGAAAAATAAAATTTGTTTTCTCCAGTCAAATTCCAATTCCAAAATTCATCATATTTAGGAAATGAAATAAAACCTTTTTCTAATAATTTTTCAGATTCTAAAAATAATACTAAATTTAACCTATGTGATTTTGGTAATCTGTTGAATGAAATGAAATGTTTTTTTCTAATTTTTTCTTTTGTATTTTCCCACTTTTTCATTTTTCTTCTTGAATATGTGTTTCCATGATAATTCATACTCGGATGCATAACTGTGTATCGATACCAATCAAGTCCACAATACTCAAACGAAGAATAATTTATTTTGGTATCAAGTTTTATGGTGTCTAATATGTTGTTTGAATCCATATAGATAAAATTTTCTTGTGGTATTCCATGTTGGTCAAGTAAAAAATGAAGTCTTTCTAACAAAGTTTTATTTAAGATTGTATCTCCATCATTTACTTCTTCTCCAAATCCTTCAAATCCATAGTTCATCAAAATCTTACATTTGTTTTTTTGACAATCTAACAAGACATCTTCTGAAATAAAATCAAACACACTTTTATTATAATTTTTTCCAGTAAATCTTTCCATACCAATTGCAGCTGTAAACTCTTTTACATTAATAACATAGATGTAATTTGTTTCTATATCATCAATTAGTTTTGTATCTACGAATAAATTTACCCATTCCCTTTTTGATTTAACTAAATAATCATGCCTAATTTTTTGAACCATTCCCAAAAATACATTTCCACAATCACAGATTTTCCAACCATTAAAATCATATTCTATACAATTATCAATAGGGTCACCATCCTCTTTGATTTTGTCATAACCAAAAACTATCTTACTCACTCAAATACCACTCTATTGTTTTTCTAATTCCTTGTTCAAATGTGTACTTTGGTACAAATCCAAGTTTTGTAATTTTATTTATATCGGCCAATTTAAAAGGTATTGTAGTGGGTTTGGTCGAGTCCCACTCTACATTTAATTGTAAATCACATGCAGTCAAAACCGATTCAACTAATCTACCAATTGTAATTGATTCACCACTTCCTAAATTGTAAGGTTCCATTGGGTTTCCCTTATCCATAATTAATAACATTCCATTTATTACATCATCAACATATATAAAGTCTCTTACCACATCAGGTGTCCCCCAAACAACAAATGGATTTTCACCCTTGAGACTTCGTTTAATTAGTGCTGGAATAACATGAGATGTTTCTAAATCAAAATTATCATGTGGCCCGAAAACGGCAGTAGTTCTACTTATATAAATTTTCATATCACTAATATGAGAACAATGTTCCATTACTTTTTCACGATATCTTCTCATCCAACCATATCCATAATATGAAATATAAGGTTCACCATCCCAATATTCTTCTTCTTTTAAAGGATAATCTTTTAGTGGATATCCTGTACCACTATTTAAATCAATAAACTTTTCAACTTCACATCTTTGACATGCATCAATTACATTTGTTAGACAAGTGATTTGATTTAGTGTGATTTGAAAATCAGTTGGTACATACTTTGGATTTGCTATCATACCAGCAAGATGGATTACATAATCAGCCCCATCTATTAATTCAATACAATCATCTATATTTGTTAAGTCAATATTATTTAAGATTTCGATTCTATCATCATCAATCTTAAGTGGATTTTCATGAGTATGGGTTCTGACATCTGCACCTCTTTTTAGTAACTCTTTAATCATGTGAGTTCCTATCATACCACTCCCACCAGTAACGACTATTGTTTTATCTTGATAATTCATTAGGATTCCTTATTCAATTTATTACATAGATTAATTATTTTTTCTTTACTTATTTCAGGATGATTACCAATATATAACGAATAATGATGAATATAATCCGAATTTGGTAGTTCCCCTGCTACAAAATCATATTTTTCTAAATAGGGTTGTTTTGCTTGATTTCCCCCACCAGCAGTTCCTATACGATATTCCACCTCATTTCTTTTTAAAATATCACAAACTCTAAGTAGTCTGTTTCTATCTTCACCAAGAATCATTAGAGGTAACGCAAAATTACTATTTCCTTCGAGTTCATAATCTGTAAAGAATTTTTCTGAGTCTAATGTATCTACCCATGTTTTTAAATTTTCAACCCTTCTTTGAATATTATAATCTAATCTTTTTAATTGTGATGTACCAATTATTGCATTTAATTCTTGGTTTCTCATATTATAACCAGGTACCGCGAAGGTAAACAAAGGATTTAAATCAGGATAAAGACTTTCATATTTTTTCTGTAAATTCATACCCAATTCATCATTTTGTAAATAATCTAATCGAGTCATTCCATGTGAACGAAACATTTTAGCATATTGATAAATTTCATCATCATTCGTACATACCATCCCACCTTCGATGGTTGTCATGTGATGACCAAAGTAAAAAGAAAAGTTGGATACATCACCAAGAGTTCCGACCTTTTTTTCTTGATAGGTCGCTCCATGTGCCTCACAGCAATCCTCTATCAAAAAAATGTCTTTATCTTTACATAAATCTATTATCTGTTGTGAAATAGAATTAAAACCTAAACAATGTACGAGTGTTAATCCAATTGTATTTTCATTTACCAATGGTACTATTTTTTCTATATCGGTGGAAAAGGTTTCAAGTGATACATCAACAAAGACAGGTTTGAGTCCGAGATTTACAACGGGTGATATGTCACTTACCCAACCCAATGTTGGTACAATAACTTCTCCGTAACCTTTCATTTCTTTCATAATGGAGACCATGATATAATTTGCTGAAGCACCTGAGTTAACAAAAACACTATGTTTTACTCCTAACCACTCCGACCATTCTTTTTCAAATTGTCTAACTTTACTTCCTTGAGTGAATCTAACACCATCGATATTAATATGGTCAATTAGAGCAGCCTTATCATCCTTAGTGATACTATCGTTTATTAATTGCCACTTAAACATTATTTAGCAAACGAGTTATATCGATAATTCAAGTTTTCTTTATTATTGAGATACCATTCAATAGTCTCTTCAATCCCACTTTCAATATCAATTGTTAATTCGAATCCACTTTCAAACATTGTCTTCATATCTAATAACCTTATCAAGTCTCCGTTAGGTTTTGTTTTATCATAATTTATTTTTACATCAAATTTGTTTGCTATAATATCAGCTATTTCTTTTATAGTTACTCCCTTACCACAACCAAGATTAACAGGTTTGGTAATTTTGTTTTCTACAACATGAATCATCCCTCTTGCGACATCACGGGCGTGTATGAAATCTCTAATCGGTGAACCATCACCCCAAACTTCCATACTCTCACTTTGAGGGGTTATATTCGCTGTAGTGATTGATGTTCTTTCTCCTTTTTGAATAAGTGATGGGATTACCATTGAATTTTTAATATCAAAATTATCCCAATTTCCATATACATTTGCAGGTCTCACAATTGAAATTTTATCCCAATCGTGTTGAATTTTATAACCATCGGCCTGTAACTCACCTATTCTTTTTGCCCAACCAGGTAACCTATCATTATCAGATGGAAATGTTTTCCATACATCCTCTTCTCTCATCAATTCGGATGGACTGTAGACTCCAACAGAACTCGTATACAAATACCACTTGACATCTTGTCTGAATGCTGCTTCCATCATATTAGTATTAAATCTTATCATCGGTAAGAAGTAATCGAGTGGTTGTGTGACCGACATCTTAGTTGAACCCTTCACACCTGCAACATGAAATACATAATCCATATCCTTACAAGCATCAAAACAATTTTCATAAATTGTCAAATCTAACTTTTCAAATTTTACATTGTCAAAAAAATCAATTGGTTCATCAAGAGATACTACCTTAACCCTTGCTTCTTTTTCTAAAAGTAAACCGACCAATTCCCTTCCAATCATACCTGTACCACCAGTCACTAATACTTTTTTATCTTTAAATAAACTCATAATTTTATATACCTTTTGTTATGTTTTCTTATATAATCTACTTCTTTTTGTTTTTGAGAAATAGCTGATTGTAATGGTTCAAATAGATATGGATTGAATAAACTTTCATCTGTCTTATGTTCATCCCAAAACAATCTCACATTTTTCTTTAATATATTTGGTGTTTTATTTTTATGTGGAATTGATTTCACGACTTTCCAATCACTATCCCTCTCTTTTATCCAATCTAAAAATTTAGGATTACTCAAATCCTTAAGTTCTATGAAGAAAACATTTTCTTCATCATGTAAGCTTCTTTTATCTTTGTGATAGAGTAATGTATTTTCTATTCCAAAATCATTAATATTAGAATGTGTTGAATTCATCCAATCAAAACTTTTTCCTTTTTCAATTTTATGAACCTTTTTTAAAAAATTATTTATAAGATTCGTTGTATCATCACTATCATTAAAAGATTTTACCTCATACTCTTCACAAATTAATCTATTTTTTTTATATGGTTCGTGATTCATTAACTCTGTTATATATCCACTTTCCCATTTATCATATACATTTCTTAATCTGATTATATAAATGGTTTGTTCAGAAAAAGATACTTCGAAGTGATTTAAATTATCATAATTTTCTGTCAAATCGGTCATGGTGACACAACCTAACTTAAGACAATGTGGAATCTGTATCTTATCTGAAAACCCATATACATGAAATGATTCCTTTGCTTTAATGCATTGGTTGACTGATTTTAAATTATTAAACATTTGAATCATAAACTTATATACCTATCATGATTCTCTTGAATAAATTTTATGACTTGATTGTATTTCACGGCCTGTTCTTTTTTATACTCTAAGTACTGATTGAGGTTTCTTCCGAGATCAGGTATAAACGGAGTAATGTGATTCATACTAAGTTTCTTTCCCGCTTCTAATACAATCTCTTCCTTCCATCGGGGTGTTTTATTATCATAGGGTATATTTTCTACTTCATTCCAAGTATTATCCTTGTCCCTACACCACTCAAGAAAGTTTTTATTACTTAAGTTTTTTAAATCTAAAAAATAAACATTTGGACTACATAGAGCAAACTCTAAACTCAGTAGTTGGTCAAGAAAATTTGCATGTCCGCTCCACATCCAAAATAAATCTGAATCTGTTTTGTGTAATTCTTCAAATTTATCCAATTCTCCTAATTCATTTTCTTCTTGTACAAAACCTTTATGCCAAAGTTCTTCTACATAACCACTTGTCCATCTTGAGTGTGCATCTCTTAGTATATATACAAAATAAAAATCGTCCCTATGATTCAATAATGAATCAATTGTATTTTTTGAATTAGAATATGGTTTAATTGCACCATTAGAAACTCTTTGATTTGGATATCCATTATTAGAATCGTAACTATTTATACTTTCGTTCAAATCATAAAGTCTATCTAAACTCTGACTACCTAAACGATATCCTTTACTTATTACTAAATTATCAGTTCCAACACTTTCTGGAATTTGTGGAATGTAATTTTTACTTGGCATTATAGTGGTCACCCCATTCAATCAACAGAGTCACGAGTGAATCGTATTTTGAAACTGGCTGTCTATTGTACGCATGTTCAAATGCTGGAAACACATCATGCCACTCATCCAACACAACCACATGAACTCTTTTCAGTAAATTTTTAAATGCCTGTGTGTGGTCTTGAGTGTGTTGTTCGCCTGCATCCAATGGTATCCTACTTCCAATGGATGTTCTGATTATGATTCTTGGTTGATATTGACCCTCTGATATAATTGTCATCTTGTCTACATGATTTACTAACTGATTTACAGCACATATTAGAAAATCAAATCTTGGATATGAAGTAATAGGTACAACTCCTTCATATGCCATCCCCAACGACATACCCATCTGTACATCTTCAAAAACTGGCAACTCAATTCTTTTTTCTGTAGGAACTGTTTTGGTGGTGTTAAACATAGCATTTCCACTATAATTTACAGCCTGTCCAAGAAAGATTGTATCATCTTTTTCTGCTAACCATTCCATTGAACGAATTATTTCATTCTTATATCTTAAATCTAAATGTTTCAACATTTCAGCTTCTTGAAATTTTGCCATTTCTTCTTTTTGTTTTGTTAATGAATCTACCATAATTTACTCCTTAAAATAATACCCAAGTACCTGAGCCATGATGTGGAAATCCTCTTTCGTACTGATAGTAAATGACATCATCAGGTACCTCTTGTTTTTTACCCCAAGTTTCATCCGTGGGTGTATTTGTTGAAAGATTATTATCTTCAACTACAAATTGTAGTGGTAAATCAAAGTTTTTTGCGTACTTGTAACATAGATGAAACTCTCCAGTTTCAAATCCCATGTCTCCCAAAAAACACCACACTTTTCTATATGAACCTGTTCTTGCCATCGGACTACGATGTTTGAGTGCCCAAGCTGTTCCGAGTGCCTGTGGTATTATTCCTCCCACTATTGCAGAGATAACAAAATTATACTCTTTGTTTATAATTTTCATACTCCTACCTCTTTTGACCTCATCCATCAACCAATCCTTTGGAATACCATGTAAAAGTGCATGATAATGATTTCTCCAAGTTGAAAACACATAATCTTCAGGATGTACATATTGAAAAATTTCAATTAACTCCTTTTCATTTCCTTTTGAAAGGTGGACAGGTCCTAATACTTGGCCAGTTTCCCATTCTTTCTTACATTCTAATTCGAAGTTTTCTAATTCTTCTACAGTCCAATTTACCGCTCTAACTTTTTGAAGGTGATTCGGTATATTCATTTTTTACTCCTATTTATCTCTTAGTGCCAATATAGGGTTGTCAATTGGCCAATTAATATTTAACCTTTCATCATTCCATTTTATAGATTCTTGTCCATCTATATCAACATAATCATTTGGATAAGATTGTGTATAATGAAAAACACAATCATCACTTAAACATAAGTGTCCATTTAAAAAACTTGGTGGTACTAATACGCTGGTGTGATTCTTATCAGATAAAACATAACTTTCCCATTTCAAATATGTGGGAGAATCGGGTCTATTATCTACAACAAGAAAGTAAATCTCACCATACACACAAGAAATATGCTTCCAAGTTACATTGTCACCATGTAAACCACGAAGAACATTTTTCTTGGAATAACTAAACTTTGAAATTTTCCATTCCAATCCATCAGGTAAAACTTCTTTTTCTTTTTCCCAAACAGTCCACATTTCACCACGATAATCATAGAATGGTTCAGGTTGAATGACCTTAACATCTTCAAATAATTCTGATTTGGTTATCTTAACATTAAATTTACTCATAAAAAACTATTCCATCCAATCTTTGTGTAAAATTATCTTTGTTCCATTTGTCGTACCACGAAATATTTTTACTAAAAAAATCTTTAGATTTTATATTAAAATTATTATTTAAAAAAGGTTCTTGATTTATTCCATTAAAAAATAAAAAAACTAAAGTTTTTAGTTTATTATTCTGAAGTCCTTTTCCAACAATTTCCTCAACATTAAATTTACTTGGTTTTTCTACATTTGTACCACCGACATCAGCATAAATTAAATTAACAGATTCGATAGGAACTTCAGGACATAAAATATCATCTTTTATTACCTCATCGTACTCAATCGATTCTTCTACAACTTCGTAATGAAACATTTTATCATAATCCAAATGTTTATGTCTATGAATTTCTGCATTAACTCCACCTTTATTTCCACCAGATACTAAAATGTTTTGTAGAGGTTTACCACCCAAATACTTTTCTACATAAGGCAGATAAAATTTATTCACCGAGTCAAATCTGTTCATTATAAAACACTTCTCCAATAATTTAATAAATCTTCACAAATTTCCTCTAAACCTTTTGTTGGTTTCCAGCCCGTCTTCTCTCTAAATTTATCACTACTTGGTATCTGTAATGTTATATCGGTTGGTCGTACTCTATCCTTATCAAGTTGTTTGATAAATGCCTTCGGTTGAATAGACTTTGATATCAACATATCTAACGCTTCACCAACCGTACAAGTATAGTCTCCACCAATATTATACACATCACCATAATCACATTTATCAACTGCCAACCAATAAGCCTCGACAGCATCTTCTATATGATTGTATGTTCTTACCGAGTCGAGATTTCCGTGTTTTACTGGATAAATTGGAAAGCTGGGTGGAAAATCTCTTGGAAAATCTTTCTTTTTTTCTGCCTCTACTATTTGATGTGCAAATGATGAT